>Ga0101944_10000331_pt1 | contig 144215 bp, 105 predicted proteins | sample DewCreD2012metaG_FD_75245 | JGI IMG/M metagenome (GOLD analysis project Ga0101944, IMG submission 75245) | Hot spring sediment bacterial and archeal communities from British Columbia, Canada, to study Microbial Dark Matter (Phase II) - Dewar... ...
GCCTCCGCCGCGGCGCTTCCGCGCGCCGCCGTCGGAGGGCGTCATACCTCGGTCCTTCGCCGGCCGATCAGATCGGCCAGAATTTCCGGAATTCAGTCGGCCAGAATTTCTGGAACTGGCAAGGATGGCTCGGATCTACTGAAGTACCCATGGGATTTTGACGTGGCAAGCCGTGATCGTGCTGGATGTCGCGTGGTGTCGGCTTGCGGTTTCCTGGATCGACGTCGGGCCTGATGTGATGTGCCGACGATCCTTCTCAGGCGGGTCTGCCGACGATCCCGCTCAGGCGGCCGTTGCGGGCCGGGGATGTGGCGCGCGCGCCAGGGTCGGGCACCATCCGCCGGGCGTGGTCGGCGCCGCGCTGCGGGGCTTTCTTCCGAGCACGCACGGCAGGAGGACGTGCCGCCGGGACGCCTTCCCTTCGCTCCGGTTTCCGCTCCGGTTTCCAGTGGTGCGGCTGTCCCCGACATGGCGTCGTGCGGCGACGCCCTGGAACCTGGACGGCGCCGCCGGTGTGGGTTGGGCGAGAGCGCCAGGGGCTCGGCGGTGCGCGACGGTGCCATCCTGTCTGCCGGTGGCCATGCCCGGCTGCAGTATCCGTCGGCTCGCGTTGCCTGCCGGTCGATGGTCGGTCGCCGTCTCCTTGCATCGGCAGGCGGGCGATGTTTCCTGTGGAACGGGAGGGCGGGGAGAGCGGGGGGCGCAGGGAGGTGTTTCACGTGCAACGATCGGTGGGCGCGTGCGGGTTGTCCGCCAGTTTCCAGTCAGCACGCGGATCGCACGGGTAGGCGGAGGCGAGGGCGGCGGCGGCGCGGACGTGCTGCACCGCGGGGTTCGGAGGGACGACGACGGTCGGATGCAGGAAGAGGTGTCCGCGGCCGGCATTCGAGCCGCGGCGGGGAGGCAGGCCGTGCCCGCGGACGCGCAGGACGGTGGTCGCGTCGGTGCCCGGCGGAACGGCGACGGTGACCGGGCCGTCGGGGGCGGGAACGCGGATACTCGCGCCTCCGACCGCCTCGGGGATCGTGAGCGGCAGGTAGAGATGCAGATCGTCGCCTTCGATCCAGGCGCCGGGGGGCGGGTGAACGCGGAGGCGGACGAGCAGATCGCCGGAACGCTTGTCCCTCCCTTGCGTGCCGGCGCCGGCCACGCGGACCAGGTCGCCGTCCCGCGACCCCGCCGGAAGGTGGAACGTCACGCGACGCTCGACGCGGACCGCGCCGCGACCGGCACACAGCGGGCAGTTCTTGCGGGGCCGCCCGGCGGTCGATCGGCACCGGCACGGCAGCTCGAACCGCAGGCGAGCGGTCTGTGGACCTCCGTGCCGCGCCTCCGTCAGGCCGGCGTCGAAGTCGGCGACGACGTCCGGGATCGCCCGGTGGCCCCCAGGCCCCGCGCGCTCCGTGTCGTCGCTCGCCCTCCCCTCTCCTCGCCGTTTCGTCGGGCCGGTCGTCACGGCCAGCAGGGCATCGACCAGCACCTTGAACTCTTCTTCGGCCCGGGGATCGTCCGGTCGCCGGTCGGGATGAAGCTCGCGGGCGCGCCGCCGGAAGGCGCGGCGCACCTCCTCCGGCGCGGCGTCCGGCCGTACCCCCAACACCTTCCAAGGATCCCGCTGCATCCGCCCTCCCGCGCCGCCGCGCGACCCGCGCGACGCGCACGCAACCGGTTTGACTCGCCGGGCGCCGCGTAGTACCCCACCCGCGGCGGCGCCGCGAGGTCCGGCCGGCAGCATCGCCGGTCGGCGGAGAGGAAGCAAGACCGCCCTCCCCGTTCTCGTTGCAGGCGCCGTCCGAGGGAGCATCCGATGGCGGAACGGTCCGGCCTCGCCTGGCGCTTCATCTCCGCCGGGGTCATCGTCCCCGTGCTGCTCGCCTGCATCTTCTGGCTCCCTCCCTGGTCGCTGCTCGCCTTCTGCGCCCTCGCCTGCCTCGCCGCCGGCTGGGAAGCGCTCGGGGTCGTCGCCCCCGTGCCGGCCGTCCTCGATTCCTTCGAGCGCTGGTTCGGCACGGTGCTCACCGTGGCCGTCGGTGGCGGCGCGGTCGCCGCCCTCCTCCATCGGCCGCTCGCGCTGGTCGGAGCGTTCCCGGCCGTGTTCCTCGCAACCCTCGTCCTGCTCGTGCTGCGTCCCCGGTCGGTCGAAACCTTCTCTCACCGCGCCGCCGCCCTCGCCTTCGCCCCGCTGTATGTGGGCCTCGGGCTCGCCGTCTACCCCGCGCTGCGCTACCTTGTCGTCCGCGGCGACCGCTGGGTCGTGCTGATCATGACGCTCACCTTCTTCGGCGACACCGCTGCCTACTTCGCCGGCCGGTTCCTCGGTCGCCACAAGCTCCACCCGCGCCTGAGTCCCAAGAAGACCTGGGAGGGATCGGCCGGCGGGATTCTCGGAAGCGCGCTCGCCCTGCTGCTGGCGCGACTATGGTATCTTCCCGAGGTGCAATGGTTCGACGTCGTCATCTTGGCCGTCGCGGCGGGGGGAATCGGCCAGATGGGAGACCTGTTCGAATCGGCGCTCAAGCGCAGCGTCGGGGTGAAAGACTCCGGCACGCTGCTTCCCGGCCACGGCGGACTGCTCGACCGGGTCGATGCCCTGCTGCCGACCGGCCTGGTGGTCGTGGCCTGGGGTCTGGCCCGCGGCCTGTTCGTGCCGCTCGGAGGCTGAACTTGTCGTCCCCGCTCCCCGCTGTCCCGCCCGCGCTGCTGCTGGCGGCCGCGCTGCTGCTCGGAGCACGCGGCGCGTCGGCCCAGACCGCAGACGCCCCCCGGGGCGCCGCCGCAGCCGCGCCGGACACGGATCCCGCCGCCGCCGAGACGACCGCGGAGGCGGAGCCCGGCGCGGCCGGCGGCGTCGAGGCATCGGGCGGGCGCGATTCGATCGCGACGGGGGCAGGGGAGGGCGAGCCGCCCGCGCCGCCCGAGGCGGCCGCAGGGTCGCCGCTGCCGCCCGGAACCGACGAGCCGTTCGAAGGGACGGTGGTCGAAACCGGACCGCCGCCGGCGGAGCGCGAGGAACCGGGCGCCGCCCAGGAAGGTGGAGCGGCCGAGGCGCACGTCGTCCGGTACTACTTGGAGCGCTTCGAGGTTTCGGGAAACGACCGGACACGCGCGGAAACCGTGCTCCGCCTGATGCAGCTCGAGCCCGGGGAGACATTTCGAGCCGACGATCCGCGCATCGAGGAGAGCAAGGTGGCGCTCCTGGCCTCCGGGTTCTTCGAGGAGGTGCGGTTCTCGCTCCAGCGCGGGTCGCAACGGGGCTGGGTGGTGTTCCGGATCCACGTGCGGGAGCGCTGGACGCTCGTGATCGAGAACCTCGCGTTCGGGTACACGACGATCACGCCGTTCGGCGGCCTGGGCGTCTCCGAGCTGAACCTGTTCGGGACGGGCAGCCAGCTCTCGGCGCAGTTCGTGGTGGCCGACGAGCAGCAGGCCTATCGCCTGCGGTTCCTCGACCCGGCCTTCCTGGGGTCGGACTGGTCCCTGTCCGCCGAAATCCGCGTCAGCGACGCCCAGGACTACCTCGGCTTCACCGGCGTGCGCTCGGTCCGGGCGGACGGCACGGTGGAGACGGACCATGCCACGATCGACTACTGGCGCGCCGGCGGCCGCTTCGGCACCGGCGTCCGTCTTTCGGACCGGATGCGCGCGGACCTCGGGTACCGGTTCGAATGGCTCGATGCCGACTTGCCCGTGGCGGCGTCCTATCAGCGCGGCGCGCCGGGCGCGACGATGAACGCGCCCGTGCCGCTCGATCTGCTCCCCGGCCAGTCGCTCGTCTCGAGCATCGGGGTCACCTTCTCCTACGACACCCGCGACGACCCGTTCCTGCCCACCGAGGGGATGCGGCTGCTGGCCGGCATCGAACTCGCGCACAACGTGCTCGGCTCCGACTACTCGTTCGCCAAGTTCACCGTCGACTGGGCGATGCACTTCGAGCTGCCGTGGCACCACACGCTGACGGTGTCGGCCTTCGCCGGGGCGATCGCAGGAAACGCGCCGCTGTTCGACCAATTCTTCGTCGGCGACCTGTCCGATCTCATCCCCGGCCGGGTGCTCGACCTCAACTTCCACGACTACCCGTCGCTCAACCTGCTCGGCACCAGCATCATCGAGATGCAGTACGAAGACCTCGCGGCAAAGGTCGGCGTCGAGTATGCCTGGCCGCTGTACCGCAGCCGCTCCGGCTTCCTGTACGGGCTGGATCTCTTCCTCGGACTCGGCCTGTTCACTCTCGCCTCGGCCAACGATGTGGCCCTGCAGATCCCGGGCTATGCGGGTGGGTCGGTCTTTCCCATTGACCTGACCGGCGACATCGGCTTGCGGTTCGACACGATGATAGGGCTGTTTCGCCTTTCATTCTCGAATGTTATGGGGTTGATCCCCCGGGTGGACTGAGGCGCGTGGCGCAAAGAGTGCCACAAACGGTTCGCAAGCGGCGTAGCGGGTGGGCGCTGCTCGTGGCGGTGTGCCTGGGGCTGATCGGCGCGCTGGCCTGGGGCGAGTCGGTGCGCACGGTGCGCACGACGCGGGACGGCGACTGGTTGACGGTCGCGTTCTCGGTTTCGGACCTCCTGAGCGACGTGGCGCAGGAAGAGATCGAGAGCGGCCTGCCGACGCGGATCGCGCTGCGGATCACGCTGCGGCGCGAGGATTCGTCGGACGCCGTGCGAGCCTCGATCCGGACGTGCGCGGTGATCTACGACCTGTGGGACGAGGTGTTCCACGTCCATCTGGAGGACGAGCGGCAATCGCGGTGGTACGACGCGACGAGCCGGAACGACGCAGTCCGGCTGTGCACTTCGGTTCGCGATACCCGACTCAACGTGCGGGGGCTCGAGCCGGGGCGCTACGTGATCGGGGTCATCGCGGAACTCAACCCGGTCTCGACGCAGATGATCGAGGGGCTGCGCGCCTGGCTGCGCGTGCCGACCGGGACGAGCGGGGAGGGGCAGAGCTTCTTCGGTTCGTTCGTGGCGATCTTCATCAACCGGCGGCTGGGCGAGGCGGACCGGACGATCCGCTTCCGGTCCGAGCCGTTCGACTTGTGAGGGACGCGAGGTGGAAGCCCGGCCGCCGCGACGGGTGCGGGTCCCCTGGTTCGAGGCGAAGCTCGTCGGCACGCTGCTCTTGGCGCTGGTGCTGGTCTGGTTCGCGGCGGTCCATCTGTTCGGGCAGGGGATCCAAGCCAGCTTCAACCTGATTCTCCAGCCGTCGATCGCGGACGGGCTGCAGACGGCGAAGGAGCGGACGCACGATCACATCGAGGCCTTGCGCGAGCAGCTCAAGTGGCGGACGGAGCGGATGGCTTCCGAGTTGCGGCGGTTGGGGCCTCCGGCGCGCGTCCCGGGGCGGATCGAACTGTTGCTGCGGCGGTTGATGGAGGAGGACGCCGCGGCGTTCAGCGGGCGCGGCGGCGGCGAACCGGAGGGGGGGGGCCCGGTGGTGGAGGAGGAAGCAGGGCGCCGGCGCGCCGATGTGGTGCTGGTCGATCTCTCGGCGCTGGACGCGACCGGCCGCCGCGTGCACGTGGGGACGCCGGGCGCCTACCCGGAAACCCGCTGGCGACACAAGACGTTCCGCCCGCGGCCGCCCGCAGACGACACGGCGGCCCGGGCCGCCGTGATCGGGGCGCTCGAGGCGCCGTTGTTGTGCGTCCTGGGGGCCTGCGGGGACGCGGCGACGCGGTTGGCGGCCGGCGTCGAGGCCGCGCGCACCCTGCTGAGGATGGGGCGCGGATCCGCGGCGGCGGCCGAACTCGATGCGGCGGGGATCGAGGCGGTGTTCGCCACGCCGTGGGCGCTTTTCGAAGGACTCCAGGCCCTCGGCGACGTGCTCGACCGGTACAAGATGCTCCGCATGGCGGGCCAGGAGATCCGGCGCCGCTTCGGCTGGGTCTACATGATCATCCTCGGAACCGCCGTGGCGCTGACGCTGGGCGTCTCGGTGCTGTTCGCGCGGCGGGTCACGCGGCGCGTCGCGGCGATCGCGCGGGCCACGCGCCGGGTCGCGACGGGGGACCTCGACGTCCGCATCGCGCCGGCGGGCCGCGACGAAATCGCCGAACTCGCCCGCTCGTTCAACGAGATGGTCGCCGACCTGCGCGAGTCCCGGGACCGGATCGCCTACCTCTCGCGGGTGTCCGCCTGGCAGGGGATCGCCCGGCGCCTCGCCCACGAGATCAAGAACCCCCTCACGCCGATCCAGCTCGCGATCCAGGAGGTGGCGGAGAAGTACGACGGCGGCGACGAGCGCTATGCGAAGCTGGTGCAGACGGCGCGGGAAGTGATCGAGGAGGAGGTCGCGACGCTGCGCCGGCTGACCACGGAGTTCTCCGCCTTCGCGCGCCTGCCGCAGGTGCAACCCGCCCCGAGCGACCTGGGCGAGTTCCTGGAGGATTGCCGATCGACCTTCACTTCCGCCGCGGCCGACCGCGGCGTCGGGATCGACTGGCGACCGCCGCCCCGCCCGGTTCGCGTGCCGCTCGACCGGCAGATGATGCGCCGCGTCATCGACAACCTGGTGCGCAACGCCGTGGAGGCGCTGACGGCGGAGGACGCGCCTCCCGCCCGGCGCCCCGCGCCGCGCGTCGTGGTGGAGGCCGACGTCCTGCCGGGCGGCCGCCGGGCCGCGATCGTCGTGCGGGACAACGGGCCGGGCCTCCCCGTCGAGGCGCGCGACCACATCTTCGAGCCCTACTTCACGACCAAGCCGACCGGCACCGGACTCGGCCTGGCGATCGTGAAGAAGATCGTTCTGGAACACGCCGGCGAGATCGCGGTCGATACGTCCGCCGCGGGCGCCACCTTCCGCATCGAGCTGCCGGTCGCGGACGAGGGCGGCGGGACGGCGGCGCCATGATCGGCGATCGCTGGCGCCGCGTCCTCCGCAACGGCCTGTGGCTCGCCGCCGCGCTGTTCGTCGTGGCGCTCTTCGGGCCGCGGATGTGCGGCGCCCCGCTGCTCGCCGCCGGCACCGCGGCCCCGCCGTTCGCCGTGACGCGGGTCGATGACGGCGCTCCGCTGACGCTCCGCGACCTGCGCGGCCGCCCGGCGGTGCTGTTCTTCTGGGCCGTGTGGTGCCGGGCGTGCGAGGCGATGATGCCGGGGCTGGCGGCCCTGGCCGCCGAGCGGCCCGGGCCGCGGTTCGTCGCCCTGCACGGGGACGGACAGATCCCGGTCGACGAACTCGCCACGCGGGCCCGCCGCTTCCCGCGGCTCGTCGTGGTCGAGGGCGGCGAGCGGTTCCTCGCGGCGTACCGCGTGACGACCTTCCCCACCACCTACGTCCTCGATGCCGAGGGCCGGATCTGCGGCGGGGTCGCCGGTCGCGCCTCCCCGGACGTCGTTGCCGCCCTGCTCGACCGCTGCGCCCCGTGACGTGCGCGGCGTCGCGCCCGCCGGACGGGAGGTCGCGCGGCCGGGCAGGGCGGGCGGGGCGTCAGACGGGCGGCACGATCGGCGTGTCGCGCAGGAACGGCAGCAGCGCCTCGTGCAGCCGCCCGTTGGAGGCGACGACGGCCCGACCCGAGCAGTCCGCCTCGACGCCCGCGTAGTCCGAGACGCGGCCCCCGGCCTCCCGCACGAGCAGGATCCCGGCCGCGACGTCCCAGGGGTGCAGCGCCATTTCGTAGTACGCGTCGTAGGTCCCGTCAGCGGTCAGCGCCAGGTCGAGCGCGGCGGAGCCGCAGCGGCGCACGCCGTGGGTGCGCCGGAACAGCTCCGGCAGCGCCGCCAGGAACGGCTCCGGCCGCGTGTGGCTGGCGGGACCCCAGCCGGTGGCGACGAGGGCGCGGTCGAGGGTCCCGGTCTCCGAGACGCGGATCGGCGTCCCGTTGCGCCGGGCGCCCCGCCCGCGCACGGCGGTCCAGGTCCAGCCCAGCGCGGGCGCTTCCAGCACGGCGACGACCGGCGCGCCGGCGACGAGCAGGGCGACCGAGACGCAGAAGAACGGATGGCCGTGGAAGAAGTTCACGGTTCCGTCCAGCGGGTCGACGGCCCACAGTCGCGCCGACGTCCCGGCCGCGGCGCCGGCCACCTCGCCGTCCTCTTCGCCGAGGAACCGGTCGGCGGGAAACGCCTCGAGCAGGCGGGCGCGCAACAGGCGCTCGCTTTCCCGGTCCGCCGCGGTGACGACGTCCAGCACGCCCTTCTCCTCGCCGGCCACGCCGTGCCGCCAGTCGCGCAGCAGGCATCGCCCCGCCTCGGCGGCGGCGGCGCGGGCCGCGTCCAGGGCGCGATCCAGTTCCGGGTCCATCGCGTCATTCCTCCAGCAGCGGGCCGAACAGCCACAGGGCGCCGGCGCCGAGCGCCGCGTCGAAGACGGCGAGCAAGAGGGTCCAACCGGCAACGTCGGCCCAGCCGCCGCCGGAGAGGGCCGTCCGCGAAACCTCGACCACCCCCAGGAACAGCGGCACCAGCAGCGGGTACACGGCGACGCCGATCAGCAACTCGCCGCGCGAGCCGCCGACGGTCATGGCGCCGAAGAGAGAACCGACGAGGGCGATGCCGAGCGTCGCCAGCAGGCCGGCCGGGAGCAACCAGGCCGCCGAGGGGGCGGCGGGGAGGCGGAAGAAGGCGACGGCGGGCGCCGCCAGCGCGACCTCGACGACGAGCAGGGAGAGGGCCAGGGCGAGGGTCTTGCCGGCCAGGACCGCGGCCGGCGGGATCGGGGCGAGGCGCAGGGCGTCCAGGGCCCCGTCGTCGCGCTCGCGGGCCCAGCCGCGAACCACGGCGAGGTTGGCCGACAACCCGACCGCGACCCAGAACGCCGCGCAGCCCGCGGCCGTCGCGTCGTTCCCCGACTCGGCGAGGGCGAAGGCGGCGATGAGCAGGACCAGGGCGCCGAACAGGAGGGCGGGAACCGTCGCCTCGCCGCACCGCCGTTCCAGCCGCAGGTCCTTGCGGAGCACGAGCCCCGCGGCGCGGAAGAACCCCGCTCCGCTCACGACGCGCCTCCCGCGGGTCCGCCCGCGACGAGCCGGCCGGCGGAGAGGCGGACGGTCCGGGCGGCGAGCGGTCCCAGGGACGCCGGGTCGTGCGTGGCGACCAGGACGGCGGCGCCGCGGCGCAGCGCCGCAGCGAGCGTCTCGCGCAGGGTCCGCTCGCCGCCGGCATCCAGGCCGGCGGTCGGTTCGTCGAGCAAAACGAGCGACGGGTCGCCGAGGAAGGTGCGGGCGAGGGCGGCGCGCTGGGCCTGGCCCCGCGAGCAGGCGAGGGCGGGGCGGTCGGCGACGGCGTGCAGGTCGAAGCGTTCCAGCCACGGCTCCAGGCTGCCGCGCGGGAGGCGGCGCAGGTCGGCGGCCAAGGCGAGGTTCTCGCGGACCGTCAGGTCGCCGTAGAGCTGGGTGTGGTGGCCGAGGTACGCGCGGCCCGGCGCGGGCCCGAGCCGTTCGGCGGGGCGACCCGCGTAGCGGATCGTGCCGGCGGAGGGTCGCAGGAGGCCGGCCAGCAGGCGCAGGAGGGTCGACTTGCCGGCGCCGTTGGGGCCGGTGACGAGCGTGAGCGTGGCGGCCTCGCAGCGCAGGTCGATCCCGACCAGCGCCGGGACGGGGCCGAACAGGCGATGGACGCCGGCCAATTCGAGCGGGGTCAGAACGGGCGGCGAGAAGACGGGTGGCTGCATGGGGCGCAGGGGCGTCACCGGACGCCGGCTGCCGATGTTGTCACGAAACCGGCGGCGGCGGAAGGGCACAGGCGCGAACCGGCGCGAACGGCTTTTCGATTGACGTTTCGTGCCTGTCGCGTATCATCCGCCTGCCGGAGAACAGAACCGACGCCCGCGCGCGGGCTCGGGAGGAGGGTGAGAATGCGGAACGGCGGATCGGTTGGGGCGCTCCTCGTCCTGGCGCTGGCGACGGCCTGCGGGTCGGACGACGACGGCGAGGGATCGCTGAGGGTTGCGGAATTCGCGGTGACGCCGGAGAGCGTGACGGCCGGCGGGAACGTGCTGGTCGCCTGGGAAGTCACGGCCAGTCGGAGCGTGCGGCTCGATGCGTGCACGGGGTTCGTGCCCGACGACACCGCCTCGTTCTGTCCGGGGGGCACCGTGCGGATCGTCGGCCTCGCCGACCCGACCTTGCGCGTCGGCTCCCAGCTCGTCCCCGTCTGGGAGCCGACCCGCTTCCAGCTGACCGCACTGGGGCGTGACGACCGGGTGGTGGTCAGCGAGTGGCGCGAGGTGGCGATCGAGTCGCCGACCGGCAGCAACCCGAGAATCGAAGAGTTCCGCACGAGTCCGCGGGCGATCGACCCTGGGGACACGGCACAGCTGATCTATCGGGTGCGCAACGTGACGCGCATCGAGCTGGCCGACGCGACCGCCGACCCGATGCACGCCTCCTCCTGGACCACCCTCGCCACACTGGATGCGGACGCCGCCGGGAACGTCGATGGGACGCGCGATGTGTCGCCGACCACGAGCCGCCTGTACGGGATCAAGCTGCCCGGCACGGACGGCGCGGTGCTCGGCTTCGCCCGCCTGACCGTGCGCAGCTCGTTGCCCACGGTGCCGAATATCGTCGCGTTCTCCGCCGACCCGATGGAGGTCGACGAGGGCGGGACGGTGACCTTGCACTGGGCGACGGAGAACGCGACCGCGCTGACGATCTCGCCGACCGTTCCGGGCTTCACCGGCACGGAAGCCGACGGGTCGCTCGATTTCGCGCCGACGTTCACCGGTCTCGGCGAGACCCGCGAGGCGGTGACGATCTACACGCTGACCGCACGGAACGGCTCCTTCGCGGACACGGCGGCGGTGGGGATCACCGTGCGGGCACGCCCGGTGATCGACAGCTTCACGGCGATTCCCGAGGCCGTGATGGTGGGCACGCCGGTGACCTTGAGCTGGGCCACGACCCGGACGGACGAGGTGGTGATCACGGCCGATCCGCCCGACGCCACGTTGCCGTCGACCTTCGCGCTGGACGGCACCGCGACGGTGACGCCGACCGTCACCACGACCTACACGCTGACCGCTACGGGGAGCATCGCGACGCCGACGACCGCCACGGCGACCGTGATCGTCTCCGCGGCGCCCGTCGTCGCGATCGATTCGTTCACCGCCTCCCCCGAGCGGATCGCGGAGGGCGGGACGTCGGTCACGCTGGCCTGGGCCACGACGAACGCGACCGGCGTCTCGATCACCGCCGTCCCGCCCGACCCCACCCTGCCCGGCTCGTTTGCGGTCGACGGCACGGCGACGGTCGACCCGGTCCGGACGACGGTGTACACGCTGACCGCCAGCGGCCCGAGCGGACCGATCTCGCGGACGGCGACGGTGGAGGTCGTGGAGGTCGGCGACGTGGTCATCACCGAGGTGATGTTCGACCCGACCGGCGTGGCGGACACGGCGGGCGAGTGGTTCGAGGTGACGAACGTGGGCGGTGCGGCGATCGATCTCGCCGGCTTCGTGCTGCGCAGCGGGAGCGCGAGCTACGCCGTGCCGGCGAGCGCGCCCGACGCCGTGGCGATTGGCGACTGGTTCGTCTTCGGCATCAACGCCAGCACCGCGGCGAACGGCGGCGTGACCGTCGATCACCAGTACGACACGCTGTCCCTGCCCAACACCGGCGCGTTGACGTTGTCGGTCGAGTTCGACGGGGTGGTGATCGATGCCGTCAACTACACGATCGGCACGTGGACCGAGGGGAATTCGCTCTCCTTGAACCCGGCGCACGTCGACGCCGAGGACAACGACGCCGCCACCAACTGGTGTCCCGCGCGCGCCGGCGACACCTACGGAACGGCCGGCAACCACGGCACCCCCGGCGCGGCCAACGCCTGCTCCTAAGGACCGGTCTGGCCCCGCGCTCCCCCCTTCCCGTCCTCGCCCGGCTCGGTGCCCTCGCACTGATCTGCGGCGCCGCCGTCGCGGCGGCGCAGGAACGGATGACGCCCGAGGCGTTCTCGCTCCGGGCGCAGGAGGTGGCCGGCCGGATCGCCGCCGGCCGCGGCCTGCGACCGCTCGCCCCGATCCGCACCATCGCCCTGAACCGGGAGAAACTGGTCGAACACGTCCGGCGCCGGCTGCGCGAGGAGTCCCCGCCCGAGGAGATCCGCGCCGAGGGGGCGCTGCTGGAGCGGCTGGGGCTGATCGCCGCGGCGGACGACTACGAAGACGTCCTGTACGACATGTACGAACAGCAGATCGCCGGGCTGTACGACCCGGACGACCGGACGACCTACGTCCTGGATGACCTCGTTCCCGCCGAAGCCGATCTGACGCTGTGGCACGAGATCGTGCACGCGCTGCAGGACCAGCACTTCGCGATCGGCGAGCGCCAGGACGCGCTGGAGGACGACGCGGATCGCAGCCTCGCCTTCTCCGCCGTCTGCGAGGGCGACGCGACGCTCACCAGCACCGCGCTGCAGTACGATTCCGGCTGGCCGGCGCTCGAGTGGCTGCTGCCCCGCGACCTCGAGGCGCTCCGCGCGCGGGTGATGCCGATCCAGTTCGTCGGCCTCGGCGGATCCTCCGCCTTGCAGGAGTTCCTCTCGTTCCCGTACGTCGAAGGGGTGGCCTTCGTGCGCGGACATCTCGACCGCGGCGGCACCGCGGCGGTCGATCGGTTGTTCCGGCGACCGCCGGAAAGCACCGAGCAGGTGATCCACCCCGAGAAGTACGGCGGGCCCGACGCCCCGGTCCGGGTCCGGTTCCGCCCGGACGCGTTCGGGGACTGGTACACGGCCTACGAGGACACGGGCGGGGAGTTCGTGATCCGGCTGTGGCTCGGCTCCCGCCTGTCCCGCAGCGCGGCCGCCGTCGCGGCGGCCGGCTGGGGCGGAGATCGCGTGCTCTTGCTGGTGCCCGAGAACGTCTCGTCCCCGGCCTGCCTGTCGGGCGCCCTGCCGCTCGACGACCGCTGGTGGGCCTGCGGCGCCGCTCCCGACTGCGGCGGCACCGACGGATCGTCGATCTCCCGGGCAACGAGCTGGGTCGTCTGGGCCACGGTCTGGGACCCGGCGCCCGAGGAGCATCCGCAGGGCGCCACCGGGGAGGCGAGCGAGTTCCGGGACGCCGCCGTCCGCGCCCTGCGCGAGCTGCTCGGGGAGCCACCTTCCGCCGCCGGGGTGTCGCCCGAAGCCGCCCACGACGAGGCCGGTACCGCCGTCGGGCCCGCCGCTCCGCCGCCGGCCGCCGCCCCCCCGCAGGCAACGGTCGCCGAACCCGGTGCTGGACCGGACGACCGGTTCGTCGACGGTCCCGCGGGTGTCGCCGGCGTTCGATGGGACGGACGATGGGTCTGGCTGGTGGTCGGCCCCCCGAGAGAGATCGAGCGTGCCGCACGGCTCCTCCACGAGGCGGCGGCTGCGACCGGGCCGGCCGCCATCGCGGACCCCGGGAACGCCCCGGCATCGCCCGGCGCCGCGGCGCGGAGCGAGGCGCGGTCAGCGGACGCGCACCAGTGACCCGGGATCGTCCGGGGACGGGAGAATCGACCACCAGCCCCGCGGCAGCGCCGGCTGGGCCCGGTCGAACACCCAGCGGGCGTCCAGCGGCGCCAGGTTCACGCAACCATGGCTGCGCACCTGGCCGAACGCACCGTGCCAGTAGGCCCCGTGCAGGGCGATGTCGTCGTTGAAGTACATCACCCACGGCACGTCCTCCAGGTAGTACGGCTTCTCGTCCGGATCCTCCGGCTCTTCGTTGGCCATGCGCCCCGAAATCAGTTTCGCCCAGACGCGGTACGTGCCGTGCGGCGTCGCATGCTGGCGCCGTCCCGAGGAAACCAGCGTGGCGAAGATCGGTTCTTCGCCGCGGTAGACCACCAAGACCTGCTGGGAGGTGTCGACGTCGAACCAGACATCGTGCGGACCCACCGGTGCGGGTGGGTCGAGGTAGGTCGTTCTCCGCAGATCACTCGCCCGCACATACTTGCCGCCGGTGGTCTGCAGGTAGATCACGCCGTCGAGATCGTGCTCGGCCGTCAGGCGGAAGGCCGTCTGGCGGGGGACCGACGAGAACGACACACGGCCACCGTCGGGAAGATCGTCGTAGACCCGCGTGCTCGGGCGGAAGGTCCAGCCGAGGCGCTCACGATCCCGGACCTCCTCGCCGTGGAACATCGAGGGGCGGGCCAGGAAGACATCGGAGGCACGGACGTACAGGCCGCCGGCGGTGCGGTAGAAACGCTGTCCCTGGTAGAAGACCTTGCGTCGGACCGCAATCGCGAACCCACCCTCCAGCCACCGTTCGGAGTACTCGATCGCGGCGTCCGACAGCCGCGCGAAGATCGGAGCGCCCTCTTCCCCGGCGAAAGCACAGGGATACGGGGTGATCTGGCCGGCCGGCAGTTCGGGAAGGGCGACCGCGTCGGGAGCAAGAGGGCTGGCGACGAGGTCCGTCCCGCAAACCCACCCCTCGGCGTAGACCTCGACCCACACCGAAGAGCAGCCGGGACCGGGCGCCATCCGGTAGGCCGGAAGTCGCTGGCCGCCAACGACGGTTCCTCGGCGACTTCCATGGGCGTCCGGGCCGCGATAGGCCAGGGCCCGTTCGGGGCGCACCAACACCGACGCCGGCAGGAACGGCGACGCCCCGATCTCCGAACCCGCGGAGGCGGCGGCGGCAGTCGCCAGAGGGAACGCCAGGAGGAGGGCCGGTGCGGGGCGCATCGCCAGGATACTAGGCGGGTAGTGGGACCCTCTGCAACGATCTACGAGACCTCCGCACCTGTGCGCGCCGCTCCGGATTACTGAACGGACGTAACGATGTGCATGACCACGCATATGCGCTCAGGATCGGTAACCAACCGGATCTGTTTGTAATTGATGAATGTCAAGAAGGTTCAGTTGAAGAAATCCGTTGACAGGGTATGCCAGGAATGGAATACTTTCTGAGTTTCCGCGTTGAGGCACTGAGGGAGGCGCAGGCGCGGGAAGGAAACGGGACGAAGGAGGCGATTTTCGAATGGGATCAACTGTGGGGGCGTTCCAGCCGGGGAAAGCGAGCATCGGACCGACCGTGTCGTTCGGCGTTGGTGATCCGGTGGTCAGCCCGGCGCATGGGCTTGGCGAGGTCGTCGCGATCGAGAAGCGACAGATCGACGGGGTGACGAAGGACTACTACGTGATCGTGGTGCGGGACACGGGCATCCGGATGGTGGTGCCCGTGGAAACGGCACAGGTTGCCGGGCTGCGGCGACCGATCGACCGCAAGACTGCGACCGCGCTGGTCGATGTCTTCAAGGAGCGGCGACCGGCGGTTTCGGGGATTCCCTGGAGCCGGCGACATCGCCACTACCAGCAGCTTCTGCACTCCGGGTCGGCGGCCGAGGTCGCGCGGGTGATGCGCGACCTGCTGCGGTTGCGGTCCAGAAAGGAGCTCTCGTTCGGCGAACGCAAGCTCCTCGACACGGCTCGCCGGATGCTGGTCAAGGAGGTTGCGCTGGCCTGTGGTGACACGGAGGCGAAGGTCGAGCGGCGGTTCGAGAAGGCGCTTGGGGTGACGGTCAACTGATCGGGGGCCGGTTCTCCGGCCGAGCCAGGTCTGTTCTTTCGAGGGGATGGCGGTCATGCGCCATCCCCTCTTTTTTTTCCGCAACAGGCCGAGGGGTTCGCGCGATGCCCTGCCGCGCCGGGATGGGACCGGGCGATGGTCGGTCCGGCGGGAGGGCGGGATATGAACGAACGGGAGTTCGATCGGAAACTCGCGGAATTCCAGGCGGCGTATGCCGAGTCGCGAGCGACGTCAGATGCGCTGGCGACGCAGGCCGACTTGGCGGGCCGGAGCGAGGACTGGTTGCGTGGACTTCCGGCGCCGGTGGCCGACGCGGTACGGCGCGCCGCCGGCGACTGGGCGCGGCGGTTCGAGGAGTCGTGCGACGAGCGGCCGGCTGCGAGAACGGTCGCGGTCGCGCAGGTCGGTGGCCGGCTCTCTCCGGCGGACTTCGTCTACCGGACGATGGGGAGGTGAGTGATGACGGTCGGAAGCGTGGGCGGCATCGGTTCGACGACGGGCGTCGGCCAGGTGTCTCACGACGTGGGAGACATCGCCTTCCTGGTGGCGCTGCTCGAGGTCGAGACGCTCGACACGGAGATCGGCGGTCGATTGACCCAGATGCAGCATCTCAACGCCATCCGCAAGGCCTACAACCAGCGGATTGCGGAGCTGCAGGAACTCATCGGTCGGTGCGACGACGACGGCAACGTGGAAGCGCCGACCTCGATGCTGCAGCGGGGCGAGTACGTCTGGGATCCCGCGGCGAACGACGGCGCGGGCGGGGTCGTCTTGCGCCCCGACGACAAGTTGCCGTTCGGCAACGGGAGCTACCAGATTCGGGACACCGACGGGACGTATGCCTTGGTCGGCGAGGTCCGCCCGGTTTCGCCCAGGGATTACGGGCCGCCCCCCGTGCCGTTGGGTGGGCCGGTCGGCACGATTGCAGAAGAGCTTGCGGCGGAGGTCAACCGGCAGCCGTTCCGCACGACGGACCGGGCCGAGGCCGAGCGGATCGCGGCCGAGCGTGGCGGCCAGGCGGTGACGACCGTTTCTCGCGACGACCTCCGGTCGGAGATGGAGGCCCTGCGCGACAAGGCAGACACCCTCTCGTCCGACGCGGAGATCGGGATGCTGGGGCTCAACCGTCTGCTCAGCCGGCGCAACCAGGTCCTGCAACTCGCGAGCAACGTGATGTCGTCCCAGCACCAGACGACGATGGGGATCATCGCGAACCTCAAGGTGTAGTCATGGTGGGCAAGACCGAAGAGGAGGGGGTGCGAACGGCGATCTCGGCCTTGGCGCGGCTGGGGCTGGCCGAGGCGGCGGGGTGGACGCCGGCCGAGCGGGCGGCGCTGCTCCAGCTCGGCCGGGCCGGCCTTCAGCGCGGCGACTGGGTCACGGCTTGCGGGCTGCTCGAATACGCCGCGCTGCTCGACCCCGACCGGGGCGAGACCTGGGAGCTGGTCGCCGGAGCGCGAATGGCCGCTCGGCGGTGGGCCGAGGCGTTGGCGGCGGTGGAAGTCGCCTGGGCGCTGGGTCGGACGTGGCGCCGAGCCGCGCTCGCCGCGCTCTGCTGCGGGCGGCTCGGAAGGACCAGCGCGGCCGAGCGCTGGCGGAAGGCGGCGCGGGACCGTGCCCCCGACGACGAGGACGAGTATCGCCGGATGGAACGGGCGCTGGAGGACCGGGAGGTGCCGTCGTGAGCGTCGGGATGGTGGGAAGCGTGTCGCCCGGCCTGCCGGCCGAGGCACTCTCGGTGGCGCCGGGGTCGGGTTCGCCGGCGCCCGAAGTCGGTTCCCGGACGGGCGACGTCGCCGCGGACCACGCGTTGGAGCTGTTGATGGTCGACGAGGCCGAGTTGACCGACGACGGGGTGCGAACGGCGGCGACGGCGGTGCGGCAGGCAGCGGAGCGGCGGATCGAGGAGCGGGCGAAGCTCCGCGAGATCCTGCGCCGGATCCAGGAAGCCCAGCAGAACCGCTCGTGGTGGCAGAAGTTCTGCGACGCCTTCGGCTGGATCGGCAAGGTGCTCGGGGCGATCGGCGGCGCGATCGCGGTGGTCGCCACCGCCGGTGCCGCCTTGCCGGCGGCCCTGACGATCGGCCTGGCGGTCGGGGCCGGCGCCGCCGGGTTGACGTCGGCGCTGGGACGACTCGGGATCGGCGCGGCCGACCGCGACGAGGCGAACCTCCTGGCCGATCGGATGCAGGAGGAGGGACAGCTCGCGGACTGGCAGGGGCACGAGCGCGAGAGCCGGGCGCTGGCCGAGGCGCTGGTGGGCATCGAGTCGGCCATGCGGCAGCAGGCGCTGCGGTGGATCGGAAACGAGGATGCGGCGCGGCGGCTTGTCGCGTCGAGGGTCCTCGATCGGTAGGACGGAGGATCCGGGCCGCGGGCGCCGGGCCGCGGCTCGCCGCGGCGGTGGTCCCGGATCGCCCGGGAGGAGGTACAGGATGTCGATCGGACGAATCGGACCGGGTGGAATGGATTCCGCGTGGGTCATCGCGGCGACCGACCCGGGCGCGGACGAGGCACCGGGCGCCGCGGCCGCCGCGCCGGAGGTTTCGCTCGACGAGGTGGCGGCAATGATGGTGGAGGCCGACCGCGAGCAGCGCGCCGGGGCGCGCACGACGCGGCAGGCGCTGGCCGAGGCCGCGCGCGCCGAGCGGCAGGCGGCGATCCGGGCGCAGCGCGAGGCGGCCGCGGACGTGTTCGACTCCGCGATCGTGCAGGCCGTCCTCGGCGGCGTCACGGCGGTGGCCCAGGGCGCGGCGGCGATCGGCGCGGCGAGCGCCGCGGCGGCCGTCGCCGAAGGAACGGCGTCCGCCGTTTCGACCGGGACGGCGGCCGCGGAGGGCACGCTGGCGGGCGTTCCCTGGCACCGCTGGGTCCAGATCGGCGCCGATCTGCTGCCGCATACCGCCCCGCTGTTCGATGCGCCGGCGCGTTCCGCCGAGGATCATCGCCTCCGTGCCCAGGAACACAGCAACGAGGCCGCCTGGCTCGACGACCGGGCGCGCATGGCGGGCGACGACGCCGAGGCGGCGCGCGCCGCGGAGCGCTCGCACACGGAAGCGGTCTCGCGGGCCGTGGAGCTGGTCGAACAGGGGCGGTCGATCGCCATCGGGCGCGAGGCGGGGTAGGGCGTCGTCCTTCCACCGGAGCCGCATCCGCAACTGCGTTCGTTGGCTCCGGCACGGGACTCGCCGACCGCTTCCGCGACCGTCGAGAGGATCGACGCGCCCGGGCCCGCCCGCGTCGGCTCCGGCCCGGGGCCGCAGGCCGGTCTTCGGGGAACCGCCGCGGCACCCTTGCGTTCCTGCGGTCCGGTCGCGGCGGGTCGCCGGCGACCGGCGACCGGACGGTCGCGGACGGGGGCGGATGCCTCTTGAACCGCCGCCCGCAACCGGATAACAATATCTCTCCGGTACTTGACGCGGGCCTCGCCGGGGACGGGTGGGCCGCGCCGAGACGGCGTGATGGTCGTTCGGAAGAGAGGGGTCATGGCGCGTACAACGCTCGCGACAGTTGTCGTTCTGTTCGTTGCCGCGGCCTGGCCGAAGGCGGCCGGGGCGCAAACCGACTGGAAGGCCGACAGCACGTTCTCCGTGCAACTGTTCGAGCCGGTGCCGGGCCCCGGCAACTTCCTGTCGGTCAACGGCACGCAGATCGGGGGGGACTTCCTGATCACCGGAGGGTTCCTCGCCCACTACCAGTACCAGCCGTTCGTCCTGTACCGCTGCGAGCCCGGGACGGGGGGGGTGGGCGAACCGGCCTGCGAGCTCGAGAGCGAGCCGATGGCATCGATCATCGAGCACCAGGTGGTTTCCGACTTCCTGTTCAGCGTCAGCTTCCTCAAGCTGTTCACCGTCGGGCTCGCCTTCCCCGTGACCTTCTGGCAAACGGGCAACCAGCTCAACGTCGATAGCGGGACGTCCGCCGGCGAACTGCCGGCGACGATCGCGCCCGGCGACCTGCGCCTGCACCTCAAGTTCCGCCTCTTCCCGTTCATGGAGGGCGACAAGGAAGGCTTCGGCCTGGCGCTCGAACCGGTGATCACCGCGCCGCTCGGCCATCTCGTCGATGACATTCCGTCGCCCGAGGAGGACCGCACCGGCAGCTTCCTCGGCTCGGGCAACGTGACGGCGATGGGGCGGTTGGTGGCGGACTTCTACCACGACCCGTTCCACGTCGCGGCGCAGATCGGCTACCGCTGGCGCGAGGAGGCCGAGTTCTACTCGCGCACGATCGGGCACCAACTGGTCTACGGCGGCGCCTTCGGCTGGTGGCCGATCCCGGAGTTGGAGGTGCTGGTCGAGGCGTTCGGGTGGAACGGTTTCACGACGCAGCTCGACCAGTCGCCGATCGAGATCGATGCGGCGATCAAGTACCGCGTCTGGGGACCGCTGGTGCTGACGGCCGGCGGCGGCCGCGGGATCATCGGCATGGGCGCCCCGGTGGCGCGGGCGTTCCTGGGTCTGGCCTACGAGCCGCCGCGCGAGACGGTCGTGGAGAATCCCGACCGCGACGGCGACACCTACCTCAACGAGAACGACGGTTGTCCGGACGACCCGGAGGACTTCGACCAGTTCCAGGACGAAGACGGCTGCTCCGACCCGGACAACGACAACGACGGCGTGCTCGACGTCTACGACGCCTGCCCGATGGTGCCGGAGGACATCGACGGCTACGAGGACGAGGACGGCTGCGAGGACCTGGACCACGACAAGGACGGCATTCCGACGCCGGCCGACCAGTGTCCGGAGCAGGCGGAGGACTTCGACGCGTTCCGGGACGAGGACGGTTGTCCGGACCTGGACAACGACGAGGACACCCTCCCCGACGAGGCCGACGTCTGCCCGGACGACCCGGAGGACATGGACGGGTTCCAGGACGACGACGGCTGCCCGGACCCGGACAACGATCTGGACGGCGTTCCGGACCTGACCGACCAGTGCCCCGACGAACCGGAGACGCTCAACGGCACCGCGGACGATGACGGCTGTCCCGATCGCGGTCCGACCCTGGTCGTCGTCACGGCGACGCAGATCGAGATCAAGCAGCAGATCAACTTCGCCACCGATTCCGACCGCATCATCGGCCAACGCTCCTTCGACATCCTGAACGTGGTGGCGGCGGTGCTGCGCGCCAATCCGCAGATCCGCGTGGAGATCCAGGGCCACACCGACAACCGCGGCTCGCACGAACACAACATGGATCTTTCGCAGCGACGCGCGGCTAGCGTCCGCAACTACCTGATCGAGCAGGGCATCGCGGCCGACCGGATGCAGGCGCGGGGCTACGGGCCGGACGTGCCGATCGAGGACAACCGCACGGCCCGCGGCCGGGAGAAGAACCGGCGGGTCGAGTTCCACATCCTGTCGGCCACGGGCCGGGACCAGGGCGAGTCGATGCCGGCGCCGCCGACGGACGAGGGGGCCGCCGGCACGCCGGAGTCGGCTCCGCCCGCGATCTCCGAGGATTTCGGGTTCTAGCGGGACGCCCGTGGACGGGAGGCAGGCATGAAACCCAGTCACGGCGCGCCGCTGCTGCTGCTCGTCCTCCTCGGTTGCGGCGGCAATCCCTACGGCTACGCCCGCTATTACGTTCCGCTCGACGAGGAGGAGGCGTACGCCGCGGAGGCGATCGAGCCGCCGTACACGGACGTGGTGCGCGACCCGAGCGGTTTCGCCGACACCGTGATCGGCTGGTTCGGCGTGGTGCGCGAGGTGGTGCCGCAGGAGGACGGTTCGGTCCTGCTGCGGATGTCGCAGCGACCGCACATCGACCGGCATCTCTGCGCGGAACGTTCCGAGTCGTCGTGCCGCGTCACCGTCTCCGAGCGCGACGCCGGGCCGTTCTCGGCCCGGGTACGGCTTCGCCCGGGTCCCGACACGGAGGGGGCGAATCGGGTCCAGCGCGAGTCGCTGATCAAGGTCTACGGCCGGCCGACCGGCGACTACGACGCGACCGGCGGGCCGTTCCTGTCGGTCGATTACTACCGGCACTGGCCGCGCGGGCAGTACCTCGACACCACGGCCCAGGCGCTGATGCGGCGCTGACGTGTCCTCCGGTCCGGCCGGCGTGCCCGTTCCGCCCGGCCCGGCCGTCGCGCGGCGGCGCCGCCGGTTCCTCCGCTGTCCGTTCCTCCTTCCCGCGGGTCCGTGGCTGGCGTGCCTGCTCGTCGCCGGCTGCGGCACGCCGTCCTCCGTGTGGCGCTGCGAGAACCACGGAGCGGGACGGCGCTGCGCGCGTCCCCTGCCGGCCCTGCCGGGCGGCGGCTGGGACTGTTGGGTCGCCGGCGGGGACCTCGCCTGCGCGCGCCCCGACGGGGGCGCGGGTGCGCCCGGCTGGTCGTGCGGCCGCTTCGGCGCCGCCACGATCTGCCGCGCGACCGGAGCCGCACGGCCCCCGGAACCCGCGCCCGACGGCTGGCAGGGGCACGTGTCGCGGGGCCGGATCGTCGCCCGCTGGCGCCGTGCCGGCAACGCGCCCTGGCGCTGCGGCGGCGCGTCCTGCGTGGAACGCCGGCCGGACCGGCCGAGCGCCGACGAATGGGAGTGCATCGAGGGGGACGGCCGCGTGCTCTGCCGCGGCCGCTACGACCGCGCGATCGACCCGCGCTGGCGCTGCGTCCCCCTCAGCGGCCAGTTTCTCTGCGTCGATCTCGATCCGGACTACCCCGCGCCGGAAGATCCGACGGCCTGGAATTGCCTCTACGACGATTCGACCAGGCTCGGCCGGTTCTGCTCGTCGGAGCAGCGCCCCGTCGGCCGTTGTCCGGGCCTGTCGGCGGCGGGGCGCTGCTGGCCGTTCGCCCCCGCGCCGGACTGCTGGTTCGACGGGGATTGTCCGACCGGGCGGGCCTGCCGGGTGGGGGAGTGCGTGCCGCGATGATGCGCCCGGTCCTCGTGCTGGCGACCGTATGCGTCGCGGGTTGCGGTGCGCCGGCCCGCCCGGTGTGCGGCCGGGTCGTCGATGAGGAGGGACGGGCGGTGCCGGGGGCGCTGGTGCAGGCCGGGGCGACTGCGCCGGCGGTCGCCGATGCGGAGGGGTGGTTCTGCCTGCCGGCCGGCCGGAACGCCGTCCTGGTCGTCACCGCGCCCGAACACTGCGCCGCGGAGGAGGTCGTGCCGGACGCGGCCGGCTGGGCTCCCGTCGTCCTGCGCCGGCAGCTCGCGGTGCCGTCGGTCTGGCGCGCGGGCTTCGACGCGCCGGTGCGGCTGCGCGCCGAACTGCGCTGTCCGCTCCCCGGCCCGCCAACCTTCCGTTGGGACCAACTGGAAGGTCCGCCGCTCGCCGCTCGCGCCGCCGGCTGGAACTCGCCCGTGCTCGCGCTGCGCACGCACCCGCTGGCGGCCCGCACGAACCGTCCCGACGTGTTGTCGTTGAGCCCGGCCCAGGCCGGGCACTACCGGCTGCGCGTGACCGCCGAGGGCGGCGGTCGGGTCGTGCGGGCGGAGGCCGAGGTGTGGTCGGCCGCGGCGAGCGCCGGACTGCTCAGCGTGCCGTCCGATTCCGACGTCTTCGTCGACACCGGGCCCCAGGCCGCGGGCGGCGAATGGCAGCTCGAGTCGTTCCCGCCGGGGTCGCGGGCCCGGCCGATGCCGGTGCCGACCGCGGACGGGCGTCCCGGCGTCCAGACCCTGCGGCTCGACCAGCCGGGGCTGTACACGCTGGTCGAAACGACGACCGGAACACGGCTCGTCTTCGAAGCCGGGCCGTGGGACTCGATCCCGCGGGACTGCGATCGTCCGGAATGCCATCCGACGGAACAGGCGGCGTGGTCGGCGACCCGGCACGCGCGAGCGCTCCACGCGCGGCTCGAGGCGGCGTCCACCAAGGGTCTGTTCGCCGGCGCCTGTCTGGCCTGCCACACCGTCGGCTGGGACCCCGGCGGCGACAACGGCGGGTTCGACGACGTGGCGCGAGAAACGGCGACGTTCGTCCACGACGCCTGGCCGGGCGGCGCGGCCGCGCTGCCGCGCGACCTCGAGCGGGCGGCGAACGTCGGGTGTCTCGCCTGCCACGGTCCCGGCCGACTTCCCGAGCACGGCAGGCGTCCGATGGTGCTGCGCGCCGGCGTCTGCGCGCAGTGCCACGACCGGCCGCCCGAGGATCCGCAGGTGGCGGAATGGCGGGAGAGCCGGATGGCGGCGCCGGTCGCCGACCCTGCGTTGCTCGCGGCGCCGTGCGCCGGGTGCCACACCGCGCAGGGGGCCGTGGCGCGCCTGCGAGGACGGCTCGTGCCGGACGTGCCGCCGGGCCTGGCCGAACCGGTGACCTGCGCGGTGTGCCACGTGGCGCACACGACCGAGCCCCGACTGTTGCGTGCGACCGGCACGGCGGGGACCGTCTCCGGCGTGCTGTTCGAGGCCGGCCGCGCGCGGGCCTGTCTGGGCTGTCATCAGGCCGGCGGCCGGGCGGATGCGACGGCCGAGAGCGAACGGCGCCTGCCGGAGGCGCCGCAGACCGAGGTGCTGTTCGGCACCGGCGCGTTCGGCGCCGCCGGCCGGCCGTGGCGTCCGACGCCCGACCTGTGCGTCGATTGCCACATGGTCCGCTGTCTGGACTGCCATGCCGATGCCGGACGCCGGCGCGGCGGTCACACGTTCCGGGCGATGCCGCCGCGCGACCTCGCGCCCCAGGACTGCGACGGCGACGGCCGCATCCTGCGGCTGGCCGACGAGGTCGCGTCGTGCCTCGCGCGGCTCGAAGCGGCGGTACGGGCGGAGCTGGCCGCCCTTCCGGGCTGCGCGGGGGCCGTGCCGGGGCGCGACGGGCGGCGGCTCGTGCCGGTCGGACCGGCGGGCGAGCGGCTGCCGGAGTGCGAGGCCGAGTGGTGGCGAGCGGAGCGGACGCCGCTGTACCGCGTGGTGCACGACTGGGCCCTGATCGCGCGCGACGGCAGCGCCGGGGCCCACAACCCGCCCTTCGTGATCGCGGTGCTGCGCGCCGCGCTCCGGCAGCTCAACCGATAGGCGAACCGACTCCGCCCGCCGCGGGCGCGAATGCCGGCTCGCGCCCGGGCGGCGCGAGCGACCGCGGGACGTCCTACGGCCGGGCGGCCGGGCCGGCGGCATGCGCCGCCAGCTCGGCCTGGCGGGCGAAGTCGAGCGCCTCGCCGAGCAGGCGGGCCGACTCCTGCGGCGCATGGAAGCCGCGGCTGTTCTCCGAGAAGGCGAAGTCCCAGCGCAGGAACGCGCGCCGGAACAGCCGGCGGAATTGGTCGAGGGCGGCGTCGGCCGCGCCGCGGCGGCGGGCCGCCGTAGCCGCGTCGAGCGCGTCGTCGAGGGCGCGGGCGGTGCGGGCGAGGAGCGCGGTGGTGCGCTCCTGGGTCTCCCGCACGGCGGCGCGCAGGTCTTCGACGGGCTGCTCGTGGCACGGGCCGCAGGCCCGCTCCGGGTCGGCCAGCGGGGAGCGGATCTCGTGCTCCGAGATCCGGGCCGCGCCGCGGCGCCGGCGCGGCAGGTGACAGTCGGCGCAGGCGACCCCGGCCGCGGCGTGGATCCCGGCCGACCAGGCTTCGAAATCGGGGTGGTCGAGCTTCGCCAGCGGGGTTCCCGTCTCCGGCTGCTCCCACTCCGCGTTCGGCTCGGACGCGCAGGCCGCTTCGAGGTCCTCGAACCGTTCGCCCCGGCCCCACGGCAGCTCGATCGTCTTCTCGGTGCCGCGCAGGCGATACTCGCTGTGACACTGGGCGCAGACCCAGGAGCGGAGCTGCTGGCGATCGGCGGCGGCGGGGTCGAAGCCGCGGGCGCGCAGCGCGTCGAGCAGCCACGGCCGCGTCAGGACGAGGTCGCCGGTGGCGGCGTCGTGGCAGTCGGCGCAGCCCACCGGGTGGGCCAGCCCGTGATCGGCGCGCAGTTCGGGCAGACGGGCGGCGTAGAACGCCTCGGGGCCGAGGCGGTGCAGCAGCCGCGGGACATCGCTCGACTTGCAGCCCGCGCAGGCCGCCGGCTTGTCGGCGCCGAGGCGGCGGCTGTCCTCGAGTCGCCGGAGGGCCAGCGCGTGCCCGCCCTCCTCGTCCCACGCGGCGGCGAACGGGCCGCCGGCGTAGAGGCGGTCGAGGCCGGGAAACTCGGCCAGCCGCGGCCGGCGGGCGGATCCCGCAAACGGTCCGTGCGTCCGATCGTCTTCGTGATCGGCGGTCTCGGCGGTTCGTCGCCACGCGGCGACGTGTTCGGGGTAGTTCGGGCGCCAGGCTTCGCTGTCGGGCTCGAAGTCGGCCAGCTCGACCGCCCGCCGGGCGGCGCCGGCGGCCGCGGGCGACTCGCCGCCGCGCGCCGCGAGCAGGGCGGCGAGGCCGGCCGCGAGGGCGCCGAGCGGGGCGGCCGCGAAGACGAGGAGGAGGCGGTTCCTCCGGGTGTCGAGCCGGGACACGGCGGCGCGCTCCCTTCGAACGCGGTGATGCCATCGCGGGAACGGTTCGGTCAACCGGAAACCGGGCATCGACCGCGCCCTCGCCGTCCCCTCCCGGATGCGCTCGGTCGCCCGGGCGCGTGGTCGCGGGCTGCGGGCCGGATCGCTCAGAAGCCGCCGATCGAGAAGTGCAGGGCGCCGAACCCTTCGCCCCACTCGTCGCGGGGGACCAGGTTGAAGCCGTAGTCGAAGGCGAGGGGGCCCACCGGGGTCTGGATGCGCAGGCCGAGGCCGGCGGTGTAGCGCAGCACGGTGAAGTCGAAGTGACTCGGATCGCGCCAGAGGTTCCCGACGTCGGAGAACACGGCGAAGCCGAGGGTGTCGCCGACCGGGATGCGCAGTTCGCCGCGGAAGATCAGGAACAGGTCGCCGCCGGCCGTCGGGAATTCGCCGGGGGCGTCGGCGACCGACAGGGATTCCTGGGGGAAGCCGCGGATCGTGTCGGCACCGCCGAGGTAGAAATAGCGATCGGGGAAGGTGCGCGAGCCGCGCTCGAGCTGGAACACCTGACCGTAGCGGGCGGCGAGGGCCAGGACGAGGCCGGCGCCGAGGGGCGCGTAACCGGAGAGCTGGAACGAGGTCTTGATCAGGTGGGAGAAGGAGCTGACGCCGGTGGACGGGTCGAAGACCGGGTCGAAGGAGCGGACCCATTCGGCGTTGGCGGAGAAGTACAGCCCGCGGGTCGGGTTGAACGGGTCGTCGCGCCAGTCGAGGCCGGCCGCGGCGCGGACGACGGCGAACGTGGACGTGCCCTGGGGCGTCCGTAGGCGGCGCAGATCGTCCGGCCGGATGCAGTTGGCGGTCGCGGAGGTCGACGAGCACAGCTCGAAGTCGCCCTCGAAGCGCACCAGGTTGTTGTATTCGATGCCGGCCTGGAGCACGAGCGACAGGAGCTTGCGCCAGCCGGTGGAGACGCCGAGGAACACCGAGGACAGGTCGGCGCCGTAGGACGGCCGGTTCTTGCGCTCGTTGGCCAGGTCGAGCTGCAGGCCGACGAGCGAGCGGAGGCCGGGGAGGTACGGGACGGCGAGCGAGGCGACGAGGAGTCGTTCGAGCTGGTCCTGGAGCGACAGGGCGTGGTAGTCGGTCTCGAAGCTGTGATCGGCGTCGTCCTCGAGGAAGAACAGCCGGTAGTTGAGCTTGAGGCGCAGATTGAAGCCGACGGCGTAGCCGAACAGGTTGCGGTAGCCGTAGGACATCGCGGCGCGGGCGCCTTCCGCGGTCGAGAAGCCGGCGCGCAGCTCGAGCGCCTGCGGGCGGTGCTCGCGCACCTGCACCGCGATCGTCTTTTCCGCCTCGACGACCTCCGGGGCCGCGGGTGCGATCGTCACCCCCTGGAAGATGCCGAGTCGCAGCAACCGGCGCTCGCTCTCCTCGGCCAGGTCGGGCGAGAAGACGTCCCCTTCCTCGAAGGCCAGCGTGCCCAGGATCAACGAGGTCGCCGTATCGGCGTTGCCCGTGACTTCGATGCCTGCCACGCGAACCTGCGGTCCTTCGACGGCGGCGAACCGCAGCGTGACGGAGGATCGATCGTCCGAGAACTCGACCTGGCGTTCCACCTGGGCGTAGAGGTAGCCGCGGGAGGCGTACAGGTCGAGCATCGCCCGGCGCGTCTCCTCGACCAGCAGTTCGTTGACCGGATCGCCTGCTTCGAGCAGGGCGACGTCGAGCAGGTCCTCTTCCGGGATGGCGGTCGCTCCGGTGACGGTGATTCCGGCCAGCATCGATTGCACGCCTTCGTGGACGCGGAACCGCGGGATCACGGCGCCCGTCGCGTCGCGGGCGGGAGGGAGCAGCGTGACGCGAGCGTCGAGGAACCCCGCGGAGCGGTAGCGTTCTTCGATGCGGACGGCGGCGGCCCGGTAGGCCTGCTCGAGGAACACGCGGTTCGGCCCCCAGTCCGGGAGGAACGGCCGGCGCGCCCCGGGGCCGGCGAGGCGATCCTCGCCGGACAGCCCGAGTGCGCCGAGTTCTCCGGGGCGAGGGGGGTCGAGCAGCGAGTCACGCTGCTCGATCGCGGCGGCGACGTTCTCCGCCACCAGCGCGCCCAGTTCGGCGACGTCGAAGGCCGTCACGCCGTCCCACTCGATGTGGGCGACGCCGCGCCGCGGCCCTTCGTGGACGCGGAAGCGGAGGAACCAGACCGTGCCGGGGTCGGCGACCGGCCGCCCCGGCCCGCGCCAGTCGCCGAACGGGTCGAGCGTCGCGAGGCCGGCGCTCCACGCCGTCGGGTCCTCGAACGGCGTGTGCGGCGGCGGCTCGGTGGGCCGCGCGGCGACCACGTCGAACGAAACCTCGGCCTCGGGGAAGCCGATCGTGCGGTAGTAGGCGGCGATGCGGTCGGCCGCGTTGCCGACGGCGGTCGGCGAGAAGTCGAAGGTCTCATCGATCGCCGCCAGTTCGGCCAGCTTCGCCGGGGCAACGTGCTGCTGGCCGCCGAACACGACGCGGACCGGCAAGCCCGGGTCGATCGTCACGGTCACGTCCACGCGTTCGGCGTCGCGCGGCACCGCCGCCGGTTCGTTCACGACGGCCAGCAGGTAGCCCTCCCCGCGGTAAAACCGCGCCAGCCGCTCGGCGGCGCGGGCCAACGCCGGCTGGTCCCACGGGTCGCCCGGCTCGAGATCCAGGATCTCGCGCAGCAGCGGCGGCGGGTACAGCAGGTCGCCCGACAACTGCACCGTCGCGATCCGGATCGGCTCTCCCTCCGTGACCTCCGCGACCAGCGACACCCGCCCCGGCTCTCCGGTTTCCTCCGACCGGAACGACACGGCGGCGTTGGGATAGCCGTGCGTCGCATACGCCGCCTCGATCCGTCCGCGCATTTCCTCGAGCAGGTCGGGGTGCTCTTCCACGTCGGGCACGAACCCGGCGACCCGCCGCAGCTCGCGCAGGTCCATGTGGTCGTTGCCGACCGCCTCCAGCGTGCGGATCCGGCGCCGCTCCTCGAGGTGCACGACGAGCTGCACGCCGTCGGCCATCGCCCGGGCGTAGACGCGCACGTCGCGGTAGCGGTCGGTCGCCCACAGGGCATCGATCAGTCGCTGGACCAACGCGCGGGTGAGCGGCTCCCCGTCCAGCCCCTCGATGCCGCCGACCGACGCCGAGTCGACCCCTTCGACGACGACGTCGGTCACCGGGCGGCCGAGCAGGTCCTCGCCCGGCGGCGCGGAGCCCTGCGCCGGCAGGATCGAGGCGAGCAGGGCGGGAAGCAGCAGCAGAACGCCCACGACGGGCATTTCGGCGTTCCGCGCCGCCGATGTCAACTGCGCGCGGCCGGCCGCCGCGGGCGTTCTCCCCTCCCCGTGCCGGCAGGGCCGGAGACGACGATGCGGCGCCGTCCGGGATCCGGCGGAACGGGCCTCGGCCAGAGGCGCCGCCCGGGTCGCCGCGGCGCGGGCCGGCGCGGCGGGGGCCTACTTGCGGCGGCGGCGGCCGACCCGGAGCAGGCCGAGTGCGGCAAGCAGGCCGATCAGGCCGGCGGGCGACGCCGCGCCGGCGGCGCGACAGCCGCACCCCTCTCCGCCGCCGGTTTCCGCCGCGTCGCCGTCCTCCGTGCCGTCCGCGACGCCGTCCATCTCGCCGTCGGCCTCGGGTGCCGCGTCGGCATCGGCGTCGGCGTCGGCGTCGGCGTCGGCCGCCGAGGGCACGCAGGCCTCGCCGTCGCAGACGTAGCCGGCAGCGCAATCCTCGTTGCCGTCGCAGGCGTCGAGGCAGGCGTCGTCGCCGCAGACGTACGGCGCGCAATCGACCGGGTCGGGAACGGCGCAGTCGCCGAGGCCGTTGCAGACGCCAGCGGCGACGGCGGCACCGGCGTCGCACGCCGGCGCGGAGCAGAGCGTCGTTTCGTCCGGGAAGGCGCAGGCTTCGGGATCGGTGCCGTCGCAGGACGCCGCGCACGGGCCGGTGCCGGCGCACGCGGCGCGCCCGCCGTGCGGGGTGCCCGCCACGGGGCTGCACGTCCCTTCGTGATCGGCCACGTCGCAGGCCTCGCACTGGCCGTCGCACGCGCCGTCGCAGCAGTGGCCATCGACGCAGAAGCCGCCGGCGCACTGAGCGTCGGCGGCGCACGGCGCGCCGACGTCGAGGCGCGGGACGCAGAGGCCGGCCGAGCAGTAGTTCGTATCGTCGCAGTCCTCATCGACCGTGCAGTCGCCGCCGCACAGGTCGCCCGCGCAGTCGTACGGGGCGCAAACCTGCGTCTGTTCGGCGGGGCAGGCGCCCTCGCCCTGACAGAACGCCGCGAGGATCGCCGTGCCGTCCGTGCAGGAGGGCGCCCGGCACTGCACGGAATCACCGGGGTACGCGCAACCCGTCGGGTCGGAACCGTCGCACGCGCCGCCGCAGACCGAGCCGTCGGAGGCGCAGGCCGTGCGCGCACCGTGCGGCGCGCCGGTCACCGGGCTGCACGTGCCGCGGGAGCCGGAGACATCGCACGCCTCGCATTGCCGGTCGCACGCCGTGTTGCAGCACACCCCGTCGACGCAGTGACCGGAGCTGCAGGCCGAATCGTCGGCGCACGGCGTGCCGAGATCGCTGCGCGGCACGCACACGCCCGCGTCGCACCAGTTGGCGGGTGTGCAGTCGGCATCGGTCGTGCACGAGGCGAGACAGGCGTCGGGGCCACAGACGTACGGGTCGCAGATCGTGATCACCGCCGTGGGGCAGAGGGCCGAACTGCCGGTGCAGGCGGCCGCCGCTGTCGCCTCGCCGCCCACGCAGCTCGCCGTCCGGCACCCGGTCCCGGCCGCCACGAAGGCGTCGGTCGGGCAGTCGGGTCCGGAGCCGGAGCAGTTTTCCGTGACGTCGCAGACGTCGGCCGCGGGCCGGCAGGCGTGGGTGGCGGGCCGGAAGGCGTCGGCCGGACAGTTCCTGCCGGCGCCGTCGCACGACTCCGGCACATCGCAGGGCAGGGGGGCGGAGCGGCAGACGTGGCCGGCGGGACGCACCGCGTCGGCGGGACAGTCGGCGGAAGCGCCGGAACAGTTCTCCGCGACGTCGCAGTCGCCGGCGGCCGTACGGCAGGTGTAGGAGCTGGGGCGGAAGGCGTCGGTGGGGCAGGCGGGACCGGAGCCGGAGCAGTTTTCCGCGACGTCGCAGTCGCCCGCGGCCGCGCGACAGGTGAAGGAGCTGGGGCGGAAGAGGTCGGCTGGACAGTCCTTGCCGACGCCGTCGCACGACTCCGGCACGTCGCAGGCCAGCGGGGCCGCGCGACAGACGTAGGTGCCGGGGCGCACGGCATCGGCCGGACAGGGACCGCTGACGCCGTCGCAGAACTCGGCGACGTCGCACGCGCCCGTGGCGGGCCGGCATTCGTAGGTCGAAGGTCGGAGGATGTCCGTCGGACAGGCGGGCGCGGACCCGGTGCAGAACTCGGCCGGGTCGCAGATGCCGGTGGACGCTCGGCACTCGTAGGTGCCCGGGCGCAGAACGTCGGTCGGGCACGTCATCGAGGTCGACACGCAGGTCTCGGCGAGGTCGCAGTCGCCGGCGGCGGCGCGGCAGGTGACGGACGGGGCGACCAGGGGGCTCAGCGCGGTGCAGGTGCCGTCGGCGGTGCCGCCCGCGGCGATGCTGCAGGCCTGGCAGTCGTCGGTCGCGGAGCCGCCGCAGGCCGAGTTGCAGCAGACCCCGTCGACGCAGAAGCCGGAACCGCACTGGGCGTTCACGGTGCAGGGGGTGCCGTTGCGGCCCCAGACCGCCCCCGGCGTGATCTCGCCGATGCCGTGGTGGTAGAAATCGACCGTGCAATCGTTCGTATCCTCGCGCGGCTGCGGCCGTTCGAAGGATTGGCTCTGCGCCGGTGCGGAACGATAGGTGGTGCCCGGATAAGGGGCGGCCGGGGCGCCCCAGCCGGCGACATCGATCACGGTGAAGAACGGGTCGAGCAGCAGAAGTTCGTCGCTCCCGTTGCTCAGATTGATGTTCGTCACGCCGCCCGTGCACCAGACCGGGACGGCGACGAGGTTCGGCACGGTCGCGGACCCGGCGGCCAGCTCGAAGTCGGGCGCCGGGTGGGTGGGGAACTCGGACGCGTAGGTCGCCGAGTTGTACGCGATCAGCACGACGTCGTCGGCCGCGATGCGGGCGCCAGCCGGGAAGGCGCCGGCGCCTTCGGTCTGGTCCACGGTTTCCTCGTCGGTGATGGCGAAGGCCAGCGATCCGGCGGCCAGCGGCAGGTCGATTCCGGTGCGGTTGTAGATCTCGTACCACTCCGCCCCGGGCTCCGTGGCGGCGTCGGGAAGCACCTCGTTGACCACGAGCGGCGGGGAAGGCTCGACATCCGGGTCGAGGTGGAACCAGATCTGGAAGTGGTAGTCGACCACGCTGTCCGAGACCTCGGCCCAGGTGTTCGAGGTGCGGCCCGGGTCGCCGTAGTTGGTGACGGCGTCGAGGGCGTCGCTGCTGGGTTCCACGGAGGAGGGCGGGTCCCACGCATCATCCGAGGCGTTGGCGCGCAGGGCGATCACGGTGAACTGGACCGGCGCGGAGGGGACGCCGCCGAGGGCGGCCCACGGGATCGCGAGCTCGATCACCTCGTTGACCGACGAGATCGCCTCGACGCCGGCCGCGACGCCGATCCAGGAGGGGTCGTAGACGACCGGGGCGACGCCGCCGGACCCGAACCGGGTGACGATCAGGTGTTCCCAGGCCGCGGCCGGCGCGGTCTGCGTCTCCGAGTTCGCGCCGAACCACCGCTCGCCGCTCCCCGCGGTGTAGTCGCGGTCGATGGCGATCTGGATCTGCGGCGCGCCGTCGCCGAACGGCAGATCGATGTCCGTCATGCGCGCCATCACGTACAGGTTGATCCGATCGGCGGTGATCCGGAACTCCCGCAGGTCGACCCGCGTGTCCGGGCTGGCGAAATCGGTGCGCTCGTCGCCCGAAGCGTCGGTCCAGACGTACTCCCCCTCCAGCCGCGTGTTGCGGGCGAGGTGGCCGGTGTTGAGGTTCGTCGGGCGGGCCATCGTCCAGTCGGCCGGGTCCCCGTCGACGGTGACGACGTGGGCCGCGGCGAACGGGGCGGCGGCGAGCAGGGCGGCGAGCAGGGCGATCGGAAGCGAGCGGCGCATGGTCCCTCCTTGCGGGCGCCGACCGGGAATCCGGACCGCGGCTCCCCGCGGCCCGCGCGCTGGATGTCGGCGTCGCCGGGGCCAACCATGACGCGGGTCCGCCGGGTGGTCAAGCGACAACCGCGTGGCGGGTGCATCCCCCCAGCGGGGGAAGCCTGCGGTGGGCCAGCAGCCGCTGGGGGACGGCACCGGGGGCGCCCCGGAATGCGGTGGCCGCTCCGGTTCGGGGTGCGCACCTCCTCGCGGCCGGGCAACATCTTGGAAGCACAGGCTGATCCGACCCGGCGGCCCGGCTTCCGTGGCCGGCAGTCCTCCGGCCCGCGTGGGTCAGATGATGATCGTCCCGGGGTCGACCGGGTCGGGCGACCACTGGAAGTTGTCCAGGATCACCGTCGAGTCGTAGATCCCGTCGCCCTCGTCGTGGATCGAGAAGGTGAGCGTGAACTCCTCGCCCGGGGCGATCTCCCAGGCGGTCCGCAGCCAGCCGGTCGAGGAGCCGCAGACCGTGCGGGTGAAGTCCTCGTTGGTGCACATCCCGTCGTAGCCGGTGCCGGCGAGGTCCGTCACCGGCGGATGCTCGAAGAACGCGTTGTCCACCTCGATCTCGTGCCCGCCCTCGTCGAACGAGATGTTCCGGCGCTCGCCCGTCGCGGGACGCTCGAGGATCGCATAGAACGTGTCGTTGAATCCCTGGTCGACCCACTCGGGGTACTCGGTGCTGAGGTAGACGAAGTCGAACGAGAAGCCGACCGCGTTGCGGGGGGCGCGGAGGCGCAGCACGAGCTGGTGCGTGTCGCAGATCAGCGCCCCGTCCGACCCCGACGGCGACGGGTCGGACTCGTGCGCGACGGTTTCGCAGGTGTCGAACCAGCCGCTCTCGTAGTAGTCGGTCCCGGGCTGGCGGCGTCCGCCGGGGCAGTACTCCGGGTTGCACAGGGCGATGTCGAGCGGGGCGGTGCCGAGGAGGGTGTAGGCGCAGCCGAACCGCGGCGCCAGGCCGTTCGACGGGTCGCCGAAGCGGGTCAGCGTGCCGAACCCGCTGCCGCAAGCCGCCGCGAAGCACCGGTCCTCCCAGGAAAGCAGGAACCGCTCGTCGCACAGGTCGACGCCGTCCGGCAGATTCGGGTCGGGATGACAGTCGCACCCCTCGGCTTCATCGATTCCGCCGTCGCAGTCGTCGTCCCGCCCGTTCCCCGGCACTTCGAACGCCGCGGGGTTGATCCGTGGCTCCGTCTCGTCGCAGTCGCCGGTGGCGGGAGAAAACCCGTCGCCGTCCACATCGACCTCGAACATGTCGCGGGCCTCGACGATCTCGATCGGCCCCCCGCCCTCGTCCGTCGGCCCTCCACCCTCGTCCGCCACGTCGCGACCGTAGTCCCGCCACGTGGTCGTGTCGTCGTCCGGACTGCAGGCGGCAACGGCGACGACGAGCGGGGCGATCGACAGGCAGGGCAGCAGGCGTTTCATGGCAACCTCCCGGGTCGTTCCTCCCCAGGGTACCGCAGAATCGGGATCGTTGCGCGAGCGAGACGCGCCGACCGCGCCGGTGCGTGCCGGGCGAAGACGAGCAGGGCAGGGCGGGCGCGCCGGCGCCGTGGCGACCGGGCCGCGGCGGAACCTGCCGGCAGCCCCGGTCCTCCGGACACCCGCCAGCGCTGGCCGGGGCCGACGGACCCCGGGGATGGGGTCCAACGACTCCGATACGGCGACGCGATTCGGGCGAGATACCCGCCGGAGCGCTCGAAATCGCCGCAATTCCGCGACGACGACGGCGTCCGACCGCAACCGGCCGGGTGGCGCGTCTCTTGCTCCCGGAACAGCCCGAGATGATGAGACGACACCTGTCCGTCGCCCTGCTCCTTGCCTGTTGCGCCTGCGCGGCCGGGCCCGGGGATCCGCAAGAGAAGTGCCGGGCCGTCCGGGAAAAGGTCCACGACTGCCTGGTGGACTACTGTGCGACGTCCGGCGACGACGTCTGCCGGTCGGTTTCGACCTCCGAGCGCTCGCTGTTCGCCGACGACGCGGCGGCCGCCTGCGCGGAGCTGGATGGCCGGGCGGTCGACGACCTGCTGGCGTCCGACTGCTCCCTCGTCGTCGAGACGATGCGCGAGTCGCTGTCGGGCAAGGCCGACGCCCCGTGTCCGCCCTACCTGCCGTGGTGTTCGGCGACGCGCGGGGAGGGCGACGGCTACGAGGTGCGGGTGATTTCCTACGACTGGACCCGCGCGACGCTCGAGATCGTGCTGCGCGACCTGCGCCTGGAAGGGGTGGTGCAGGGCGGCGTGGAATACGAGCGGCTCTCGATCCCGGGCGAGGGCACCACGACGACGGTGGGGGCTCCCGCGGTGCCCGTGGTCAACCTGCTGGTCGGTGCGCCGCCCGACGCGAGCGCCGCCGTCGTCACGGGGCTTCGGACGCTCGAGACGCAGTCCTTCGAAGAACTGCTCGTCTGGCCGTACCAGCGGCCGGCCCGGGAAACCGACGCCGCGCCGGAGTTCGCGCGCGACGCGGCGAGCTACGCCCGGACGGACCCCTGGCCGGGCGGCGCGCCGCGCGTGGACCCGATGGCGGTGTGGCGCAACTACAAGGCGGTGCGCGTCCAGCTACAGCCGGTGCGGTACTTTCCGGCGCAACGACGGCTCGAGGTGGCCCGGCGGCTGGAAGTCGAGATCGAATTCCGGCTCGACGGGTCGAACCGCGACGTGATTGCGGAGGGGGAAGCGTCGTTCGCCGCGGCCTACGACGAGGCGCTGGTGAACTACGAGGCGTTGCGCGAGCTGGCGGGCCCGGCGGCGCGGGACGGCGACCATGTGCGCTACCTGGCGATCGTCGCCGACCCGTTGGCCGAGGCGGTCGAGCCACTGCTCCGGCTCAAGGAGGAGCAGCAGCTCCGGACGAAGCGCACCCTGCTCGGCGAAATCCTGCCCGAACGCTCGGGCGATCCGAATGCCGACGCGCAGAAGATCAAGGATCACATCCGCGCGGTGTACGAGGCCGAGGGGATCGAGTACGTACTGCTGGTGGGCGACGTGGAGGAGCTGCCGATGTACCGCGAGTCGGTCCCCGACTCGTGGGAACCGGTCGTCGGCGACTTCTGGTACGCGTGTCTCGCCGGCGACGACCTGCTCCCCGAGGTGGCGATCGGGCGCCTGGTCGGGAAGACGCCGGAGGAGATCGCGGCGCAGGTCGCCAAGATCACGGCCTACGAGACCGGCGATCGGTTCGCGGCCTGGCGCCAGAAGGTGCTGCTGGTCGCCCACAGGCAGGACGCGCCGAAGAAGTACACGCAGTGCGCGGAGAGCATCCGCACCGCCGCCTACGCCGCCCCGGCCTCGTTCGTCACCCTCTACGGCCACCAGAACCACACCAACCGAGAGCTGCTCGACCGGATCGACCAAGGCGTCGGGATCGTCAACTACCGCGGCCACGGCTCGGAGACCGCCTGGACCGAGTGGAACGACGAGGACTTCGTCTTCGGCTCGCTGCCCTCCGCCAACGGCTCGCTGACCCCGGTGGTGTTCTCGATCGCCTGCCTCACCGGCCGGCTCGAGATCGAGGGGCAGACGCTGGCCGAGGCGATGGTCCAGCGGCCGGAGGGGGGCGCCGTGGCGTTCCTCGGGGCGACGGCGCCGTCGTGGACCTTGCCGAACCACGACTACGACCGCCACCTGTTCCGCGCGATTCTCGACCGGGGCATCCGTCCGATCGGCAAGCTGTCCAACGCGGCCGCGGTCGAGCTGCTGACGCAGTGGGGTTTCGACCGGAACGCCGCCGAGAACGTGAAGATGTACTTCTGGCTCGGCGACCCGTCGCTGGCGGTGGACGTCGGGCTCCCGCCGCGCGAGCCGGTGCCGATCGGCTGGTGCAACACGCAGCACCCCCAGGCGCTCGTCGACCGGGCCGACGTGCCGGCCGTCGATGTGTTCGGCCAGGTGTGGGTCGAAGGGCTCACCGAACCGCCGGGCCAGGGACCGTTCCTCTACGTCCAGGTCGGCTACGGTCCCGCCGGCACCGTCCCCGTGCCGGTGGCCGGCAGCGCCACCCCCGCCGCCCCGTGGGTCTGGACGGGCGCGCACTTCAACCTCGACGCGGGGAACAACGACGAGTACGCGGCGCGGATCCGGGTCCACGAGCCCGGCGAGTACTCCTACGCCTTCCGCGTCAGCGGCGACGGCGGGCGGACGTTCACCTACTGCGACATCGATGGCAGCGACAACGGCTTCTCCCCCGATCGTCTCGGCCGCGCGACGATCGATCCGCGACCGACGCTGCCCGTCACCAACGCCGCGCTGTCGTGGCCGGCGACTGCCGCGACGACGGCCGGCGCGGCGACCGGCGATCTGCGCGCGACCCTGGCGCTCGACCCGGCCGCCTTCGACGAACGCCTGGTCCCGTTCGTCCGCGCCCAGATCGGCCACGGACCCGAGGGCACCCTGCCGTCGGAAAGCGCGGACTGGGTCTGGTCGGAGGCGCGCTACCAGAAGGAGAGCGACGGTCTGTTGACTTACACCGGCAAGCTGACGCCGGTCGATCCGGGCATCCGCCTGTTCACCTTCCGGTTCAGCCAGGACGACGGCGCCACCTGGATCTACGCCGATCGCGACGGCTCCGCCAACGGGCTGGCCCTCGATCAGCTCGGCCGGCTCACCGTCAACCCCGCGCCGTAGGCGCGCCCCGCCGCGCGCGATTCGCTCCGCGGCCGGGGAGGGAACCCTCGCGCCGGGAACCCGCGCGAAGTCCAGGCTCAGGCGGAGGCGCGCCGCAGGAGCGCCGCGTAAAACCCGTCGGTGCCCGTGTCGGGCGGGAAGAGCGTCGCGCCGATCTCCTGCGGTTCCCACGGCGCGGGCCACGACGCCGGCTCGGCCTGGAACTCCGGGCGGTCGGCGAGGAATCCGCGGGCCTGCCGGGATCCCTCCTCCGGCAGCAGCGAACAGACGACGTAGAGCAGCGTTCCGCCCGGCGCGACCAGGTCCGCCACGCGCCGCAGGATCGCCGCCTGCAGCTCGACCAGGCGCGCCACGTCGTCCGGCGCGAGCCGCCAGCGGATCTCCGGACGCCGCGACAGCGTGCCGGTCCCGGAGCAGGGCGCATCGACCAGCACCGCGTCGAACGGGCCGGCGATGCCGCCCGTGCCGACGGTCCAGTCCACCGCGCGACACTCGGCCGGAGGCCGTCCGAGCCGCTGCAACTCGCCGGGGACGCGCGAGAGCTTGTCCGGGTGGACGTCGGCCGCCACCAGCCGTCCCAGCCCGGTCTCCCGCTCGGCCAGCGCCCCGGTCTTCGTGCCGCGGCCGGCGCAGGCGTCGAGCACCCGCGCGCCGGGCGGCAGCGGCAGCCGTTCGGCGGCGAGAAACGCCCCTTCCTCTTGGACGGTCGCCCGGCCCGTTCGGACGGCGGGGTGGTCGCGCAGGTCGCCGGCGCCGGGGGCGAGGCGCAGGACGAGCGGCGAATGCGGCGAGGCGCTGCCGGGCGGCAGGTCGCCGCCGTCGTCGCGGCTGCGGTTCCGTCGCAGGGCGCGGGTCGGCACGGCGAGCGACCAGCGGGCCAGCGCCGGCATCCGGGGTTCGCCCCACGCCGCCGCGAGCCGCTCGCGCAGCCAGGACGGGAAGGCGTGCCGCGCCGCGAACGGCTCGTCCGGCGCGGCGACCGCCCGATCCTCGGCCGGCGCGAGTCGACGGAGGACGGCGTTGGCGAGGCCGGCGAGGCCGCGGCGGCCGAGCCGCTTGACCGCTTCCACGGCGACGTGGACCGCGGCGTGCGACGGAACCGCGGGCGGTCCCAAGAGCTCGTAGGCGGCCAGTCGCAGGACCTGGCGGGTCACGTCGTCGAGCGACTCCAGGCCGCGGGGCAGGAGCGGTGCGAGCCGCGCGTCGAGGATGCCGCGCCAGCGCCACGTCCCGAGCGCCAGTTCGGTGGCGGCGGCGCGCAGCGCCGGGTCGGTCGTCCCCAGCTCGCCGGCGGCCGACGCGAGCGCCTTGGTCACGTAGGCCCGGTCGCGCTCGACGCGCCGCAGGGCGAGCGCGGCGACGGCGCGGCTCGGCAGGCCGGGAACCGCGAACAGGTCGTCCCGGAGGCGCGGCATGGCGTCAGTTGCAACCGAACAGCCCGAGGATGTCGCTCCAGCGGCGGGCGATGTCGTTGCGCAGGGCGAGCGCCACCAGCGCGAGGATCAGGACCAGGCCGACGAACTGCGCCCGCTCCTTGAACTTGCGGCCGAGCGGCTTGCGGCGCACCGCCTCGACGGCGAAGAACAGGAGCTGGCCGCCGTCGAGGATCGGGATCGGCAGCAGGTTGAGGAGGCCGAGGTTGATGCTGATCAGCGCCATCGCCCAGAGGAACGACACCGCCCCCGCCGCGGCCGACTGCGCGGCGACGTCGAAGATCAGGACCGGGCCGCCGATCGTGTCGACGCCGACGCGACCCTGAAAGATCGCGGCGAAACCGAGCGCGGTGAGCCGGATCACGTCGCGGGTCTCGTCGAACGCGCCGAAAAAGGCCCGCGAGACGCGGTTGGGGTTGGGGACCGGATCGTCGGTCAGGCTGCGGGTGTAGCCGCCGACGCCGAGCGAGAAGCGGCGGTGCTCCTGGCCCAGCGGGTCGCGCCAGGTCTCCGGGTGCAGATCGACGGTCACCGGCAGCGCGCGGCCATCGCGGGCGACGAGGAACGTGTGCGGGCCCGCCGCGTCGCGCTCGGGGACGAGCTGGACGTCGAGCCAGGTGACGAGCGGCTTGTCGTCGAGGCGCAGGAGCCGGTCGCCGACGCGCAGGCCGCCTAGTTCCGCGGGCGAGCCGGGCCGGACGCGGGAGACGACGAGGTCCGAGGTGGTGACGCCGAGGGCGCGGTCGAGCGGCGTGCCGGCCGGCGCGCGGGCCGACCACCGCACCGCCTCGGCGACGAACAACGTGCCCAGGCCGGTGAGCACCGGCGCGCCGCGCAACAGGCCCACCTCGAGCGTTCCCGCGGGTCCCACCCGCGACCGCTCGAGATCGATGTGGCGCCGGATGCGTCGCCCGTCGACCGCGACGATCTCGTCGAACGGTTGCAGGTCGAGAGGCCCGGCGGTACCGGCCGGGGCGGCGACGGGTCGGTCCGGGCCGATCGGTCCGAGGATCGGGGCGCGGTAGTAGGGCGAAACGCCGATCCGGCCGACCTCGTTGACGAAGCCGAGGATCGGGATCACCTCCTCCGTGGCGGCCGGCGTGATCGTGCGCGTGAACTCCCGGTCGCCGCGCCGGATGCGGAACTCCAGCGGTTCGCCCGGCCGATCCTCCACCTCGGCCACGACGTCCTCGAAGCCGTGGACCTTCGTGCGGTCCACCTCCAGGATCACGTCGCCCGGCAGGAGGCCCGCCTCCGCGGCGGGCGTCCCGGCGAGGACGGTGCCGACCGAGGCGGGGAGCAGCGTGTCGCGGCCGAGGAACACGGCGAAGTAGATCAGGATCGGGAACACCAGGTTCATCGCCGGGCCGCCGACGATGATCACCGCCCGCTGCCACAGCGGCTTGTCGGTCAACGCCCGGCCCGCGTCCTCCGGCCGGCGCGCCTCCGGGTCGTCGGACACCGAGGCATCGACCCCGTCGCCCCCTTCGGGGCCCTCGCCGAGCATCTTGACGTAGCCGCCGAGCGGGATCGCGGAGATCATGTACTCCGTCTCCCCGCGGCGGAAGCCGACCAGCTTGCGGCCGAACCCGAGCGAGAACTTGAACACCTTGACGCCGAAGATCTTCGCCCAGACGAAGTGTCCCAGCTCGTGGACAAAGATCAGCACCCCCAATAGGATGATGAAGAAGAGGATGTCCTTCAGGGCGCCCATGTCGCGACGCTTATACCACGAAGCGGAGTCGGAACAGGACGTTCGTCGCGCGCTGGCCGAGGCGTTGCGCCGCGTCTGCGGCCTGGAGCTCGACGAGCAGCGGGTGGGCGAGGTATTGGCGGCCTGGCGCTCGGCGCTGGGGGACGACGCGGGGACGAGCGACGCGTCCGGGGCCGAGGACGGTGCGCCGGACGGGATCATCGGCGCCAGCCCGGTGCTGCGCGAGCTGCTGCGGCGGCTGGACCGGGCGGCGCGGACCGACGCCACGGTGCTGCTCCTCGGCGAGAACGGCACCGGCAAGGAGCTGGCCGCCCGTGCCGTGCACCGGCGCTCCCGCCGGACCGCGGGGCCGTTCGTCTCCCAGAACTGCTCCGCCCTCCCCGAGACGCTGCTCGACTCGACGCTCTTCGGCCACGTCCGTGGCGCGTTCACCGGCGCGGTCGCCGACCGCAAGGGGCTGTTCGAGGCGGCGGACGGGGGAACCCTGTTCCTCGACGAGGTCGGCGAGATGAGTCCTGCCCTCCAGGCCAAGCTGCTGCGCGTCCTGGAGGATGCCACCCTGACCCCGCTCGGCTCGACGACGCCCCGCCAGGTCGATGTGCGGCTGGTCGCGGCCACGAACCGCGACCTGCCGGCGCTCGTGCGCCGGGGAGCGTTCCGCGAGGACCTGTGGCACCGCCTCAGCGTCCTGACGCTGCGCCTCCCGCCGCTGCGCGAGCGGCCGGAGGACGTGCCGCTGCTGGCCGAGCACTTCCGGCGGGAGCTGGCGCGGCGGGACGGGAGCGACCGGCCGTTCGCCCCGGGACTTCTCGATCGCCTGCAGTCCTACCGCTGGCCGGGCAACGTGCGCGAGCTGCGGCACGAGGTCGAGCGGTTGTGGGTCTTCTCGGGCGACGCCCCGGAAATCGGGGTCGAGCACCTGTCGCCCGAACTGGTGCGGGCGACGGCCGAGGCGGCGGCTCATCCGCGCGCCAAGGGGTTGCACGCCGACGTGGAGGCGCTGGAGCGGGAGCGGATCGCGGAGGCGCTGCGCGCCACGGGCGGCAACCGCACCCGCGCCGCCGCGCGGCTCGGGGTGAGCCGCCGGAACCTGATCCGGAAGATCGCCCGCTTCGGCCTTGCCGCGGCGTCCCGGCCTGGCCGGTGACGATCTCGATGCTCCAGGCGTTGAGCGTGCCGGCGTCGCCGGGCCCCGCGGCCGCGCCGGACTCGCCCGCGGAAGCCGACCGTTCCTCGATGTCGGCGCGATGCTGCTCGGCGCGGGGCGGCGAGTCCGTGGGCCGGCTGCGGCCGCAGGTCGTCGCGCTGCGGGAGTCTACGCCCGCCACTCGCGGCCGGCCGCGGCTTCCTCGTACAGCCAGCACGGGTCCAGGTCGGCCCCGTTCGGCCAACAAGGTACGCCGAGTTCCAGACGCACGGCGGCAAACGTCTGCGGATCGGCCAGCGCGCCGTACACCCCGGCGTCCGGCGCCGTCACGAGTCGTGACAGATCGGCGAAGCCCTGCGTGCCGTCCCGGAAGCGCAAGGCAAGGCGGTACCCCGCAAGCACGGTGACGGCGACGACCCGCCATGGCGCCGCCGGAATCACTCCAACGGCTCGATCCGCTTGGGCAACTGTTTCCGCTGGCATCGCTCCCAATTCTCCATCAACTCGGCCCGATGCAGCACCGCCCATTCCAGGACGAGCGCCAGGGCGCGACGGGGAAGATGGCCCTGGATGATGTCCAGAGTGCGCAGGTCGATCAAGGCCTCGTGTTCGGCGTAGAGCGCGTGGAAGTGCGGCGGAGCATGCTCGTGCCAGAACATCTGGATCAGGATGCCGAAGAACGCGCTGATGGTCGGCACCACTCCGCCTCCGCCCCCAGAGTCTAGCAGCGGCCGTCCGGAATCAAGCGCGCCCTAGCCGGTGACGATCTCGATGCTCCAGGCGTTGAGCGTGCCGGCGTCGCCGCCGGCCACGTCGGCGACGTGCAGCGTCCAGGTGCCGGCGGCCGGCCGGCCGTTGAACGCATCGACCGGGAAGGTGCGCACCAGCGACGTCCCCTCGGCGTACTCCTCGCGCAACAGCTCGACCGGCGCCCCGCCGTCCTTCGCGACCGAGATCACCAGGTCGGCGATGAACGGGTGGGTGATGTCGACCGTCACCCGCACCGCGGCGACGTTCCCCGCGCCGATGATCGGGATGTCGCCGGCGATCCCCGCGGGGTCGTCGTCCGGGATGGCCAGCGGGGTCGAGTTGCTGCCGGACAGCGTCGTCGGGGTCGAGCCGCAGTCCGAGCCGGCGCAGCGGGTGATCGCGATCGACCACCGGTGGAGCGTGCCGGTGTCGGAGCGGCCGGCATCGATCACCTGGAGCGTCCAGGTCCCGGCCGCGTCCTGGCCGTCGAACGCGTCGAGGTCCCAGACCTGCTTCAGGTCGTCCGCCCCTGCGCCTTCGCGGTTGTGGAGCGTGACGCTGGTCGCCCCCTTCGAGAGCCGCACGACGAGATCGCCGCGGTAGGTGTGGGTGATGTCGACCTCGACCCGGAGGCTGCTGATCACGCCGCCCTCGGCGACCGAGATCGTGCTGGTCGCGCCCGCCGGGTCGTTGTCCGGGATCGGGACGGGGGTGTTGTTCGTGTACGACCCGAGCGGATCGATGCAGGTGCGATCCGTCGAGCAGGCGGGGTCGGCGCAGTCGGTGCGGCCGTTGTAGTCGTTGTCCCGCCCGTCGTTGCAAACCTCGCGCAGCGCGAGCTGCGGCTTGTCGCTGACATAGGCGCTCAGGTAGCGCGACACGTAGTCGTACGAGATCCAGCCGTAGCCGGCCCCCTTGGGATTTCGCGAGGCCCAGCCGGTGCCCCAGCTGTTCTTGAACAGGAAGAAGCCGCGCTGCATCACCGGGTTGCCCGCGGCATCGACGGCGAGGGTGCCGTCCGGTGCGATCGCCTGCACCTCGAGGTTGTCGTCCCAGCCGACGAGGAGGAACGAGTGTCCCGCGCGGTGCTCGTTGCTCGACGCGATGTCCGCCTCGTTCGGCGCCACGACGTAGCCGTAGTCGCGGTAGCCGGTGTAGCGCGGGATCCGCGAGCCGCCATGGCCCCAGGCCTGGTAATAGAAATCGCCGCCGACCTGCACGGCGGTGCGGGCGTTGTACAGGTGGGACTTGATGCTGTCGGGCCGCGAGTTGATCCAGCGGCCGCGCGGGATGCGCCAGCGGGGGGCCGCCAGCGCCGCCGCCGGCGGATCCCCGTTCGTGTGGCAGACCACCGGCCGTTCCGCCTCCTCCTTGCCGCAGTCCGGGTGGTTCGCGGCGGTCCACGGCGTCGGCTCGTACGGCCAGTCGGTCTCGAATACCCCGCCGAAACGGTTCAACGTGTTGATGTTGACCTGCGCGCTCGAACCCCCGCTGTTCACGAACTCCCGCGCCTCGACCTTCGTCGACCACTGCAGGAACTGCTCGCTGAAGTCCGGGTTGGGGAGCGTCCCCTCGACCAGGTACAGGTGCTCCATCAGCGCGATCGTGGCGAAGATCGAACAGACGCCGCGGCTGGCCTGGTTGCGCACCGGGGACTGCGTGGCGAGCAGGTCGAAGCTGGCCGGCAGGATCTCGTCCGCCTTCCCCTCGCTCGGCAGCTCGTCGTTCGACGGCGCCCCCGCGCGCAACACGTCGGGGTCGGAAAGCGGGAAGTCGTCCTGCGGTTCATCGACCGGCGGCGAATCGTCGGCGACGCAGGCGGCGAAGCCGGCCAGCGACAGAGCGGCCAGGAGCAGGGAGAAGCGGCGCAACCATGCGATCATCTCGGCACCGTCGAGCCGGGTGCGGCGGAACCGGGCGTCTCTCGCGGGAATTCGCGGCGATCCGCCCGTCCGCCGCCGCGGCGGTCCAGGGCGACGGCCCCATGCCGTCGCGCCCGCGACCATAGCACGGACCGCCGCGGGCAACCAACGGGCGGACGAGCGTACCCCTGCGCCGGCGACCGGCCCCGCCCGCGGCAACCCGCGCCGCCGCGCGCCGCGGAACGCCGGCGACGCCGGGGCGCTCCCGACCCGGGGATGCCCGGGGCGGCGCGGCGTTGCCGTCCGGGGCTGAATCGCCGGCGGGCCGGGCTCGTCTGAGACGCTTGCTTCCGCCCGGCCGACGGTTCACGCTGCGGGTGGCCCCGCGGGGCGAGGGAAGGAGGATCCCGATGCGAGGAGTCCTGGGTCTGGCCGCGGTCGCGGCGCTCGGCGCCGGCCTGTCGTGCGTGATCACCTCCGACGACAACCAACCGACGTGCGGGCCGTCGAACTGCACCGGCTGCTGCATCGGCAACCTGTGCCAGGGCGGCGGGAGCGTGTCGGCCTGCGGCGCCGGCGGCGGGGTGTGCCGGAGCTGCGCGGCCGGCCAGAGCTGCGTGGACGGCGCGTGCGTCGGCGGGGCGACCTGCAACGCGTCGACCTGCGGCGGGTGCTGCGTCGGCAACGTCTGCGTCAACCCGCCGACCGATGCGGCCTGCGGGAGCTACGGTTCGACGTGCCTGGACTGCGCGGCCGTCGGCCAGGTCTGCAGCGGCGGGGCCTGCACGGGCGGCACTCCCGCCTGCGGCCCGACGAACTGCGCCGGCTGCTGCGTCGGCAACGTCTGCGTCGCCTCGCCGACCGATGCGGCCTGCGGGAGCTACGGCTCGACGTGCCTGGACTGCGCGGCGGCCGGCCAGTTCTGCAACCTGGGCGCCTGCGTGAACCCGCAGTGGTGTTTCGGCAGCACCTGCTACGAGGCGGGCGGTTCCTGCGACTTCTACGACGACCAGGACTGCTTCAACCGCACGCAGGCCTGGTGGTGCAGCCCCGACGGCTACGTCTACCTCAACGACTGCATCACGCAATGCACGCCGACCGGCATGCCGTACGCCTGCTGCGGCTGGGACCCGACGCGCGGCGACGACGCCTGCCTGTGCTGCGCGGAGGCGACCTGCGGCGGCTTCTCCTGCCATCCGTAGCGCGGAGGCGCCGCGCGCGGCAGGCCGCAGCGCCAACCGAACGGGCGCCGGGCTTCCAAACTTGGTCGCCGTCCGCCATGCCGGACGGATCCGTCGGACGCTCCTCGGCCGCCCTCCCGCGCCGGCAGCGCCGGCCGCAGGCCCCGCGGCGCCGGGTCCTGAACGGCGGCCCGGCCTCGCGCCACTAAGCCGCCGCACGCTCGAAGCCGAGCCGCAGGGAGGGAACCATGCATCGCGCCTTCTGGGGATCCCTTGCCGTCCTGCTCGCGCTCGCCGGCTGCGGCGACGATTCGTCGCCCGACGAGGACGCCGCGGACGGCGGCCCGGACCACGCCGGCGCGGACGCCGGCGCGGACGCGGATGCCGGCGCGGACGCGGATGCGGATGCCGATGCGGACGCCGATGCGGATGTGCCGGCCGTCTGCGAGCGGACGAGCACCCTCACGTTCTCGCAAATCCACGGCGGCGCACGGCCAGCCGAAATCGTGGTCGACGAGGCCCACGACACGCTGCTGCTGATTCCCGAGTACATCGGGCCGGCGACGGATCGGCTGGCCGGGCTGTCGCTGGAGCCCGGGGCGGAGGGGCCGCTGTCGCTGGCGGTCACCGGCGACCCGCCGCCGGTCTGCGTGGTCGCGGCGAGCTACGACCCCGCCGCGAGCCGCTCGATGCTGCTCGGCTACGCGATGCGCCGCCCCGGCGACGGCGGTCTGGGCGACCACATGGAACTGCTGACCCTGACGCTCGACGGCGCCGGCGACGCGGCGATCCACCGGCTCGACTCGCCCGCGCCTCCCCCCTCGGAGGGGATCAGGTTCTCGTGGATCTACCCGGAGGGGGACGGGACGCACTACCGGGCCTTCCGCTTCGCGCAGCTCTCGCAGCGGGCCGCGGTGAGCGGTACGTCGGTGACCTGGGAGCCCGAGGTGCCGATCGCGATCGGCGGCATCGGCGGGTTCGACCAGAACCACGTGGCCCACGATCCGACCGGGCACCGGCTGCTCGGGTACGGCGAACTGGCGACCGAGGGGACGCCGCCGGACTTCACCATGTACCTCGACCCGGTCTTCTACGAGCTGTCGCTGACCGGCGGAACCACCTGGAACCGGCGGGCCGGCACCGGAATGGGGCCGGCGCGCCAGGAGGTCGTCTACGGCATCATCCCGGCGGCGGCGCTGTACGACGACACCGGGCGCCGGACCGTGCTGCTGCAAGACCACCCGGTGGTCGATCCGTGGATGGGCGAGATCATGACCACCGGCGTCTGGGCCTTCTCGGACGCGGGGATGTGGACCACGGTCAACGACAACCTGGGGCGCTGCTGCGTGAGCTGGTGGGGCGGCGCGGACGACCGGGAACGCCGGCGGGTCCTGCGCGTGTCCGCCGGGGGGATCGGCGGCTACGATCTGCGGCCCGGCCACGAAGGCGAGGAGCTGGCGCTGGACTACGGGCTGCCGTGGCACGAGGCGCGGACGGCGGCGTTCGATACGACGCGCGGCCTGATCCTGGCGGGGAACGACGGCGGCCTGGCGGAGCTGGACGTGCGGAGCGGCGCGCCGGTGTGGCGGGACGCGGACGGCGTCCCGACCTGGCCGGCGGCAACTTTGCCCGGCCACAGCCTGATCTACGACGCGGCCGGCGACCGCGCGGTGCTCTACGGCGGCGCGGACGTCTCCCGCGGCGAGTCGGGCGCGGTCCGGGTGCTCGACCGCGCGGCGGGGAGCCCGGCGTGGGTCGAGGCGACGACGTCCGGCGCGGCGCCGGAGCCGCGGACTTGGCATGCGGCGATCTACCACGCGGCGACGCGGACGATGTTCGTCGCCGGCGGCTATCGCCTCGACGGCGGAACGACGATCCGGGATCTCGCCGACATCGCGGCGCTCGACCTGGCGACGATGACCTGGCGCGCGGTGGCCACGCTGCCCGCGGGACGCTCGTCGCCGCTGCTGGCGTTCGACGGCGGGGACCTGCTGGTGCTGTTCGGCACGCGCCACCCGCGACCGGGCGACCCTTTCACGACCGAGAACCTGTTCGACGGTTACCGCGTCGCGGTGGCGAGCGGGACGGTGACGGCGTTGTCGTTCACGGGCGACCGCCCCACCGTCGCCTCGCAGGCGCTGGCGGGGTTGGAGCTGCCGTCGGGGTACGTGGTGGTGTCGCCGGAGCCGTACGGGGTGGAGGTGTTCGCGGCGACGTTCGCCGCGGCCTCGGTCGACTGGAGGCGCACGACCGCATGCGAGGAGCCGCGGGCCTTCGGCTGGGGCCCCGGTGTGGTCGACCCCGCGACGGGCCGCGGCTATGTCCTGGGCACCGCGGTGTGGGAAGTCCGGGCGCCGTAGGTCAGCCGCCGCAGGCGCGGTCGATCAGTCGCGCGTAGAACTCCGCCGCCGCGTCGAGTTCGTCGGCCGTCACGAACTCGTCCGGCCGGTGGGCGCGGGCGATGTCGCCCGGCCCGAGGACGAGGGTTTCCATTCCGGCCGCCGCGAACCACGGCGCCTCGGTGCCGTAGGCCGCGGTCGCCGCCGGGCGCCCGCCGATCTCCTCCGCCGCGCGCACCAGCGCGGCGTCGGGCGGCGTGGCCAGCGCCGGGGTGCCGGGGTACAGCGGGCGCAGCTCGAAGCGCAGCCCGGTCCCGGCCACCGCGCGCGCCACCCGCGCGCACAGCTCGACCCGCAGCCCTTCCTGGTCCATGCCGGGGAGCGAGCGCAGGTCGAACTGGAGTTCGCAGCGCGCGCAGACCCGGTTCGGCCGGTCGCCGCCCCGCAGGACGCCCGGGTTGAGCGTGGGGGCCGGCACGGCGAACGCCGGGTCGCGATGCGCCTGCTGCAGTTCGCCGCGCCAGGCGAGCAGCGCGTCGAGCACCCGGGCCATCCCCTCGACCGCGCTCGCTCCGCCCGCCGGGTCGCTCGAGTGCGCCTCGCGGCCGTGCAGCACGAGGCGTTCCATCATCACCCCCTTGTGCGCGCGGACCGGCACGAGGCCGGTCGGTTCGCCGACCACCGCCCAGCGCGCGGGGGGGAGCCCGGCCGCCGCCAGCGCGCGGATTCCCGTCATGGCGCACTCCTCGTCGGCCGTCGCCACCAGGTGCAGCGGCGCCCGCAGGCGCGCCGGGTCGAAGCGCGCGGCCGCGTGCAGCGCCGCGACGAAGAAGCCCTTCATGTCGCAGGCGCCCAGGCCGTACAGCCGTCCATCCGCCTCGACGAGCCGCAGCGGGTCGGTCGCCCACGCCGCCGGGTCGGCCGCCACCGTGTCGGCGTGGCCCGCGAGCACCAGGCCGTCCGTCCCGGAGCCGAAGGTCGCCAGGAGGTTCGCGCGGGGGGCGGGTCCTTCCAGCTCCTGCATGCGCACCGCGGCGCCGAGGTCGGCCGCCCACGCGGCGAGTCGATCGACCACCGCGCGGTTGCCGCGGTCCGCCGCGGGGTCGAACGAGCTGGCCGACGGCAGCGCGACCAGCTCCGCCAGCATCGCGCGCGGCGCGGGGAGGGGGCTCACGTGCCGTCTCCGTCGAACGGCCGCACGGTGTGGCCGTGGTCCAGCGGGCCGTGGCCGCGGCCGTAGCCGGGCGCCGAGCGGATCGCGCGCAGCACGTACGAGCGGGCGCGGGCCGCGGCGCGCTCCAGCGGCAGGCCCTGCGCCAGCCCGACGGCGATCGCCGAGGCGAGCGTGCAGCCGGTGCCGTGGGTGTGCCGCGTCGCGATCCGCGGCGACGAGAAGCGGCGCACGCCGTCGCGCGTGACGAGCAGATCGGTCACCGCGGGACCTTCCGCGTGGCCGCCCTTGAGCAGCACGGCGCGCGGGCCGAGGTCGAGCAGCGCGCGGGCGAGGTCGAGTCGCGCCGCCTCGTTGTCCCCCCGCCGTCCCGCCAGCGCCTCGGCCTCCGGCAGGTTCGGCGTCAGCACCGTCGCCCGCGGCACCAGCCGGTCGCGCAGCGTGCGCGCCGCGTCCGGCGCGAGCAGCGCGTGGCCGCCCTTGGCCCGCAGCACCGGATCGACCACCAGCGGCACGTCCGGCGCCCGGCGCGCCAGCGCGTCGGCCACCGCTTCGATGACCTCGGCCGTCGCCAGCATCCCGGTCTTGATCGCGTCGGCGCCGAGGTCGTCGAGCACGAGTTCGATCTGCCGGACGACGAACTCCGGCGGGACCTCGAAGACGCCGAACACCCCCTCCGTGTTCTGCGCCGTCACCGCCGTGACGGCGGTGGCGGCATACCCGCCCAGCGCGGTGACGGTCTTGACGTCGGCCTGCAGGCCGGCGCCGCCGCCCGAATCCGAACCGGCGACAATCAGCACGCGTCCCTGCATCGCGCCTCCCGGGCCGCACGGAACGCGGCCGCCGGCCAGTCTAGCAGGACCCCGGGCATGCGGGTCGAGCCGCTTGTGCGGCGCGCGCGGGCGGTCCAGGATCGGGCCGCCATGGATTGCACGCCCTTCGCGCTCGAACGCTGGTTCGCCCGCCACGAGTTCTCCGCGCGGTGGACGCTGTCGAGCTCGGACTGCGATGGGCTGGCGATGGCGGAGCTGCTCGCCGGGGCGGACGCCGAGGCGCGGGCGCTGTGGGACGACCTGCGCCTGGGCTACACCGAATCGGCCGGGCATCCGCTGCTGCGGCGCGAGATCGCCGCGACCTACGCCGGCGTCGCGCCGGAGGAGGTGCTGGCGTTCGTCCCCGAGGAGGGGATCTATGCCGCGATGCGGTGCCTGCTCCGGCCGGGCGACCGCGTCGTCTGCGTCGCGCCGGCCTACCAGTCGCTGTCCCAGGTGGCGGCGGACCTGGGGTGCGAGGTCGTCCGCTGGACGCCGCGGGAGGAGGACGGCTGGCGGTTCGACCCCGACGACCTGGCGGCGCGGCTGCGCCCGGCGACGCGGCTGGTGGTCGTCAACTTCCCGCACAACCCGACCGGGGCGCTGGCGACCCGCGACGAGTGGGACCGGGTCGTGGCGCTGGCGCGGTCGCGCGGGGCATGGCTGTTCTCGGACGAGATGTACCGGGGGCTCGAGCGGGACGGGGTGGAGCGGCTGCCGTCCGCTGCGGAGTCGTACGAGCGCGCGGTGGTCCTGTCCGGCGTGTCGAAGACGCTCGGGCTGGCCGGGCTGCGGGTCGGCTGGCTCGTCGTGCGCGACGCGGAGCTGCGCGGGCGCCTCGCGGCGTTCAAGGACTACCTGACGATCTGCGGCAGCGCGCCGAGCGAGATCCTCGCGCTGATCGGGCTGCGGGCGCGGGAGGCGCTCCTGGCGCGGCACCGCGAACGGATCGCGCGGAACCGGGCGCGGCTCGAGGCGTTCACCGCCGAGCGGCCCGGGCTGTGGCGGCTCGTTCCGCCGCGCGCGGGTCCGGTCTGCTTTCCGCGCCTGCGGGGGCCGGAGGGCGCGACGGCGCTGGCCGAGCGGGCCGCGGCGGCGGGGTTGCTGCTCGTGCCGTCGTCGGTCTTCGGCTGGGGCGACGCGCACCTGCGGCTCGGGCTGGGGCGCGAGAGTTTCGGCGAGGCGCTGGCGCGGCTGGCCGCGCTGCTCTGATCCGCCCCGGCCGGCTTCCGCAGCCCGGCCGCGCCCGTCCCGGCGCGATCGGTTCCCCGTGTTGCGGCGTTCGACCGTCCGCCGCGGACCGCGCGGCCGCGCGGGCTACGATCCGGCCGGGGCAGTCGCGGCATCGCTGCTGGCGGGCGTTTCCCCGGCGGGCGAAGCGTCCTCCGGGGGCGCGCCCGGGCCGGCGGGCGCGGCCGGCCGCGTGGCCAGCGCCTCGGGCAGGCCGGGGATCTGCTCGGCCCCGTGGGGCACTTCGATCGTCGAGCCCGCGAAGTCGTCGCCCACCGGCTCGAAGCGCCCGCCCAGGTGTTCCGCCAGGAACGCCTCGGTCACGGCCCAGAACGACAGCCGGTTCTCCGGCCGCGCGAACCCGTGCCCTTCGTCGGAGTACAGCACGTAGGTCGCGGGGATGCCCTGCCGGTCGAGCGCCGCGACGATCTGGTCCGACTCGGCCTGCTTCACCCGCGGATCGTTCGCCCCCTGGCCGATCAGCAGCGGCCGGCGGATCGCGCCGACGCGCGACAACGGGGAGCGTTCGAGGAGGAAGGCGCGTCCCTCCTCCGTGCGGTGATCGCCGACCCGCGCGGCGAACATCTCGATCATCGGGGCCCAGTAGGGCGGGATCGATTCGAGCAGCGTGACGAGGCTGGAGGGGCCGACGATGTCCACGCCGCAGGCGAACACCTCGGGGGTGAAGGTCAGGCCGACGAGCGTCGCGTAGCCGCCGTAGCTGCCGCCGAGGATCGCGATGCGATCGGCCGGCGCGATCCGCTCGCGCACCGCCCAGTCGACGGCGTCGAGCAGGTCGTCGTGCATCCTGCCGGCCCACTCGCGGTCGCCGGCGTTGACGAACGCCTTGCCGAAGCCGGTCGAGCCCCGGAAGTTGACGGAGAGCACGGCGTAGCCGCGGTTGGCGAGCCACTGGTCGATCGCGGCGTAGCCCCAGCCCACGCGGGACCACGGCCCGCCGTGGACGGACAGCACCAGCGGCACGGGGGCGGCCGGGCGGCCGTCGCCGCCCGGGTCGCTGCCGGGGGGGAGGGTGAGGTAGCTCACCAGCGGCAGGCCGTCGCGGGCCGTCAGGACCACCGGCGTCATCGGGACCAGCGGCAGCCCTTCGAGCGCGCTGCGGTTGACGAAGAGGAAGCGCGCGGTCCGCGCGTCGCGGTCCCACAGGTAGTAGCGCACCGGCCCGTCGTCGGTGACGAAGGCGACGACCCAGCGGCGGTCGTCGAGCGTTCCGCCGAGCACCTGGAGGTCGCCGGGGGAGACGGCGGCCAGCTCCTGGAAGTCGGCCCGGACCGCCTGGTCCAGGAAGATCCAGCCCTTCCGTTCGTACGCGAAACCCGCCGCCTGCGGGACGGACTCGGTCGGATGGAACAGCACCTCGTCGATGTCCGCGCGCGCATCCTCGGCCAGCACACGCTGCTCGCCGGAGTCCAGGTCGAGCGCGGCGAGGGCGGCGGTGTCGCGCGCGCGGCTGTCGAGCAGGTACAGGACGCGGCGCGACTTGTCGAAACCCAGCGGCGCGGTGGTCAGACTGTCCTCCGGGCCGACCCGCAGCCACGGCTCCCACGCGCCGTCCGCCGCGGGACGCAGCCACTCCATCCCGCCGTCCTCGGTCATCCGTTGCGCCAGCCGCACCGCGTAGTCGTCGTCGGTCACGAAGCCGAGAAACCCGTCGTTCCGTTGCACCAGGGTCCGCTCGCCGGTCGCCAGATCGATCCGGTACACGTCGTGCAGGCTCGGGTCGCGGTCGTTGAGCCCGACGAGGATCGCTTCCGGATGCAGGTGGCTGACCGCCTGGATCTCGGCGCGCGCGCCGGGGAACGGCGTCAGGTCCCGCGTCTCCCCCCGCTCGACGTCGGTGAGGTACGCGTGCCAGTTCTCGTCGCCGTCGGCGTCCTGGAGGTACACGAGCCGTCCGGGCCGGTAGGTCCAGAAGAAGGTCCGGATGCCGCGGTGCGCGTCGCGGGTGACCGGCCGGGCCGCGTCGAGGTCCTCGACCGGGGCGACCCAGACGTTGAGCACCCCCGCGACCGGGGCGAGCCAGGCGAGGTGCGAGCCGTCGGGGCTGATCGCGGGCGAGGCGCGGTCGGGGTTGCCGAACAGCACCTGGCGCGGGATCAACGGGACATCGGCCACCGCCCGCGCCGCCGCGCCCGGGCCGCGCGGCGGCTCGACCGGACGGGCGGGGCCGCAGGCCGTCGCGGCGGCCAAGGCCAGGCCGATCCGGAGCGGCACGGAACGGACGAACGGCGGAAAGACGCGCATCGGACCCTCCTGTCGCGCGGCGCGGGTCGCCAGCTCTCCGACCGCGCGCCGCCGCGCGCCACCCTGCGACAACGGACGGGGTTCGTCAACCGGGCCCGGCGGAGACCGAAGGTTGCGCAACGGCGGATCCGTGGTATGAAGCCGAGACGGTCGTGGATCGAAGGGCCGGAGGGTGCGGGGCGACGCGATGCGCCGGCCGCCGGCGACGCGCAGGCGCGAGCGACGACCGCGCGACGGCGTGCCAGGCTCCGGTCCGGACGACGCGGCGAGCGGGAGGAGCGGGGACGATGACACCGAAGCGATCGGGGAACAGGGCATTGGCGGCCGTGCTGCTGGCGGTGTCGCTCTCCTGGCCGGCCGGGGCGTTCGCCCAGGCCGAGATCACGGGAACGTACATCGACTACCTCGGCGTCGGCGCCAACGGGATCCTGATCAACGACGCCGACCACAGCATGCGCTACCGCGAGACGGTCGGCGGCCCGTACTCGTGCGACGTGTTCTTCCTCGGCACGCCGGTGCACCAGTTCACCGTGGAAGCGACCGGCACGGCGACGTTCCGGTCGACCAACCAGTACACGGGCACGGAGATCCCGACCACGGCCGGCCCGACGGTCGTCGGACGTTCGATCACCTGGTCCGGCGAGTACGAGGACGGCGCGGACGCGGTGACGGTGAACCTCGAGTATTCGTATCAGCCCGACGACCGCCACGTGCTCGTGACGGCGCGCCTGACGAACTCCGGGACCGTGCCGCTCACCGACGTGTACTTCATGATGAACGGCGACCCCGACCAGGGACAGTGCGTGAGCCGCGACTACCGCACCTACAACGACGTCGTGCGCCAGCCGCCGGCCGACGCGGCGGCGCTGGCGACGGCGCGGGTCAACACCCCCGGCCCGTTCACCCTCGCGGTGGGCGCGGTCGATCCCCGGGCCCGCGGCCACTTCAACGCCACGGGGCTGCCCAACGAGGACGCCTCGGGCACCTGGAGCGCGCCGCGCGATCCGAACGGGACGCTGGTCGATGTGGGGATGTCGATCGTGTTCCGCGAGCCGAGCCTGGCGGTCGGGGCGTCGGTGACGTTCCGCTTCGCCTACGTCTGGGGTTCCGACGCCGCCAGCATTCCGCCGCGCTTCGACGCGCTCGGCTGCGCGGTCTCCGCCGACGGCACCGCCTGCACGGAGGGGAGCGCGGCCGGGCAGTGCCGCGCGGGAGCGTGCTGCACCGGCTGCTGGAACGGGTCGGCCTGCCTCGCCGGGGGCGACGTCGCCGCCTGCGGGGCGGGGGGCGTCCTCTGCGCGAGTTGCGACGACCGGAACGCCTGCACGACCGATACCTGCGGCGCGGGGGCCTGCGCCCACGCGCCGTTGGCCGCGGGTGCTTCGTGCGACGACGGCCTGTACTGCACCGTGGGCGAGGCCTGCAACGGTTCCGGCACCTGCGCCGGCGGGGCACCGCGGGACTGCGACGACGGTCTCGCCTGCACCACCGACTCGTGCAACGAGGCCGCGGACGCCTGCGCCGCGGCGGTCGAGGCCGGCTTCTGCGCCGTGGACGGCGCGTGCCACGCCGACGGCGCCGCCGATCCCGCGAACGCCTGCCGGGTCTGCGACGCCGCGGCGTCGCCGACCGCCTGGGTCCCGGCCGCGGCCGGGACGGCCTGCGAGGACGGCCTGTTCTGCACCGCCGGCGACGCCTGCGACGCCGCCGGCGCCTGCGCGCCGGGCGCCCCGCGGGTCTGCGACGACGGCCTCGTCTGCACCGCCGACGCCTGCGCCGAGGCCGCGGACGCCTGCGCCGTCACGGTGGACGCCGGCACCTGCGCGGTCGATGGCGCCTGCGTGACCGAGGGCGCCGCCCATCCCACCGATCCCTGCCTCGGCTGCGTCCCGGAGACGTCGGCGACCGCCTGGTCGTACCGGCCGGGCCCCACCTGCGACAGCGACGACGATTCCGTGCCCGATGTCGAGGAGAGCCCCGGCGGGGTTGCGCGCGACACCGACGGCGACGGCCAGCCCGACTACCTCGATCCGGACGACGACGGCGACGGCATCCCGACGCGGACCGAGCGCGAGGACGTGGCCGAGCTGGGCGGCGACCCGGACGACGACGGCGTCCCGGCGTACCTCGATCTCGACAGCGACGGCGACGGCGCCCGCGACGAGATCGAAGGCACCGGCGACGGCGACGGCGACGGCACGCCGAACTACCTCGATCCCGACAGCGCCGCCGGCGACCGGGACGGTGACACCGTCCCGGACGACGTGGAATGCCGGCCGGGCACCACGCCGTGTCCCGACACGGACCGCGACGGGACCCCGGACCTCGAGGACCCGGACGACGACGGCGACGGGGTACCGACGCGCGACGAGCGGCCGGGCGGGGTCGATGTCGACACCGACGGCGACGGCCGGCCCGACTACCTGGACCCGGACGACGACGGCGACGGCATCCCGACGCGGGTCGAACGCGGGGACGTGGCCGAGTTGGGCGGCGACCCGGACGACGACGGCGTCCCGGCGTACCTCGACACCGACAGCGACGGCGACGGCCGGCCCGACGCCGAGGAGGGGACGGGCGATGCGGACGGCGATGGGATTCCGGACTACCTCGACCCGGACGGCGGCGAGCCGCCGACCGGCGGCGGGATGTCGGGGGGCGCCGGCTGCGGCTGCCGCACCGGCGGCGCGGCGGGCGGCGGCAGGCTCGTGCTGGGCCTGCTGCTCGCCCTGGCCTGGGCGACACGCCGCCGCCAACGCGCGGGGGACCACGAGGAGGTGACCCGATGATCCAAGCCCGGACGAACCGGCGACGGCCCGCGTGGCCGGCGGCCTTCCTGGCGACCGCGGCGCTGGCCCTGCCGGTGCCCGCCGCCGCCCAATCCGTGACCCTCGACACCTACCGGGCGGCCGAGACGCCCGAGGACGGGTTCGCGATTTCGCGACCCGCCGATCTCGGGCACCTGCGCTGGGCGGCCCAACTCCACCTCGACTACGCCTGGAACCCGCTGGTCTGGGAAGCGACCCAGGGCGACGCGAGCACCGAGACCGCTTCGATCGTCGAACACCATCTCGTGGGGAACCTCGGCTTCGCCTTCGGCGCCTGGGACCGGCTGGTGGCGTTCGTCGGCCTGCCGGTGAGCCTGCTGATGAGCGGCGACACGGTCGCCGGCGCCCCCGCCGCCGAGGGCACCGGCCTGGGCGACCTGTGGCTCGGCGCCCGCGTCCGCATCTGGGGCGAGCGCTCCGACTGGTTCGTGCTGGGGTTCCAGGTCACCGGCACGGCGCCGACCGCCGAGGCGGCGAACGGCGACCAGTCGTTCTCCGGCGAGGGGTTCTGGACGGTCCACCCCGAGCTGCTGTTCGAGTTCCGGCCCGGGGCGGGCATCGCGATCGTGCTCGACGTCGGCGGCCGGTTCCGCGAGTTCGAGTCGTTCTCCTCGTTCGCCGTGGGGCACGAGCTGACCTGGGGCCTGGGGCTGACGATCCCGGTGCTGCGGGAGGTGCTCGACGTGCACGTCGAGGCGTACGGGACGACGACGTTCGAGCAGTTCGGCGACCGGGAGGGGACGCCGATCGAGGCGATCGCGGGGGTGAAGGTCCAGCCGGTCCCCGGCCTGCGGCTCGGCGCCGGCATCGGTCCCGGCCTGGCGCGCGGCTACGGCGCGCCCGACCTCCGCGCGCTGCTCACCATCGGCTACGCCGTGCCCGAGGAGGCGGAGCAAGCCCCGCCTCCACCCGCCGACACCGACACCGACGACGACACCATCCCCGACGACGACGACGGTTGCCCGGACGACCCGGAGGACCGCGACGATTGGGAGGACGGCGACGGCTGCCCGGACCCGGACAACGACGGGGACACGATCCGCGACGGGGACGACGAATGTCCGGACGAGGCGGAGGACGCGGACGGATTCGAGGATCGGAACGGGTGTCCGGACCCGGACAACGACGGGGACACGATCCGCGACGGGGACGACGGGTGTCCGGACGAGGCGGAGGACGCGGACGGGTTCGAGGATCGGAACGGGTGTCCGGACCCGGACAACGACGGGGACACCGTGCCCGACGGCGTCGACGACTGCCCGCTCGACCCGGGCCCGGCCGACAACCGCGGTTGCCCGCGGACCGTGCAGGTCGACCGCACGCGCGGCGAGATCGTGATCCTGCAGCGTGTCGAGTTCGCGACGAACCAGGATGAGATCCTGGCGCGGAGCGAGCCGGTGCTGGAGGAGGTCCGCGCGGTGCTCGCGGCCAACCCCGCGATCCGGCGGGTCCGCGTCGAGGGGCATACGGACGCGCGCGGGCGCGACACGACCAACATGGACCTCAGCCGGCGGCGCGCGGCGAGCGTGGTGCGCTGGCTGGTGGGCCGCGGCATCGCGGCCGAGCGACTGGAGAGCTGGGGCTGCGGCGAGAACCTCCCGCGGGCCGGCAACGAGAGCGAGGCGGGGCGCCAGACGAACCGGCGGGTCGAGTTCCACATCATCGACCCGGCGCCGGAAGGCGGGGCGCGCCGGCCGCAGGGGTGCGAGCGCGCCGAGTAGGGCGATCGCCCCCCGCGCCGGCCCGAGGGGACGCCGTGGAGGCCGACGGTCCGCGCGGCGCGGATCGGCGCCGGCGGAGGCCGAGGCCGGCGCCGGCGGCGACGACCAGCCCGCACCAGCCGGCGAAGGCGTCTCCCAGATCGGCGTACCACCCGCGCAGCTCCACCAGGTGCGCGTCGCCGACCAGCGTCGCGCCGTCGCCGTCCGCCGTCCGCGGGACGTCGGCGCGGCGTTCGATCTCCCCGGCCGCCGTCACGAAGGCACTGACGCCGGAGCCGGCGGCGCGGACCAGGTCCCGGCGCGATTCGATCGATCGGAACACGGCCTGCGCCAGGTGTTGCTCGGGCTCCGCCGTGTCCCCGAACCAGGAGTCGTCGGACAGATTCACCAGCAGGTTCGCGCCGCGGGCGACGATCGCCCGGACGTGCTCGGGGAATGTCGCCTCGAAGCAGATGAACGTGCCGAGCGCGACGCGGCGGAGGCGATCGGGCCGGCGCGGGTCGGGGAACGCCAGGCGCAGCGGGTCGAGGCGCGCACCCGACCGGTAGCGTCGCGCTCCGCCGGCGAGCCGTTCGAGCCATTCCGGCAGCCGCTCGCTCCAGAAGATCAACCGCACCTTGTCGTAGACCACGCGCAGCGTGTCGTCGGGCAGCAGCAGCGCGGCGGAGTTGCCCGCGCGCCGCGTCCGCGGGTCGACCGTGTCGGCGCCGAACAGCAACGGGCCGGCGAACCCCCGGCGGATCCGCCGTTCGGGGCGGGAACGGTCGTCGTGGCGGGCGTCGGCGCGCAGCGGGAACGGGTAGGCCTTCTCCGGCCAGATCGCCAGGTCCACCGGCCCCGCCTCGCGCTCCACCGACGCGGTGAGGCGCTGGTAGCGCGCGAGGCGACCCGGGTCGGGCGGCGGCGGGGTCCATCCGGTCCGCGGGAAGCCGGCCTGGAGGACGGCCAGCCGGAGCGACGGCGCGCCGTCGCGCGCCCGGCGCACCTCCGCCAGCCGGATCGCGCCGAACGCCAGCGCCGCGACCAGGAGCCCCGCCGCCGCAGCGAGGGTCGCGATCGGCCGGGACCGACCCGCGCGCCGCGCGGCGAGCGCCTCGGCCGCCGTCGCGGCGACGAGCACGAACAGGAAGGCGAGCACGCAGGGCCCGCCCAACTCCGCGACCTGCGCGACGAGCGGGAAGCGGTACTGGGTGATGCCGAGCGAGAACGGGAAGATCGTCGGCTGGTACCGCTCGACGACGACGAACGCCGCGGGCGCGATCAGCGCCACGGGCAGGGCCGGCGCCGCCACCCGCACCACGACGGCCCAGGCGGCCCAGCCCAGCGCCTGGTAGGCGCCGAGGACCAGGGTGAGGGCGACGGCGGCGACGGGAGACAACCCGGAGAACCGGGCGAGCAGACCGGGGTACCAGGACCAGGCGACGAGGAACAGGACCATTCCGGCCGACCAGGCCAGCAGCGCGGCGCGTCCCGGTGCGACGCGCGGAACGTGCAGCAGCAGCGGAACGAACGCGACCCAGGCCAGCAGCGCGAACGGAGCGGGGCCGAGGACACCGGGCGCGGCGAGCGCCAGCAGCAGGCCGGTCGCCGCCGCGGCGAGCAGCTGGCGAGGGAGGGCGTCGCGGTCGCGCAGGCGGCGAAGCAGGCGTTCCACGGCGAACATCGTCGTCCCGTGCGGCCCCGGCGGTCAACGAACACCGGCGGCGAGACCTCCGCGAGGTGCGCTCGTCGGCGACGAGTCCGACAGCCGGCGGTGGGGGCGCGGGCAACGACACCGCAAGCCAGCGGCGGTCGCGGGCGCGAGGGCCCGCCGGCGCGGAACTCCGGGCAACGGCAGGCGAGGGGCGGGGACCCGATCCCGCCGGCCGGTGAACCTTCCGGCGGCCCGGGGCGCTGAACGGGGGAAGATGGCGGCGGTCGGGCGGGGCCCGCCGGCACGACGGTGCGGAGCGGTTGGCGGCGGGCCGCGGTCGCGCTAGGCTGACGGGGTGGGCGGCCACGCGGGCCGGACGGACGGCGGAACGGCGGCGGAAAGGAGTGCGGGTCGGGATGAAGCTCAAGCCCTTGCGACACTACCTGGGGGCGGCCTATCCGCAGACGGCGCTTCGCGGCCTGCTCGTGGCCGCCTCGATGACCGCCACGTCGCTCGGCGGCTGCGGTCCGGGGCTCGACTCGCGCGATCTCGACACCGCGCTGGACCAGGGCGACCTCGACGGGACGGTCGACGACTGCGACGGGTCGGAAGATCCGGAGGCGTGCCGGGAGGCGGGTCCGGACGGCGACCGGTGAGGGAAGCCGGGCGGTGCCGCGCGGGCGGCGCCGGGGGCGTCGTGCGGCAGCGGGGCGGCGGCGATCAGGCGGAGGGCCGGACGGCCCGGTGGACGTCCTGGAGCAGGGCGCGGCGATCGGCGGGACGCAGGACCCGGCCGCCGAAGCGCGCGGCGGCGTAGCGCTGCACGGCGGCGCGGGTGGCGGTGCCGAGGCGCGGGTTCTGCCGGGCCGCACGCTCGGCGAGGCGTTCCGCCGGCTCGTGCGCCGCGCGTTCGATCCCCTCGGACCGCAGCACGCGCTCGATGTCCGCCAGCAGTCGTCGCGACTCGGCCAGCGTGCGGGCGTCGATCGGAGTGCCGGGTCGCGGCGCGGCGGCGGCCGGGTCGCTGCGCCGGCGACGGCGCCGCCGGCGGACGAGGCGCCAGCCGAGCAGGGCGACGACGGCACCGGCGAGCAGCGCGAGGAGCATCGAGCGGGCGTCGCGCGCGAGGGCGACCACTGTGTCCCGGATCTGTCGGAAGCCCTCGACGAGCGAATGCAGGATGCCGACCTGGCGCGGGACGTCGAACGCGACCACGTGCTGGTGCCACGCGGTGCGCAGCGCATCGACCAGGTCGCCGAGCCAGCCGAAGAGGCCGCCGCTGCGACCGACCGCCTCGACCTCGGCCGGCGGCGTGGCGTCGTAGACCAGCCACCCGGCGCCGGGAATCTCGACCTCGCTCCAGGAGTGGGCGTCGGACTGGCGGACGACGAGGTAGCCGCCGATCTCGTTCCAGTGGCCGCCGAGGAACCCGCTGACGTTGCGGGCGCGCAGACCGGCGGCGCGGGCCAGGAGCGTCATGGCGCTGGAGAAGTACTCGCAGTGCCCCTCCTTCCAGTCGAAGAGGAAGCTCTCGATCGGTCGTTCGCCGGCCCGGGCGCTGCGGGTGCGGGTGTAGCGGAAGTTGTTGCGGAGGTAGGAGAGGATGGCGTCCGCGCGGGCGCGGGGGTCGTCGAGGCCGGCGGTGAGCCGGCGGGCGAGGTCCACCAGCCGGTCGGCGTCGGGCGGGAGGCGGCGGTACGGGTCGTCGCCGGTCGCGGTGTCCCAGGCGCCGGCCTCGGGCGTGCGCACGCCGTCGGGCCAGCGCCCCACCAGGGCCTCGAAGCGGACGCCCTCTTCGCCGGCCTCTCGGTAGCCCACGGTGCCGTCGCCGTACCACTCGAGCGGGGACGGTCGCAGGCCCGGCTGTCGCGGCTTGGGTCCGCGGAAGGAGAAGGCGCGGGTGCCGGCGGGCAGGAACAGCAGGCGCGGCTCGAAGGGCTCCTGCAGGACGCGCAGGCGCAGGTGTCCGGCGGGCCGGCCCCCCGGCACGTACAGGGCGTAGGCGGGGGGCTCGTCGTGGCGGGCCGAGCGGGCATCCCAGGAGGTGCGCCGCCAGGCGCGGCCGTCGTAGGTGTCGAAGGTCGTGCCGCGGAAGCGGAGCTGCGCGAGTTGGGCGAACGGCGGGGTGCCGTCGGAGAACTCGACGCGCAGCACCGGTGTCGGGTCGTCGGCCAGCGGGACCAGGTCGCCGAGCTCCATGCGGTCGGAGAAGCCGATCAGGAAGGAGCCGCCGACGCGGCCGGCGAGGAGGCCGAAGCCGAGGCGGGGCAGGGAGACGAAGAACAGGGCGGTCAGGAGCAGGAGCGGGACGGCGCACGCCAGGAGGGCGGCGACGAAGCCGGGGGTCGCGACGCGGCGCGTGCGCAGCACGCGGGCCAGCGTCTGGTCGTCGCGGCCGCCTTCGACGCTGCCGGCGTACTTCTGCTCGATCTCCCGCCGGAGGTGCAGCAGCGTGAGCAGCAGGGGGGCGAGCACGACGAACAGGACGAGCAGCAGGGCGTACTTGAGGCCGGTAAGGAGGATGGTGGCGAAGGCGACGTGCCCCAGGGCCAGCAGGGCGATCTGCTCCTGGTCGCGGGAGCCGGTGCGGTTGAACGCCTTGTGCACCTGGAGGTAGGCGGCGAGCTGCGCGGTGACGAGGATCAGGGAGGAGCCCGCGGCGATCGCCGCGACCGCGGCGGCGACGGCGGCCACCGCCACCGCGGTCCAGGCGCGTTGCCAGCGGCGTGCTTCCATCCAGGCGCGGGGCACGGCCAGCGAGGCGAGGAACGCCGGCGGCGCGAGCCAGGAGACGACGGGGCCGGCGGCCCCGGACAGGGCGAGCACGGTCAGGCCGATGCCGGCGAAGGCCAGCAGCACCAGTTCCTGGATGCGTTGGAACCTCACGGCCGGGCCTCCCGCGACGTCGTTGCCGGGGTGCGGGGCCGGGCGGGCGGAGGCGCCGCAGCGGCTTCCCCCGGTTCGGCGCGGAGCACGGGCAGCAGCGCCAGGAACGCCAGCAGGGCGCGGGTTCGCGCCGCGGGAAGCGGGCCGATGGCGGCGTCGCAGGCCTGCAGGCGGACGGTGGCCGAGGGGCTCCGGGCGGCGTCCAGCACCAGATAGGCCGCCCCCGAGATCTCGCGCTCGATGCGGGCCTCCTCGCGCGCCTGCTCCTCCGGCGTGCGCGCCGACGCCGCCACCCGGTTGTCGACCCGCAGTTCGAGCCGCCGCGATTCGTCCGCCGCGCGGTCGGCCACGAGGAGCTGGCCGGTCTTGGCGGAGAGCCGCCAGCGCACCAGCCGCGGGTCGTCGCCGGGGACGAAGCGGCGCGGGTCGAGCAGCTCCGCGCCGGTGCCGCGCCGCTCCACGCGCGCCGTCTCCTCCGTCCCCTTCGTCGTCTCGTGCCGCGCGCCGGTCGCCAGGGGCTCCGGGAACACCAGCACCTCCAGGGGCGCCGTCACGATGCGCGACTTGACGAACAGGCCGAACGGGAACTTGGTGCGCACCTCGTAGCCGCGGAAACGGTAGCGCCCGCGCCGGGGGAACGTGAAGGGGTAGGTCGTCGCCTGCTCCCGCCCGGCCGAAACCTTGAGGTAGAAGCAGCGGCGCATCGTCACGTGGCCGTCGATCAGGTCCTCGACCTCCACCGCGTACGACGGGTAGCGCTTGGGGTTGCGGACGCGGATCTCGATCGGCGTGCGCCGGCCGGCGAAGATCGCGAGCGGCGGGGTGCGGGAGATGTCGAGCCGGCGCAGCACCGCCTCGGAGAGCGCGCCGGAGAGGATGATCAGCGAGACGAGCAGCGAAAGCAGCAGGTAGAGCAGGTTGTTCTGGGTGTTGATCGCCGCGAAGCCGATGCCGAGGGTCACGGCCACGAACCAGCGACCCTCGCGCGTGAAGCGCAGCCGGCGGCGTCCCGTGCGCAGGCGCTCCCGGAGGGTGGCGGCCATGGCGTCAGGTGGGGACCGGGACCGAGGCCAGGATGCGCCGCAGGGCGTCCTCGGCGTAGGCCCGCCCGTCCTCCGGCATCCCGCCCGGCGGGTGCAGCCGGTGCGCCAGCACCGGCAGGAAGGCGCGCTGGACGTCGTCCGGCACGCAGTAGTCGCGCGCCTCCGCCAGGGCGCGGGCGCGCGCCGCCTGCACCAGCGCCATCGCGCCGCGCGGCGAGCAGCCGACGGCGAAGGTCCCCCCCTGCCGCGTCCGCTGCACCAGCGCGTGCACGTACCCGAGCAGCGAGTCCTCGATGCGCACCGTCGCCACCGTGCGCTGCAACGCCACGAGATCGGCCGTCGTGCACGCCACGCTGACGTGCCGCAATGCGTCCTCGTGCGAATGCCCCGCCATCAGCCGCACCTCGGCCTCCGGCGCCGGGTACCCCATCACCACCCGCATCAGGAACCGGTCGAGCTGCGACTCGGGCAGCGGATACGTCCCCACGATCTCCAGCGGGTTCTGCGTCGCCGCCACCAGGAACGGCTCCGGCAACGGCCGCGTCTCCCCCTCCGCCGTCACCTGCCGGTCGCTCATCGCCTCCAGCAACGCGCTCTGCGTCTTGGGCGTCGCCCGGTTGATCTCGTCCGCCAGCACCACGTTCGCGAAGATCGGCCCCGGATGGAACCGGAACGACCGCGCCTCCTGGTCGTAGATCGAAACCCCGAGAATGTCCGTCGGCAGGAGATCGCTCGTGAACTGGATCCGCCGGAACGACCCGCCGACCGCCCGCGCCACCGCCCGCGCCAGCGTCGTCTTGCCGACCCCGGGCACGTCCTCCACCAGCAGGTGACCACCCGCCACCAGGCACGTCACCGCCAGCCGGATCACGTCGTCCTTCCCCAGAATCGCCCGCCGGACCTCCCGCTCGATCCGCGCAATGATCTGATGCGCCGAAAGCGCATCGAGCAGCGGAGCCACGCTGGCGGGATGCTGGATCGCCATCTTCCGACCGAATCCGCCCGGACCTCGACCGCCCGGCGCTACTCGTCCTTCCCCCGCTTGTCGTCCAACCCGTCGTCCTCCTCCGTGACGCTCGGGAACTTCATGATCTCCTTGCGCGCGATCTTCCAGGCCTTCTGCACGATCCACGACAGGGATCGGTCCTGTCGCGTCGCCTCGGCCTGGATCTCCTGCAGCATGTCTTCCGGGAAGTAGAGGCTCTGCTTGCGCTTGTCCGAACCGACCATCTGACCCTCCCGACGGGCCCGCAAACTGGGGGCTCGCGCCGCCGATGTGTGGTAGTGTATGGAACCATGACAGGGTTCGTCAATGGGGCATACCGCAGCGCGCTTCTCCTCCTCCCTGCGACGCTCGCCGCGACGCTCGCCGTCGCTGCACCGCCGGCCCGGGCCCAGGAACTCGACCAGGCCGTGCCGCGCGAGCAGGCGGGACGGGCGCAACGCGTGCTGAGCGACCCGGAGGCGCTGTTTCGCCGGGTGTTGACGCACATCCAGGACGAATACGTGGACGAGGTGGAGCGGCGCGACCTGTACTACGCGGCGATCCGCGGGATGGTCCGCGCGCTCGACCCGCACAGCGACTTCCTCGATCCGCAGGCCTATCGGGCGTTCCAGGACGACCTGTCGGGGATCTACGGGGGCGCCGGGTTCCAGGTCGAGTACCGCGGAGGGCAGTACGAGATCGTCAAGGTGTTTCCGGAGTCGCCGGCCGAGCGGATGGGTCTGCGGGCCGGAGACGTGGTGCTCGAGGTGGACGACAGGCCGCTGGTCGGGCTGGCGATGAGCGAGATCGTGGCGCGGATGCGGGGCGACGTCGGAACGGTGCTGGGGTTGCGGCTGCGGCGGGGCGAGGAGCCGCCGTTCGAGGTGCGGCTGGTGCGGCAGGTCGTGGAGCTGCCGACGGTGCAGGCGGAGTTCCTCGAACCGGGCTACGTGCTGGTGCGGATCCACTACTTCCACGAGAACGCCGCGACCCGGCTCGACGAGCAGCTCCGGACGCTCGACGCCCGCAGTCCCGCCGGCCTGCGCGGCGCGATCCTGGACGTGCGCGACAACCCGGGCGGGGTGGTCGACGAGGCGGTGGGGATCGCGGACCTGTTCCTCTCCGAGGGGGTGATCGTCTCGACGCGCGGTCGTGCGGACGACGAGAACGAGGAACGCACGGCGCATACGGGTTCGCGCTGGGAGTCGCTGCCGATCGCGGTGCTGGTCAACGGCTACTCCGCCTCGTCGGCGGAGGTGCTCGCGGCGGCGTTGCACGACAACGCGCGCGCGACGCTGATTGGCGAGCAGACCTTCGGCAAGGGGACCGTGCAGCGCCTGGTGGAGCTGCTCGACGGTTCCGCCCTGCGCCTCACCGTCTCCCGCCTCTACACGCCGGCGGGGGAGCCGATCCAGGGCAACGGGATCGTGCCCGACCTGACGGTCGGCGCGGCGCGGGAGGACCCGGCGCGCGAGCCGCCGCTGCGCGAGAGCGACCTGCCCGGCGCGCTGGGTTCCGGCGCGGACGCGGCGGACGACGCGCCGGTCTTCGACGCCGCGGCCCGGATCGACGACCTGGCGGTGCGCCTGGCCTACCAGGTCCTGCGGCTCGAGGAGCGCCGGCGGCGCCAGCCGCCCCCGCCGGTCGTCCCGTGAGCGGAGGGAGGAGGAGCAGGACATGGCGCGACAACGTCCTGCGATCGGGCGAATCGTCGCAGCCCTCCTGGCCGTGTTCCCGGGCTGCACGTGCGGCGGCGGGGACGACGCCGGCGTCTGCACCGCCAACGCCGAATGTCCCGGCGGTTTCTGCGTCGGAGGGCGGTGCGTCGGCGCGGCCGGCACGGTCTTCGAGTGCCGCAACGGGAACAATCACGGCGTAATTCCAGCGGTTTACTGCGGCCTGATCTGATGCTCGCCCGCCATGCACGGATTCCTTGCACACGGCGTCCCGATTCGTGCTATGGTGCGTCCGTTCTCGTTCCGTCCGCGTCGACGTCTGTTCGCCGATCCGCCGGAGAGAACACGCGGTCGTTCCCGCCCGGCGGACGGACTCGCGGATCAACCGAGCCGGGAGACGTCGACGATGTTCGACACGGAAGGTAAGGAACATGAAGCTCTTCGTTGGTAGCCTGTCCTACGACACTCGGGATGAGGACCTGCGGGCGGCGTTCGCCCCCCACGGGAACCCGATCTCGGCGACCGTGATCATGGACCGCATGACCGGTCGGTCCAAGGGATTCGGGTTCGTCGAGTTCGCGAGCGCCGAGGAAGGCCAGCGCGCGATCGAGGCGCTGAACGGCACGCAGTTGCAGGGCCGGACCATCACGGTGGCCGAGGCCCGTCCGCGCGAGGATCGCGGCGGCGGCGGCGGTCGCGGCGGCTTCGGCGGCGGCGGTCGCGGCCGCGGCGGCCGCGGCGGCGATCGCTACTAGCCTCGCATCCCCTCCTCGTCCTCCCCGTTCCCCCCCTCCTTCCTCTTTCTTCCCCGACGACCCGCGCCCCGCGGGACGGCCGTTTCCTCCCTCCCCGCCGCGCCGCTCCCCGGACCGCACGTCCTCCCGTGCGTCTCCGGCGGCGAGCACCGCGAGCGATGCCCGCCTTGTCCGCAACCGAGCGGTGCGTCATGATGAAACAGTGCGCCGGCGGTCCCTGCCGGCCCGCAACGAGGTGGAAACCATGCATCTTCCAGGATGGCTTGCGCTGGTTTCGACGGCCTGGCTCGCCGCTTCCGCGATCGGCTGCGGGTCCGTCATCGAACAGACCGACGGCGATGTCGCCCGGGATGGAGAACCGGAAGGAACGGAGGCGGAGGCCGACCACGGGGCGGACGCGGACGCGGACGCGGACACCGATGTCGGGGCGGACGCGGACGCCGACGCGGAGGTCGATGTCGGGGCGGATGCGGACGCGGAGGCCGACGCCGACGGCGACGAAGTCCCGGCCCCGGAATGCCTGATCGAGGACATCGTCTACGTCGAGGGCGGCGTCAACCCGGCCAACGAATGCCAGTGGTGTCAGCCGGCGGTGCACCGACACGAGTGGACGCCGCGGCCCGACTTCACGCGCTGCCGCCTGCACACCGAGCCCGACCGAGAATACGACATCTGTTCCGGCGGCGTCTGCGTCTCGCCCGGGTGCGGGACGGCCGACTGCAACGCGCCCGGGCCGAACTGGGATCTTCCCGACACCAACCAGCGCCGGTGCTACTCCGATGCTGCGGCCCTCGCGGAAGGCTGCCTCGGCCGTGTCGGTGACGCCAACTGCGGCACGACGTCGTTCTGCGGCCAGGACGCCCAGTACGGTTGGGACCTCACCCACGCGGCCTCGGCGCGTTTCGCGCGTTCAGCCAGCAGCGCCGAGCCGACCGTGATCGACAACGTCACGGATCTGGTCTGGCAGGGGTGCCTCGGCGGGCAGTCCGGCGCGGCGTGCGCCGGCGGTGCGGTCCAGCCGTTCACCTGGCAGGAAGCACTGGCCTGGTGCAACAACCTGGAATGGGCCGGCTTCGCCGACTGGCGCCTGCCGGGCCGCCACGAGCTGCAGACGCTGGCGGATTTCGGTGGCCTGCTGTTCGCCGACCGCGCGACCTTCCCGGGGTTCCCGTCCGCCGGCACCACCCTGTGGACCTCCTCTTCCTCCTCCTCCTCGCCCGCGGAGGCGTGGGTCGTCGCTTTCGCGCCCCTCTTGAGCCTGGACGAGCATGCGATCACGCCGCGGCGATCGAAAGCGGTCCCGTCCCCGGTCCGTTGCGTGCGGGGTCCGTCCCATGCGGGCCCCCTGCAACGCTTCGTGCGCAGCGAACCGGCGGCTGGCCAGCTCGTGGTGCTCGACGCCGCGACCGGACTCGTCTGGCAGGGATGCGTCGCGGGACGTGAACGATCCGCATGCGACGTGGGCTTCGAGGCGCTGGCGAACTGGCAGCAGGCCCTCGCCTTCTGCGAAAACCTGCTGTGGGCCGGATCGAGCGATTGGCGGCTGCCGAACGTGACGGAATTGACCAGCCTGGTCGATGATCGGCGCGGCGACCCCGCCATCGACACCGCGGCCTTTCCGGCCACCGCGGCGGGACCCTTCTGGTCATCGACCACTGCCGATCCGCCGAGTCAGGCCTGGACCGTGGACTTCCGCGATGGAGGGCTCCGCTTGACCGTCAAGGGGACGAACAGCGGCGTCTACCTGCGTTGCGTGCGCGGCGGGGAGTTCGACTGAGACCAGGCGGTGCGCCTGCCGGATCGGCTCGAGCAGCCGGTAGCGCGGGGCGAGCCGCAGGGCCAGCGCAACCGCGGCGGGCAGGTCGAGGCGGTGCCCGACCGACAGGTAGATCGGCTGGACGCCGTCGCGCGTCCGGAGGGCGACGCCGACCGTCTCGCCGCGGTGCACCAGGGGCGCGGTCGCGCCGCGCTCCCGGCCGAGCGGACCGTGCGTGCCGCAGAGGATGCTCTTGGCGGCTCCGAGCGCCGGCAGGTCGGCCCACACGCCGAGGTGGCAGGCCAGGCCGAAGCGGCGCGGGTGCGCCCGGCCGTGTCCGTCGAGCACCAGGGCGTCCGGCGGCTCCGGCAGCCGGGCCAGCGCCTCGAGCAGGACGGGCAGTTCGCGGAACGACAGCAGCCCCGGGACGTACGGAAACGGCACCGGTCGCTCGACCCGCGCTCGCGCCACCACGGCGAGCGGCTCGACGGTCATCAGCACCGCGCCGGCGCGGCAGCTCGTCTCGCCGCGGCGGACCGACACGTCGAGGCCCGCAACGGTGCGCGGCGGGCGGCGCGGCGGCGTCTGCGAGACGCGGCCGGCCAGCCGGCGTTGCAGTTCGACCGCTTCCCGCGGCGTCAGCGCCCAGTCGTGCAGGGGCGCCGGCCGCCGACCGGTCCAGGTCATCGGTCCTCCCCGGGCGTCGTGGGCGTGCCGCCCGCCGGTTCGTCCAGCCGCAGCCGCGCCGCGACGAACACCGCCGGGTCGCGATCGAGGAACCCGCGCAGCTCGAGCAGCTTGTTCTCGTCGAGCGCCGCCTCGAGCGACAGGCGGTCGCCCTCGGCCGCGCGTCCCGGGAACCGCAGCGCCAGCGTGGCGAGCAGGCGGTGCCGGTCGGGCCGCGGGTCCTCGCCCTCGACCACCGGGATCCGCACGTAGCAGCCCCGGCCGGGCGGGACGGCGAACGCTCCGCGCTCGACGACGCGCGCGGGCAGCGGCGTTCCCGCGCCGATCAACCGCCGGAAACCGCCGCCCGCGGTGCGCACGCCGATCGATTCGGCCGCGATGGCCCCCGCCGGCCGGAGGTCCGCGCGGCCGCCGAGCAGCGCGGCGTGCTGGAGCACCGCGCCGGCGACCACCGCGCGCAGCGGGTCGGGCACGAGGCGGGGAGCACGCCCGAACAGCCGGGCCACCGCGTCCCGCACGGCCGGCACCAGGGCCATGCCGCCGGCCAGCAGCACGAGGTCCACGTCGGCCGGGGCGACGCCGGCCTTGCCCAGCGCGTCCCAGGGGGCGTCGAGCACGCCCGGCGCATCGCCGGCCGCGCGCCCGCGGGGGTCGGCCAGCAGCGGCGCGACCCACTCCGCGTAGCGCGCCCGGTCGATCCGCTCCACGAGATGATGCTCGCCGTGGAGGAACAACTGCCGCACCTCCGCCGCCGGTTCCGACCCGTCGTCCGCGTTCCGCGAAACGTCGCGCTTCACGCGCTCCGCCGTGAGCCGCATCCGGTGCTCGAACAGCAACCGGTCGCCGCGGGGCAGGACGGCCGGGTCGAGCCCCGCGCGGGCGCAGAATCCTTCGGCGAGGCGGCGGGCGACCAGGGCGTCGAAATCGTCGCCGCCGACGGGCGTGAAGCGGGAGAGCGCCCGCAGCTCGACGGCGAGCGTTGCGCCGTCGGGCCGGACGCGCGCCACGCACGCGTCGCTCGTGCCGCCGCCCACGTCCAGCACCAGCACCAGCCGTTCGGCGGAGAAGTCCGGCTCCCCGGCCGCGCGGGGCGTTGCCGCGCGTCCGTGCAGGAACGCCGCCAGGGCGGCGACCGGCTCGTCGAGCAGCGTGCGGGGGCCGACGGCGAAACCCGCGGCGGCGGCGGCGTCGAGCAGCGCGCGGCGCCGATGGACGTCGAACGACGCCGGTACGGTCAACACCGCCTCGCGGATGCGCCCGCCCAGCCGCGTTTCCGCAGCCCGGCGCAGCCGCTGGAGCACCGCGGCGGCGAGCTTCGTCGTGTCGTAGGCCCGGCCGGCCACCCCGACGCGCGGGAAGCGGCCCAGGAGCTGCTTCAACCGGCGCACCACGCGATCGGGACGCAGGCCGAGCTGCTCGCGCGCCGCCTCGCCGATCAGCACCTTGCGCGTCGCGGGAAAGAACAGCAGCGTGGGCAGCACGTCGGCCGCGGCGTCCCGGCCGTCCTGCGGCACCGGAATCGCCGTCGGCTCGATGCCGCGCGCGCCGGCGACCGGCCGGCCCCAGGCCACGAGCGAGCCGGTGGTGCCGAAATCGACCCCGACGGCCGGCGCGCCGGAACCGCTCATCGTCCGCCCGCCCCGCCGTCCTCGTCGGTCGCCTCGCGCACCACGGGACGCACCGCCAGTCGCGCGCCGACCGTCCAGCCCGCCGCGACGACGACGACCCGCTTGCGCCGCTCGCCCGGTCGCAGCGGCGCGCCGTGGTACTCGTAGCGCCGCGCCAGTTCCCGCGCCGGCAGGCAGAGCCGCTCGCCCGGACGATGCACCGGCCGGACGCCGCATGACGCCAGCCGCTCCAGGAAGCCGTCCGCCAGCAGCGCCAGCGTCTCCGCCGCCCGGCCGTCCGGACCGGGACCGGCCTCCGCCGGCCGTGCGCGTGCCGCGAGCAGGGCGGCGAGCAGCGGGCCGCGGCCCGGATCCTCCAGGGCACGCACCAGGGCCGTCACGCTTCGCGGGCGGGCGACGCGCGCCGCCCGGCGGGAAGACTCGGTCACGTCTGCGCATCCTAGCCAAACGCTCCGTGTCGGGCCAGAAACCCTCCGCGGCCTATCTCCTCGACGAGGCCGGCGTGCCGATCGCCTACGGCTGGTACGGCGCCGGCCAGCCGCCGGAGACCTTCGTCCCGACGACGATCGCCTTCGGCCGCGTCCACCGGTAGCCGCGGTCCGCCCCGCTCAGGTCCCGGCTTCCTCGATGTCCCAGCCGGCCAGCTCGAGTCGGGTGCCCAGCAGGAACTGGAAGCGCGGCGCCGGGTTGTCCTTCGTCTCGACGTACGCGGCGTCCCAGAAGTTGCGGAACTCCGCGAACAGCGACCACGGGCCGCGGCGCGCCCGCAGCAGGAGGTTCCCGACCGCGTGCGCCGGCAGCATCGTCCGGTCCGCGAGGTTGCGCGGGTTGGTGTGCGGCCGCGGGCTCAGGACCTGCAGGTCCAGCGCGCCCTCGAGCGACCAGCGCTCCACCGGCACGCGGAACATCAGCAGCACCCCCACCGTGTGCTCGGGGATGTAGTCCAGCGAGAGGCCCGTGCCGAGGTCCTCGGTGTGCGTGAACGCGTAGGTCAGGCGCGCGTCGAACGGCCCGGGCGGGCCGAGCGCGATCTCCAGCTCCAGGCCGGTCGAGCGGTAGTCCTCGGCGTTGACCCACGGCTCCGTCCCGCGCGCCAGGTCCAGGCGGTACTGGATCGGGTTCTGCCCCTCGATGTAGAAGCCGGCGACGCGCGCCCGCACCGCCGCGCCGAGCCGCTGTTCCACGCCGGCATCGACCGACCACAGCGTCTCCGGTTCGAGGTCGGGGTTGCCGACCGAGGGGTACGGCGGGATGCGGACCCACGGCGGCGAGTAGAGTTCCATCAGGCTCGGCGAGCGGAACGCGCGGCCGGCGCTGGCGCGCAGCACCGTGCCGGCGACCGGCTCCAACGACACGCCGCCCTTCGGGGAGACGGCGACGCCGAACGTCGAGTGGTGGTCGATCCGGACGCCGGCGATCCCCCGCAGCCGCTCGTCCCACGGGTCGAACTCGAGCTGCCCGTAGGCCGCGGTGGTCGAGACCTGGGACTTCATGCCGAACACCAGGGTCCCGTCCTCCAGGACCTGGTTGTCCCACCGGCCGAGATCCCAGACCTGGTCGAGCCCCAGGACCAGCGCGCCCCAGTCGGTGAACGCCCAACGACCCGACCCCTCGACCCGCCACGACGTCGCCTCGTAGGTGTTCCGCTCGGGTGTGTACGGCGGCAGCGTCCCCTCCAGCACCACGGGCACCAGATGGAACTGCGCCCACTGGTACGACACCCCGGCCGCCGCGCGGATCTCGAGCTCCGGCAACGGACGCCAGCGGCCGCTGAGCCGCTGGTACACGTCGTCCTTCTCGTTGCGCCCCTCGTTGCGCAGGTAGAACCCGAGGGACGGGATGCGGCGCAGGTCGACGTACTGGTTGAAGCCCATGTTCGAGAAGAACAACCCGCCGGCCAGCGTGCCCGACAGGTTGCCGCCGCGCCCCGCGTCGAGGCGGTAGTTGAGGCGATGGTGGCGGTAGTCGAGGTTCGGTTCGCCGTCGAGCGCCAGGTAGTTGCCGGTGCTGCGCAGGTCGTAGGACCCGGCCGCCTCGAACCACGCTGCCGCGCCCGCCGCGGATCCGGAGACGCGGACGGTGTCGTCGGGTCCCGCCGCGGCCGAGAGCGTCAGGCCGGGGTCCTCGCCGCCCGGCAGCGTCACGACGTGGACCAGGCCGGCCATCGCCTGCGAGCCCCACAGCGCCGAGTACGGTCCGCGGACGATCTCGACGCGCCGGATCCGTTCGGTGGGCAGCAGGCCCAGGTTCGGCGAACCGGTGAGCGCGTCGTTGATCGGCTGGTCGTCGATCAACACCAGCACGCGGGAGATGCCGCTCACGCCGCGCATCTGCAGCACCTGCGGGAACGGGTTGGCCGGGCCCTGCGGGCGCCGGACGGTGACCGCCGCCGCGCCGCGCAGCAGGTCGTCGCCGTGCACCGAGCTGCGCGCGGCCGCCTCCCGGCGCCCGACGATCGTCACCGTCTCCGGCACGTTGCCCGCCGCCGTGTCGTAGCGCGCCGCCGTCACCACCGTCTCGTACGACGGCCCGGCCGGCGGCAACGGCTCCGCGGGCGGCGGCGGTTCCTCCGCCGCGGGTTCCCCGTTCGTGGGTTCGGCGCCGTCCGCCGCGACCCTTGCCGCGTCCGGCGTCCCCGCGACCGACCCGTCCGGGCCGGCGGGCGGGGTCGGAGTCTCGTCCCGGTCCCTCGAGTCCGCCGCCGGCGTCGCGTCGTCCGGCGCCGCGACGGCCTCCTGTGCCGCGGCCGCGGCGCTCCAGACCAGCGCCGCCGCCACCGACCACCCGGCGGCGCGCGCCGCGGAACGGCACGACACCGGCCGGACGGCGAAACGGGCGGTCACGGCGCGTACGGTGCGAGGGTGATGACCAGCCCCTCGGCGTCGCCGGAGAGGTCGATCGAACCCGACGGATAGCCGCCGGCGAAATCCTCCGCCGTCGGGATCGGTGGGAAGCCGCCGCTCGTGTCGAGCAGCGCCTGGAGCGCCCAGGTTTCGCCGCGCGGGACGCCGGTGAAGAGGAAGGCCGCCGGGAACGCCACCGGGGTCAACTCCAGCATGCAGTGCGGCATGCCCGGCGTGCCCAGTTCGTCCATCCAGACGGCCCACAGCCGCGCGGTTTCCGGAAACGTTCCTTCGAACAGGATCGTCCCCGACACCGAGACGCCGTCGGCCGCGCCGCAGTCCGTCCGGGAGACCGCGCCGCCGTCGTCCGCCGGACCCTCATCGAGCGCCGTGTCTGCCACGGCGTCCTCGCCGGGAAGTTCCGTCGCGCCGTCGTCTCCCGTTGCCGCGTCCTCCGTCGCTTCGTCGCGCCCCCCGTCGTACGTCTCGACCTCGGATTCGCAGCCCAGGACCCACAGCGCCAGGGACGCCAGCAGCAGCCGCCGAGCACCGTCGCCGTTCATCACCCGACCTCCCGAGGTCGTTGGGCTCCGGCGCAGCCGCACCGCGGTTTCCGGCCCGGTGTCGGTCGCCCGCTCTCCGACCTCCGCGTCCTATGTGACTGACCGTCCGCCGAATGTCAAGGACGGGCCGCGCCGCCCGTGCCCGCGTCCGCGGGATGCCGTAGTCCGCCGCGCCGCGGCACCCTCGGCTCGACCGCGCGGCCGGGGGTTCCGCAACGGCGGTTCGCCGGCCGAGATTCCAAGGGGTCGGCGCAGGGGCCCGCTGGTCCGAGGGGCCGAACGGCTTGCCGCGTGCGGCACCGACGCCTACCCTGTCTCGGGCGGGGAAGGCCGCGGGGAGGATCGGGATGATACAGGTCGCGGGACGAGATCGGGTCGGGCCGGCGGCGACGCTGGCCGTGCTGTGGATCGCGGGTTGCGGCTCCTCGGGCGGCGGTTCCGACGCGAACGGGGAGGACGCGACGGAGACCGACGCCGCGCCGGACACCGCGGCGGACGCGGCGGACGAGTCGTCCCCGCCGGACATCGTGGGTCCCGACGATGCCGGCGGCGACGCCGAAGCGACGGGCCCGCGCACCTGCGGCGAGATCGTGCTGTTCCCGACGATCCATGCGATGGGGCTGCACATCGATCACCCGCCGGCGGGCACGGCGGCGACGGTCGTGCGCTACCGCGAGACGGGTGCCGCGGCCTGGCGCAACGGACACCCGCTGGCCGGGATCGCCGGCGGCCGGCTGGCCGGCTCGCTGTTCCGGCTGGCCCCGTCGACCGCCTACGACGTGGAGGTCGATGCGCGCGACGCGGGCGGCGCGACGCTGGCCGCCTACGCCTGTTCCGCGGCGACCTTCCCGCTGCGTCCCGGGACGACGACGACGCGCGTGCTGCACGTGCGGGCCGGCGCCGCGCCGGGCGGCGACGGCGGCGAGGCGACGCCGTTCGCGACGATCCAGGCCGCGGTCGACGCGGCGCAGCCGGGCGACCGCGTGCTGGTCCGCCCGGGGGTATACCCCGAGGCGGTCGAGTTCCCCCGCTCGGGCGAGCCCGGGCGCTTCCTCCAGGTCGTCGGCGAGCCCGGTGCGATCCTGGACGGCAGCGACCAGGCCATCGCCGCTTCCGGGCTGTCCTGGACGACCGATGCCGCCGATCCCCGCGTGGCCTGGGCGCCGATCTCGGGCACGCCGGGTTACCTCGCCCGCGACGGCGAGCGGTTCTACCGCTACAACGATCTGGCCGGCCTGCGCGCGGGGCTCGGGGACGACGACGTGCCGATGCCCGAAGGCTGGGTGATGGACGGTGGTCGGCTCTGGGTCCGCACGCTGGACGCGCCCGGGGCGCACACCTGGCAGGTGCCGGTGCGGGAGGCGGCGTTCCAGCTGTCGGGGGTCGAGTTCGTCTGGGTCGAGGGGTTCGAGATCCGCTACTACGGGTCGGGCGAGTACGGGCGGGCCTTCTACCTGCGCGACGCCTCGAACTGCGTCGTCCGCCGCAACCGGATCCACGGCGTCCGATCCGGCGTGGTGATCGCGGCGCGCGAGGGAACCGTCGCCGACCGCAACCTGGTCGAGGAGAACTGGATTGCCGACCCGCCGGTCGGCACCTGGCCGTGGGACGCGGTCAAGGGGACGAGCCACGAGGCGAGCGCGATCGACGTCGGGGGCGGCGCGGGCAACGTCGTGCGCTTCAACCGCATCGAGAACATCTTCAACGGGGTCTACACCGGAGACTGGGACGCGCAACTCGACGAGACGCTGGCCTACGAGACCGACGTCCACGACAACGGGATGCGGACGATCGGCGACGACGGGCTGGAGCCGGAAGGGGCGAACATCAACGTGCGGTTCTGGGACAACGCGATCGACTTCGTCCACTCCGGCGTCAGCTTGGCCCCGATCACCGTCGGTCCGGTCTGGGTGCTGCGGAACCGCTTCACCCACTACACCGGCACCGGCTTCAAGGTGTCGCTTGACTCGTCGGGCCCGGTGTTCCTGTACCACAACACCTGCTGGACCGACGAGCCGGACCGGAACGGGATGGGCGTTTCCGGGCCGTTCACCAACATGACGTTCCGCAACAACATCGTGCGCGGAACGCGGTACGCCTTCGAGTGCACGATCGCGGTTTCCGGGATCGATATGGACCACGACAACTGGCACACGACGCGGACCGACGGCCCGCACTGGAAGTGGAACGACGTGCGGTACGACACGCTGGCCGACCTCTGCGCGGCGGTGGGACAGGAGTGCCACGGCAGCGACGCCGACCCCGGGCTGCTCGACCCGGCCGGCCTGCGCTTCGGGCTGGCGGCCGGCAGCGCCAATCTCGACGCCGCCCTGCCGATCCCCGGGATCAACGACGCGTACGCCGGGGCGGGCCCGGACCGCGGCTATCGCGAGCAGGGCGAGGCCGAGCCGGCGTGGTAGCCCGCGCGGCCGGCGGCCGCCCCGGACTCGATTGACCCCGGGCGCGAGCCATGCTGCACTGGCGCCCGCGAAGGCGCCGGGGGCGGCGGGACGGTCTCCGCGCCGGCCGGCGGGAGGATGACGATGGAGGTGATCGCGCGAGGCGAGGGGCCGTTGTTCTCGGACCCCGATCCCGACAAGTTGCGGACGTTCTTTCGGCAGAAGTCGCGGGCGCTGACGAACAAGGTCACGACCGTCGCGGACGCGGTACGACGGTTCGCGCACGACGGCGACTATCTGGCGATCGGCGGGTTCGGCGCCAACCGGATCCCGACGGCCGTCTGCCACGAACTGGTGCGCCAGGGCCGGCGCAGCATGATCTTCGCCGGCCACACCTCGACCCACGACTTCCAGATCCTGGCGGCGGGCGAGGTGTTCGACCGCTGCGACAACGCCTACATCATCGGCCTCGAGGCGCGCGGGCTGTCGCCCAACGCGCGGCGCTACATGCAGAGCGGCAAGGTGCGGATGGCCGAATGGACCAACTACGGGTTGGCCTTGCGGCTCAAGGCGGCGGCGATGGGCGTCCCGTTCCTCCCCGGCCGCAACATGCTGGGCACCGACACCTTCCGCAAGAGCGCGGCGATTGCCGCGCGGGATCCGTTCACGGGCAAGATCGTCACGCTGTTCCCGGCGCTCTCGCCGGACGTCGCGGCGATCCACGTGCACGAGGCCGACGTGTACGGCAACTGCCGCCTGCGCGGCATCTCGATCGCCGACCTCGAGCTGGCCCGCGCCGCCAAACGGTTGATCATCACCTGCGAACGGCTCGTGCCGACCGAGGTGATCCGGGCCGAGCCGACCTTGACGGTGATCCCGTACTACCTCGTCGACGCGGTCTGCGAGGTGCCCTACGGTTCCTACCCGGGGGTGATGCCGGGCGAGTACTTCTCCGACGAGGAGCACCTGCGGCTGTGGCTGAAGACCGAGGAGGACCCGGTCGCCTTCGGCCGGTTCTTCGACGAGCTGGTGCGCAAGACGAAGGACTTCCAGGAGTACCTCGACCGCTGCGGCGACGTGCGGCGCATCCAGCAGCTCCGGGCCCAGGAACTGCTGCTCGACGCGGGCCAGGCGAGGTGAAGCGATGGCGACCTACAGCACGATGGAGATGATGATCGTCGCCGCGGCGCGCGAGCTGGAGGACGGCAAGTCGGTGGCGGTGGGCACCGGCGCCCCCTGCGCGGCGGCGATGCTGGCGCAGAAGACCCATGCGCCGAACCTGGTGATCTTCTTCGAGGCCGGTGGGGTGGCGCCGATCCTGCCGCAGATGCCGATCTCGGTCGGCGACTCGCGCACCACCTGGCGCGCGGTGATGGCCAGCGGGATGGCCGAGATCATGGAAACCTGCCAGCGCGGCATGGTCGACTACTGCTTCCTCGGCGGCGCCCAGATCGACCCCTACGGCAACCTCAACTCGACCTCGATCGGCGACTGGGACAGGCCCAAGGTCCGCTTCCCGGGCTCGGGCGGCGCCAACGACTTCGCCTCCTTCGCCTGGAAGGTGATGATCATCACCCCGCAGGACGCCCGCCGCTTCGTGCCCCAGGTCGATTTCGTCACCACGCCCGGCTACCTCGACGGCCCCGGCGCGCGCGAACGGGCCGGACTGCCGGAGAACGGCGGCCCGCACCGCGTGATCACCAACATGGCCGTGCTGGGCTTCGACCCCCAGACCCGCCGGATGCGCGTCGAATCGGTGCACCGGGGGCGCACGCTGGCCGAGGTGCAGGCGAACTGCGGGTTCGAGCTGCCGGCGGCGCCGCAGGTCGGCGAGACTCCGCCGCCCACCGAGGAGGAGCTGGAGATCCTCCGCACCCAGGTCGACCCGTTGCGCTACATCATCGGCCGCTGAACGAACCTCACTCCAGCGGCGCGAACCGCGCCGTGAAGTGCCGCAGGAACCGGGGCGCCTCGACGATGCGCCAGCCGCGCAGCGTCTCCCGCCGTGCGTGCAGCGCCAGCACCGCCTCGGCCACGTAATCGATGTGCGACTGCGTGTAGACCCGCCGCGGGATCGCCAGCCGCACCAGGTCCATCGCCGCCGGCGTCTCGGTCCCGTCGGGGTGCAGGCCGAACATCACCGTCCCGATCTCCACCGCCCGCACGCCGGCCTCGGCGTACAGCGCGTTGCACAAGGCGATGCCCGGGTACTGCAGCGGCGGCACGTGCGGCAGCATCGCCCGCGCGTCGAGATACACCGCGTGGCCGCCCGGCGGCTGTAGCACCGGAACGCCCGCGGCGATCAGCTTCTCCGCGAGGTACTCCGTCGAGCGGATCCGGTAGCGGAGGTAGGACTCGTCGACCACCTCTTCGAGGCCGCGGGCGATCGCTTCGAGGTCGTAGCCGGCCAGGCCGCCGTACGTCGGAAAACCCTCGGTCAGGATCAGCAGGTTGCGCGCGGTGGCGGCCCAGGCGTCGTCGTTCATCGCCAGGAACCCCCCGATGTTCGCCAGACCGTCCTTCTTGGCCGACATCGTGCAGCCGTCGGCCAGCGAGAACATCTCCTGCGCGATCTGCTTCGGCGTCCGGTCCCGCTGCCCCTCCTCGCGCAGCTTGATGAAGTACGCGTTCTCGGCGAACCGGCAGGCGTCCAGGAACAACGGCTTGCCGTACTTCGTGCACAACGCCCGCACCGCCCGCAGGTTGGCCAGCGAAACCGGCTGGCCCCCGCCCGAATTGTTGGTCACCGTGACCATCACCAGCGGGACGCGGTCGCCGTGCTCTTGGAGCAGTCGCTCGAGCGCCCCGAGATCGACGTTGCCCTTGAACGGATGGACCAGCGACGGCACCCTTCCCTCCGGGATCACCAGGTCGCGCGCCTCCGCCCCCTCGAACTCGATGTTCGCCCGCGTCGTGTCGAAATGCGTGTTGTTCGGCACGATCGAGTCGCGCCCCAGCACCGTGTGGAACAGGATCCGCTCCGCCGCCCGCCCCTGGTGCGTCGGAATCACGTGCTTGAAGCCGGTCAGGTCCTGCACCACGTCGCGGAAGCGATAGAACGATCGGCTGCCCGCGTAGCTCTCGTCACCCTGCACCAGCGCGCCCCACTGCGCCGCCGACATCGCCCCCGTGCCCGAGTCGGTCAGCAGGTCGATCAGCACGTCCTCCGCGCGCAGCGAGAACACGTTGTATCCCGCCTCGCGCAGCGCCGCCTCCCGCGCCGCGGGCGTCGTGAACTTGATCGCCTCCACCGACTTGATCCGGAACGGCTCGATGATCGTCTGGAAACGCATCCGCCAACTCCCTGCGTCCCCCGTCCCCCGCAACCGTGTTCCTCCGTCGAACCCCGCCCCGCCGGGCCGGCCGGCGAGCGGATGATCCACGTCCCGGACCCGTCCCGCAAGCCGATTCCGCGCCCCGTCGCCGTTCGCGGCCCCGCGTCTCCACCCCTCCCGTTCGAACCTGCCCGCGCGTTCCCGCTTCGGCCGGTCGGAACGGGCCGGACCCGCCGTGACGGCGGCCCGACCGGCCGCGGGGGGAAGAAGAACGGCAGGGACCCCGGGGGAGGACATCTTGAGCGGTCCGCGCTGTTGGCCCTTCCACGGACGGCGAGGCCGACCGATAGCGGTTGGCCGCCTGGGGCTCCGCAAGCGGTTGGGGCATGCCCGGCCTGACGGGGTGACAGCGCGGATGCCTCAATTCTCGCTGACCCTTGACAGTACGGAACGGACGACTTGCTTCCGCGGCGCCCTTGCCGCACGCTTCCGGCAGGGCCGGAAGCGTGCCGGCGAGGAGGTGCGATGCGCATCGCATGCTGTCTGTTGACCCTGTTGCCGTCGTTCGGCTGCTACGAGTCGAGGGTGGACTTGGCCGGCGACGGGGACGATCGCGACGACGCGCGCACCGACGTCGCTGCCGATGCGGACGCCGATGCGGACGCCGACGCGGACGCCGACGCGGACGCGGATGCGACGCCCGCCTGCCCGCCGCCGGGCGACGGCGTCTGGGCCGATTTCACGGTGGACGACTCGAGCGAGGACGAGGCGAACCTCGATCTGCCCTGCGTGGTGGACTCCGTGATCGCCGAGTCCGGCGGCGGGATCCGGATCAACCTCGGCTGCGGCACGGGGGCCGTCATCGAGTCGCACGCGATCGAGATCACCAGCTCCGCGGCTCCCTGGCTCTTCGGCCTCGACGGGCTCGAGGTGCGTTTCCGGTACGTCGCCGAGCGCGTGTGGTGGATCAACCGCTGGTTCTCGCTGCGCGACGCGACGGGCTACGTGCTGGTCTTCGGCGTCTCGGCCGAGAATCTGGCACCGCCGGGTTCGACGCCCAACGAATGGTACGCGCCGGCGAACATCGACCTGCGGGCCGGCGTCTGCCCGCGAACCTTCGATCCCTGCGGGCCGATCGAACGGCTCGCGCTGCAGGTCGCGTACTCCGGCGCGACGCGCCTGGTGTACGATGGGACCACCGACTCGGTGGGCGAGATGCTCAGCCTGTACGTCATCGTCGCCGGCGCGACCCGCTACCCCGAGATCACCTGTCCCGACACGCCGCGGCAGTTCGTGACCGCGCTGATGTTCGGACTTCTGGAAGGCTGACGCGCGTTGCCGGCGGCGGTTCGGTCTGCTAGCGTGCAATCCGTCGTTCCGCGAGAAAGGAGGGAAGCGATGAGAAAGACGTTGTTCTTGGTGCCCTTGGCGTTGGCGGCGGCGGCCGCGGGGTGCGACGACGACAGCAGCACCGGCGGGTGCATCGACCTGTGTCTCGAGGCGCAGGCGGGTCACTGCACCACGATCACCGGCGACTGCTCGGCGTTCTGCCACGCCCTCGACGGCATCCAGGGACCGTCGGGTTGCGCCGACGAGCGCACGGCGTACCAGGGGTGCCTGAACAGTGGCGGCGGCGCTTGTGCCGGGAGCTGCGGCGGCCAGGAAAACGCGTTGACGTCCTGCGTCGCCCTGTACTGCCTGGCGAATCCGACGAACGCCGACTGCGTCGTCCTCGAGAACTCATTCTGACGCCCGCCGGCCCGCCGAATGCGTCGAGAATGAAGCACGGGTCGCGCGGCGGCGCCAGCGCCGCGTGCGCTTGCCCGCCGCGGGCGGCGCAGCTTCCCGCGGGCACCCGTGTGGCACCTGTCGCCCCCGGCGAAACACTGCTAATTGGATCGGCGCCGACGCCGCACGTGCGGCGGGAGGGGTCGGCGCGCGCATGGTCGAGCAACGCGACGAGATGGAACCGCCGCGCCCCGAGGACGACGCCCCGACGGCGGCCGCTCCGGGCGTCCTTCCGCCGCTCCGCGCCCGCCTGCGCGGCCGTGCTCCGCGCGTCGCCCTGTGGCTCCTGGCCCTCGCGTCGCTCACGTTCCTCGCCGACGACCTGGGCGGCTGGGGGCTGCTGCCGCCTCCCGAGGAACTGTGGCCGTGGCGCGCCGAACCGGCGCCGGGGCGGAACGTGTCGTCCGAACGCGTGCGGGAGGCCACGGCGGAGCTGAACGATGCCCTCACGGCGGCGCTGGCGCGACGAACGCCCGCCGTCCCGCGCCCGACCCCCGCCGCCGCGGCCGCCGCCAGGGCGGCGGGCGAAGCGCCGGTCGCCGCGGCGCCGGAGTCCGGGCCGGACCCGGTCGCGCGGCCGGCGCCGGAGGACCTGGACGGGACGATCCAGCCGCTGGAGAACCCGTGTCGCCGCGAGGAGGCCGGACGGTGCGTCGAACGGGCGCTCGATCCGTTCTACGCCGCCCTGCGCCGCACGGCGCTCGGCGAACCGGGGGCCGTGACCCGAATCACGCACTACGGGGACTCCGTGATCGTCGAAGACCTCTGGACGGGGACGGTGCGGCGCAAGCTGCAACAGCGCTTCGGCGACGCCGGCGCGGGGTTCCTGTTCGTCGCGCGTCCCTGGGAATGGTACGGGCACCAGGACGTGGTGACGAAGTTCACCGACGCCTGGCTCGTCAAGCGCGTCACGGTCGGCCAGTCGCGCGACCGGCTCTACGGCTACGGCGGCGTCACGTTCCTGGCCGCAGGCCCCGGGGCGAAGGCGACGTTCGGCACCTCGAGCGCGGGGGCGACGGGCGGGGCGGTCTCGCGGTTCGAGGTCTACTACCTGGCGCAGCCGGGCGGCGGGACGGTCGCGCTCGCCGTCGACGGCGCGGAGCGCGCGACGTTCTCCACGGCGGCCGACGTCGTCGGCTCGGGCTTCCACCGCCTGGACCTGGCCGACGGGCCGCACGAGATCGAGCTGCGCTCGCTGGGCGGCGGTCCCGTGCGGCTGTTCGGCGTGACGCTGGAGCGCGAGGGGCCGGGCGTGGTCTACGACGGGATCGGCATCCTCGGCGCCTCGGCCCGCGCCCTCCTCGAACCCGACGAGGCGCACTGGAAGGAGCAGTTCGACCATCGGCGGCCGGACCTGGTGATCCTGACCTTCGGCACGAACGAGAGCGACCACGACCTGTCGCTGACCGCCTATCGCGAGCAACTCGGGCGCATCGTCGCGCGGATCCGCGCCGTGGCGCCGCGGGCCGGTTGCCTGCTGGCGGGACCGCCGGACCGCGGCGACCCCAACACGCACCGCACCCGCCCGCTGATCCCGAAGATCGTCGCGATCCAGCGGGAGGTGGCGCTGGCCGGCGGCTGCGCCTTCTGGGACACCTTCGCCGCGATGGGCGGCCCGGACACGATGTGGCGCTGGTATCGCGCGAACCCGCGGCAGTCGTTCGGCGACCTGACGCATCTGGCGCCGGCGGGCGGCGAGATCCTGGGCGGCCTGCTCTACGGCGCGCTCGTCCAGGGACTGCTCGAGTACCTCGAACGGACCGGAGAACGGAACGGACGGACCGGCGCCGCGCCGCCCGCGGACGCCCCTCCTTCCGCCCTTCCGGTTCCTTGACTCGCCGCCGTTCCCCTCGTACAGGTGGGCCGTGAACCGCGATCCGCTCGCGCTCGTGCGCCTCGGACTCGGGCTGCTGCTCCTGTCGTGGGCCGCCTCGGTCGTTGCCGACACCGTGCACGAGGTGCGCCGCGGCGAGACGCTGTGGGGCATCGCGCGCGCCTACGGGGTGTCGGTCGATGCGCTGCGCGAGGCGAACGGTCTGGCCGATGCGGATCGCCTGCCGGCGGGCCGGCAATTGCGGATTCCGGGCGACCCGTCCGCCGGGACGTCCGGACCGTCGCGCCGCTCCGTCGCTCCGGCCGGGTCGTCGTCGGCGGATCCGGCGGGCGACGCGGCGGACGGCGAGATCGCGGCCGCCGAGGTCGCGCTGGAGGACCCCGGCGGGCACGCCCTGGACCGGTGGTTCGAACGGCTGGCGCGGGTGGAGCGGGGAACGCCCGGCGCGGTGGCCGGCGTGGCGCACTTCGGCGATTCTCACACCGCGACGACCTCCTTCACCGCGGCGATCCGGCGCGTCCTGGCCGGCCGATTCGGCGACGCGGGCCCCGGCTTCCTCCAGCCCGGAAGGCCCTGGCCGTCCTACGACCCGGCGGACGTCGAGGTCGGCGCCGCGGGATCGTGGACCTACGACCGGGTGCACGGCCGCGGCGACCGGAGCCTCGGCGACGGCCGCTTCGGCCTCGGCGGCTGGTCCGCCCGCAGCGCCGAGCCCGAGGCGACGCTGTGGGTGGAAACCGAGCCGGGGAAGGCGGCGAGCGTGTTCGAGGTGCAGTACCTGGTCCAGCCCGGCGGCGGCGCCGCGGAGCTGCGCCTCGACGGTTCGGTCGTGGGACGGATCGAGACCGCGGGCGAGGCGCCGTCGGTCGAGCGGCGGCGGGTGCGGACCGAGGAGGGCGCGCACCGGTTCGAACTCCGCGTGGTCGGCGACGGCGAGGTCCGCGTGCTCGGGCTGGGGGCCGAGCGTTCCGGGCCCGGCGTGCGGTGGGACGTGCTGGCCACCAACGGCGCCCGCGCGGAGTGGCTGCTCGAATGGGACCCGGCCGTGTTCGCCGATGCGCTCGCGGGCCGCGAGCCGGACCTGGTGATCCTGCTGTACGGCACGAACGAGGTCGAGGACGACGACCTGGAGCCGGACCGCTACGCCGCGCGGCTCTCCGCGGCGCTGGCGCGCGTGCGGGCGGCGGCGCCCGAGGCCTCCTGCCTGCTCGTGGGGCCGCCGGACCTGTCGCGCCGCGAGCGCCGGCGCTGGCAGGGCACGCCGGCGCGGCTGCCGGAGCTGATCGGAGCGCAGCGTGCGGCGGCGGCCGAGGCGGGGTGCGCCTTCTTCGACCTGTTCGCGGCGATGGGGGGCCGCGGGGCGATGGACCGCTGGGCGACCGCCGACCCGCCGCTGGGGGCGCGCGACCGGGTGCATTGCACGGCCCGCGGCTACCGGCAGCTCGGGGAGGTGCTGGCCGGCGCCCTGCTGCGGGCCTACGACGCGCGCCGGGCCGCCCCGGCGGCCGCCGCCGCCGAGTAGCCGCCGCCGATGTCCTACCAGGGCCTCGACTACGTCCTGTTTCTCGCCGCCGTGGCGCTGCTGTTCCGCCTGCTGGCGGCGCGGCGCACGCTCCGCGTCGCGCTGCTCGTCGCCGCGAGCTACGCCTTCTACGCGCTGGCGAACCCGGTGCACCTCGTGCTGCTGGCCGGGCTGACCGGGGCCGACTGGCTCCTCGTGCGGGCCTTGCACGGGGCGACGGGCCGCCGCCGTCGCCGGTGGCTCGCCGCCGCCGTGACCCTCGACCTCGGCGCGCTCGCGGTCTTCAAGTACGCCGCGTTCCTGACCGGGTCGGTGACCGCCGGCCTTGCGGCGCTCGGTCTCGACGTCGCCCCCGCCGCCCTCGACCTCGGCTTCCCGCTCGGCGTCTCGTTCTACGTCTTCTCGTCGCTGACCTACTCGATCGACGTCTACCGCGGGCGCTGCGCGCCGGCCGACAGCCTCCTCGACTACGCCGCATACGTCTCGTTCTTTCCCAAGCTGATCGCGGGTCCGATCGCCCGCGCGCGGCAGTTCCTGCCGCAGCTCGCGGCAGCACCGCGATTCGACGATGCCGCGACCGGCCGCGGCCTGTTCCTGATCCTGGTCGGGCTGGTGAAGAAGGTCGCGCTGGCCGACGACCTGGGCCGCAACCTGGTGGACCGCGTGTTCGACGCGCCGCAACGCTACTCGTCGTTCGAGGTGCTGGCCGGGGTCTATGGCTACACGTTCCAGATCTACTGCGACTTCTCGGGTCTCGCCGACATCGCGATCGGCTCCGCGCTGCTGCTCGGCCTGGTCCTGCCGCGCAACTTCGACCTGCCGTACCGGGCGACGAGCCTCCAGGAATTCTGGCACCGCTGGCACATCTCGCTCTCGACCTGGCTGCGCGACTACCTCTACATCCCGCTCGGCGGCAACCGCCGTGGCCCGCTGCGCACGTACGTCAACCTGTTCCTCACGATGCTGCTCGGCGGCCTGTGGCACGGCGCCGGCTGGACCTTCGTCGCTTGGGGCGCTCTGCACGGGGCCGGGCTGGCGGTCACGCGCGCGTTCCAGCGCCGGCGGCGTCCTGCTGCGCGATCTGCGACGCTGCCCGGACGGTTGCTCGGCGGCCTGCTCACCTTCCACTTCGTCGCCTTGTGCTGGATCTTCTTCCGCGCGCCGTCGTTCGACGTCGCGCGAGCGGTGCTGGCCCGGATCGCCGAGGGCTCGACCTACGCGCCGAACCTGACTCCCCGGGTCGTCGGCGTGCTGCTTGCCGCCGCGCTGTTGCACTACTTGCCGCGCGACTGGCATGCGCGGGTCCGCGCCCGGTTCGTGTCCGCCCCCGCCCCGGCCCAGGCCGCCGTGTTGTTCGCCGCCGCCGTCGCCCTCTCGCGCCTCGCGACCACGTTCGTCCCGTTCATCTACCAGCAATTCTGAGCGATCCGCCGGGTCCGCCGGCGCGGCCGACCGGCCGCTGCGGCGGGACTCCGCCCCCGACCCCGCCCCGCAACCCCGCGGAGGAGGAACCGACCGCGCGGGCGGGAAACCCCGCACAAACCGCCGTAACGAACGCTACTTTGTCTCGGGTTCCACGACGTCCACGGCCTCAGGCGTCGGCCGACCGTCGTCGATGGCCTCGCTGTCGGGGACGTCAGGCAATCCGTCATCCGGCGGCGTGTCGTCGAGGACCGTGTCGGCGTCCGCATCGGCGCTCGCGTCGAGCGGGGAGTCGGGCGGGGTATCGACGCCGTCTTCGGTACCGACGTCCGGCTCGGCGTCGGCATCCGCATCGGCGCTCGTGTCGGGCGGGGAGTCGGGCGGGGTATCGACGCCGTCTTCGGTACCGACGTCCGGCTCGGCGTCGGCGTCGGCGTCCGCGTCGCCGGATTCGGAGCAGGTGCAGCCGGTCACCGGGTCGCAATGGCCCCCGAGGAAGCCGGCCGTCCGGCATTCCTCCGCGCACTGCGCCTCGTCGCAGTCCGGCAGGCACAGGCACGCCTCGGCGAAGCAGACGCCGTGGAGCCCGCCCCACATGCGGCGGCAGTACGCCTCGCACGACTCGGCGACACACGGTCCTTCCGGCGGCGAGACCTCCACGCAGACCAGGTCGCATTCCGCGTCGGCGCAAAGTGCGGACGCGGGGTCCGCGACCCAGACGTAGTCGTCCTCGCACTCGCAGGCGACGTCGCTTTCCTCGGCGACACAGGTGCCGTGGCCGCCGCAATCGATGCCCGCGCAGGGATCGGCCGCGTCGTTGGCCACGCACGCCAGACCGACCGGATGGTATCCGCGCAGGCAGGCGCAATAGGGGGTTCCCTGGTCCTCGATGCAGAACCCGCGCGACGAACAGGAGATCTCGTCGCAGACGTTCGACTTCTCGCTGCAGGTCAGCGCCAGGAACCCCGCGAACAGGGTCGGGATGAGGACCAGCAGTACGAACCAGCGCCGGCGCATCGACGTACCTCCCGGAAGCGCGCCCCTGTGCTCGCTGCGCGTCGGGGCGGCTTCGCATCCGGAAAACCATACGGAAGAAACCCGCCGATCCGCAACTCCGAGGTTCGAAGGCGCCCTCTGCGTCGTCGGCCCTTCGGGCGTGCGGCGGCGCGACCGCGGCCGGTTCGCCGCGGCGTCGCCCGCGGCGCGATCCGGGGCCGGTTCTTCTTGGCGGCGGGCCGGGGTATTGACCGCCCGAGCGGAGCCGTGGATGGATCGGCGTCCGGGGTCGCGCCCGGAGGCGCGACCCGCCGGGAGGCGACGATGCGTTCATCCGGCGCCGCGCCGTCGCACTGGTTGCGCCGCCTGCTGCTGGCGCTGCTCGACCGTTTTCCCCGGCTGGCGTTCAACCTCTATCCACCGTACCTCGGCACCGGCATCCAGGTCCGCGAGGTCGCGCCGGGCGGTCGCCGGGTCCGCGTCGAAATGCCGCTGCGGTTCTACAACCTCAACTACTTCGGCACCCACTTCGGCGGCTCGCTGTATGCGATGTGCGACCCGTTCTTCGTGTGGATGGCGAACAAGAACCTCGGCCCCGGCTACCGCGTGCTCGACAAGGGCGGGTCGATCCGGTTCAGGCGCCCGGGCTGCGGGCGGGTGCACGTCGACTTTCACCTGACGGAGGACCAGTTGGCGGCGATGCGCGCCGCGGCGGATCGCGACGGCAAGGCCGACGTGCCGCTGGCCGTGGAGATCGTGGACGCCGCGGGCGAGACGGTGGCCCGGGTCGAAAAACTGCTGCAGGTCCGCCGGAGCGACCTCGTCGAGCCGCGGCCGCCCGGGGCCCCCGCGCCCGGTGCGTGCCGGGCGGACCGGCGTTGACCGGCCCGGAGGCGTTCCGTACTCTGGGGGCACGAAGGCGCGCGCCGCGAGGCGCGCCTGGGGAGCGGAGATGCCGCGGGGCCGGATGCCGAGGCCGGGATTGCTCGCGGATGCCGCCGCGGCGTCCGCCGTGAGGGACGCGCGTCGTGCGCCGAGGGTGGCGAGTGCTCCCGCCAGGGTCCGCTCGCGGAGCCTCCCGCGGCGACAGCCCGCCGGCCGCCGGGACGCCCGCACGGAAACGGGCACGCCGGGCGGTCGTTCCGGTGGCTGGCCCAGCCCGGCCGGCTGTCCGTCGTTCGTCGCGCGTCGCCGGAACCGCCGTGCCGACCGTTCGCTCCCGGTCGATACGTCGATCGGCGATTGCGACGGCGTGGCGGCTCCGTGCTCCGGATGAGGTGCCGCGGATGACCGGCCCGCCGCGACGTGCGCGCTCCACCGACGGCACGGAGCTGCTCTACCGGGTCGCCGGTCCCGCCGATGCTCCGTGGCTCGTGCTCAGCAACGGCGCCGGCTGCAGCGAGGAGTTCTGGACCACGGCGCTCGTCCCGGCGCTGGCGCCGCGTCTTCGCCTGCTGTGGTGGAACTATCGCGGCCACCACGGGTCGGCCCCCGCCGCGGATCCCCGGGCCTACCGGGTCGAGAACCATGCGGCCGACCTGCTGGCGCTGCTCGACGTCGAGCGGATCGACTCCGCCGTGTTCCTCGGTTTCTCGCTGGGCGTCCAGGTGACGCTGGAGGCGTACCGCCGGCGGCCTGGCGCGTTCCGGGCGGTGGTACTGGTGTCGGGGAGCGACGAGGACCCGCTGGCGACGTTCGCGGGTCAGCCGTGGCTGCGTCCGCTCTTGTGCGGGATGTTCGACCTGGGCGCGGCGTTGCCGCGCCTGACCGCGCGGGTCACCCGCCTCACGCTCGGCGGACCGCTCGCCGTGCCGTTCGCGCGGGCGACGAGGTTCTGCGAGCGGGACGTGCCGGAGGCGCCGTTCCGCGCGTACCTGGCGCAGGCCGCGGCGCTCCCGGCGGTGCCGTACATGCGCACCCTGCGCCTGATGGCGGAACACTCGGCGCGCGACGTGCCGCCGCGGCTGCGCGTGCCGGCGCTGCTCATCGCGGGCCTGGAGGACGCGATGACCCCGCCGGCCGTGATGGCGCGGATCCGCGACGCGCTGCCGGACGCGACCTGGCTCCCGGTCGCCGGCGGCCGGCACACGCTGCTCCTGACGCGCGGCGGCTGGGTCGGCCGCCGGGTGCTCGAGTTCCTCGAGCGCCGCGGGCTGCTCAGCGACGCCAGAACGTCTTCGACAGCAGGACCAGCGCGGTGACCAGCTCGAGCCGGCCGACGAGCATCATGTAGGTCAGCACCCACTGCGCGAACGGGTGCAGGACGGCGTAGTTGTCCGTCGGGCCGACCGCCCCGAAGCCGGGGCCGACGTTGCCGAGCGTGGCGGCGACGGCGGAGATCGAGGTCACGAGGTCCTGGCCGGTGAGGGCCACGAGCGCGGCGCCGACGATGAAGTGCACCATGTACAGGAAGAAGAACGCCGCGGTCAGCGACACGATCGGCTCGGGCACCACCTGGCCGCCGACGCGGACCGGGATCACGGCCCGCGGGTGGCCGGCCAGCGCCAGTTCCCGCCAGCCGTGCTGGACCAGCACGATCAGCCGCGAGACCTTCATCGACCCCGCGGTGGAGCCGGAACAGCCGCCGATGATCATCGCCACGATCAGCAGCGCCGGCGCGAGCGGCACGGCGTCGAGCCAGCCGTCGAAGTCGGTGGAGTTGAACCCGGTGGTCGTCATCAGCGACACGACCTGGAACACGCCGTGCCGCAACGCCGCCAGCGGGCCGTCGACGACGCCGCCGATCCAGGTGGCGAGGGCGACGGCGAGCGAAAGGCCGGCCAGGATCAGCAGGTAGAGCCTGGTCTCGATGTCGCGCCAGTAGGCGCGTGTTTCGCGCGTCAGGATCCACCGCACGTGCAGGGCGAAGTTGATTCCGGCGGCGGCCATGAAGAAGACCAGCACCAGCTCGATCGCCGGGCTGTCGAAGGCCATGATCCCGGCATTGCGCGTGGAGAAGCCTCCCGTCGCCAGCGCCGTCAGGGCGTGGCAGATCGCGTCGAACCAGCCCATCCCGGCCAGGGCGAGGGCGAGGACGGCGAGGAGGGTCAGGGCGACGTAGACCGCCCACAGCCGCTGCGCCGTGTCGCGGAGGTGGGGCGTGATCTTGTCCTTCGTCGTCCCGGGCACCTCGGCGCGGAACAGCGCCTGGGCCGCCAGACCGAACATCGGCAGGACCGCCACGAACAGCACCACGATCCCCATCCCCCCGAGCCACTGGGTCATCGCCCGCCACAGCAACAGGCCGCGCGGCAGCGACTCGACGTTCGGGATCACCGTCGCTCCGGTGGTGGTCAGCCCGGACATCGTCTCGAAGACGCACGCGGTGATCGAATCGAGCGCCGGGAACCCTTCGAGGCGCGCGTAGAGCCAGTAGGGCAGGGCGCCGAACAGGCCGGCGGCGACCCACGACAGGAACACCGCCACCAGCCCCTCGCGCCGCCCCATCTCCCGGCTGCGTCTGCGGAGCACCAGCGCCCCGATGGCTCCCGGCACGACGGCCGCCGCGGCGGCGATGCCGAGTGCCAGGGCGTCGGGTTCCCCCCGCACCAGCGCCAGGATGAACGGCGCCAGCATCGCGGCGCCGACCAGCGCGGTGACGAGCCCGACCACCTGCCCGACGATCGCCAGATGCATTGCTACCTGGCCGCGGGACCCGCAGGCGGCGGCGGCGGGCCTCCCGGCGTCGTCGAAACCGGCGGGACGGGCGACCCGGCCGGCGGGGCCGCGCCCGCCGCGGGAACCGCGGGAGCGGGCGACCCGGCCGGCGGGGCCGCGCCCGCCGCGGGAACCGCGGGAGCGGGCGACCCGGCCAGCGGCGCCGCACCCGCTGCCGCGGGCGCACCGGGCGTCGCCGGCGCCGGAGCGGGCGGCGGCAGGCTGTCCTCGCGGCCCGCAAACACCTTCTCGACCTTCCGCACCACCTCGCGCCGCATGATCGCCACCACGCGGTCCCCCGGAGCGATCATCGTGTCCCCGGTCGCGATCACCGTCTGGTCGCCGCGCGAGACGGTGAGCACCATCGCGTGGCGCGGGAACCCGGCCTTCTTCAGCGGTCGGGCGACGAGCTTCGATCCCTCCAGCGCCTGCAGCTCCAGCACCTCGACGTCGCGCGACCACAGCGCCTGGACCCCCAGCACCCGCCCGTGGCGCAGGAACTGGAGGATCGAGCCGACCACGGCGGACTGCGGCGAGGTGGCGGCATCGATGCCGATCGACGGGGCCAGGTGCTCGAAGGTCTCCGAAGAAGCCGCGACCATCGCCAGCCGGGCCCCGAGCGACTTGGCCAGCAGGGCGACCGGCACGTTGCGGTCCTCGTGGCGCGACCCGGCGACGAACGCATCGATGTCCGCAATCCCCTCCTCGACCAGCACCTCGGGGTCGGTCCCGTCCCCCTGCACCACCAGCGCCGCGGGCAGCCGTTCCGCGGTCTCCCGGCAGCGCTCGGGGTCCGAGCTGATGATCTTGACCCGCACCTGCCGGGCCTGCAGCTCGCGCGCCAGATACGTGGCCAGGTTCTCGGCGCCGAAGATCATCACCGACCGGACCGGCTCGGGACGCTTGCCGGCGAGCTGCAGCACGGCCGGGGCGTGCTCGCGGAGGCAGGCGATGTAGGCGATCGAGCCCGGGACGAGCGTGTCGTCGCCGTGCGGGACCGTGACCTTGCCGCGGCGTTCGAGGCACGCCACGCGCAACTGGATCCCCTCGGGCGCCCGCAGCCGCGACAGCGGCTGGCCCGCCAGCGGGTTCTCGGGGTCGATCCGGATCCCGATCAACAGCACCCGGCCGCCGACGAACTGCACCACGTCCAGCGCGCCGGGCACTTCCAGGGTGCGGGCGATGCGCCGTGCCGCCTCCTCCTCGGGATTGATCACCGCCGCCAGTCCGAACGGCTCGCCCCGGAACAGGTCGGGGTCGACGTGGTAGTCGGGGTCCCGCACCCGGGCCAGGCGTATCGCCTGCGGCGCCAGCCGCCCGGCCAGCAGACAGGCCAGGAGGTTCACCTCGTCGCTGTCGGTGACCGCGATCACCATCCCGGCCTTCTCGACCTCGGCCCGCCGCAAAGCCACCGGGGAGCACCCCGAGCCCTGCACCGAACCGACGTCGAGCCGCTCCGTCAGCTCGGCCAGCCGGTGGGCATCCCGGTCGACCAGCACCACCTCGTGATGCTCCCACGACAGGCGCTGGGCGATCGCGAACCCGACCTGACCGGCGCCGATGATCACCACGCGCATCGCGCCCCGACCACTACCACAGCGGCCGACGCCGTTCCACCGGCGCACGGCGATGCATCCCTCGAACCGCGCCGCTCCATCCCCTTGCGGTTCCCCCGGCATCCCGCCTGCGGCAGCCGGCGGTCGTCCGACCCGCGGCTGCACGCGGAAGAGGTTGCCTCCGGCGCGCGCCACGGAGTTGACGCCGGTCGCCGTCTGGCACAACGTGCGGCGGCAGGCCCCCCGGGACGCGCGGGCGGGCCGGGAGGCATCGGGATGAAGACGATTCTGAGCACGTCGGCCGCGCCGAAGGCGATCGGCCCCTACAGCCAGGGCGTCCGGATCGGCGACTTCTTCTTCCTCTCCGGACAGATCCCGCTCGACCCCGCCAGCGGTGAACTCGTCGCCGGCGACGCGGCCGTGCAGACCGACCGGGTGCTGGACAACATCGCCGCGGTGCTCGCCGTGCACGACCTGGAGTTCCGCCACGTGGTCAAGACGACGATCTTCCTCGTCGACCTGGCGGACTTCGCCGCGGTCAACGAACGGTACGGCAAGCGGTTTCCGGCAGAGCCGCCCGCGCGGTCGACGGTCCAGGTCGCCGCGCTGCCGCGCGGCGCGCGCGTCGAGATCGAGGTGATCGCGCACCGCAACGCCTGAGCGCGCCCGCCGTGGCGCGCCCTCCCGCCCGTGCACTCGGACCCCGCGCCCCGGCGATCCGCGCGTCGCGACGGTTCCGCCACGCTCTTCGCGCGCGCGGACACCGCGCCGGCCGGCGACCGGCGGGCCGGTCGGGCCGGGAGCGCCCGGGCCCCCGGGCGCTCCCGGATCAGCCGACGGCGAGCGTCAGTCGGTAGGCGCCCTCGGCGCCGCGATAGCCGTAGATGCGGATGGAGTAGGTCCGGCCGGAGACGGTCGTCAGCCGCACGGTTTCGGTGTCGGAGGTGCCGTTGGAGGACCCGACGACGGAGCCCGCATCGTCGGTGACCTCCAGGTCGAGGTCGCCGGCGGCGTGCGAGAAGGAGATCGTCACGGTCAACGGGCGGCCGTCGGCGCGGAACGAGAACCAATCCTCGTCGCCGCCGCAGGTCGCCGCGTCGATCGTGCCGGCAGTCAGTGTGCGGGCCGTGGCGCGCGTGTCGTTGTTCTCGTACGAGTCCTCGGTGCAGCCGGGGGGGGTGGGGGTCGAGCCGAGGTCGCACCAGGGGGTCCAGTCGTGCGGCGTCTCGGTGTCGTCGGTCACCGAGCGTTGCGGGCACGCCTCGTCCTCGCTCCAGGCGACCCACTCGGCGGCGCGCCCCGTGGCGGCCGCGTAGTCGGAGAAGGTCCGGTAGCCGCCGGCGGTGGCCTTGAAGACCACGGGGTCGGTGCAGCCCGACGCCTGCAGGCTCTGCGCGTAGTCGAGGATGATGCGCGCCATCTGCGGCGTGGTGCGGTTCCAGCAGCAGGTCTTGCTCCGGAGGTAGTCCAGCTCGGCGAAGACGTAGTCGGCAAAGATCCGGTACGTGCGGTCGACCTCGGCACGCGTCCTGCCGAACTCGGTCTGCATCAGCGCGTAGAGGTCGCGGAACGCCGCCTCGCGCGCCTCGCGGGCCGAGCAGGAGGCGGGGTAGTTTTCGAGGTGCTGGCGTTTGGCGGCGATGATCGAGAGCAGCATGTCGCGGCGCTGGGCCGGGGTGACCCGCCCGAGCAGCGACTCGAACTGCGCCGGTCGCGCGCCGATCCGGTCGTAGTCGCGGTCGTTGATCCAGCTCGACTCGTCCGCCGCCATCCAGGTGTTGGTCCAGAAGCCGCCGACGTTCTTCGCCACGCGGAAGCGCTTCAGCCCGCCGCCGATGTGCGAGTAGGTCTCGCCGAGCGAGTTCTGCGACGGCCCGCCGCCCTCGTCGTTGGTGAAGTTGCGCTTGGTCTGCGCGGCGTCCTGCCACATCGGCTGGGCCGGCGGCAGGTTGCCGTACACGTCCTGCGCCTCGAGCTGGCCGTCCGCCAGCCGGTCGGCCCGCACCACCACCATCGTATGGCCGCTGCCGTTGCGCGCCCGCCGGAACAGCAGCACGTCGCCGGTCCGCAGCGCCTCGGGCACCAGGTTGTAGGTGTTGAGGCTGTCGGCGAGGTTCGCCGACCCGAGGTAGATCAGCATCAGCCGGATCAGGTGCGCGGCCCGCTTGTTGAGGTGGATCTCATCGAGGTACGTCCCGGTGCGCGCCCCCGCGCCGAGGAACGGCTGGTCGTCGCCGGTCTGGACCCCCCGGGCCCGCAGCGCCGAGTCCTTCGGCCAGGAACGGTTGTAGTCCGCGGGCGCCATCTCCGAGTAGTCCCGATAGGCGCTCGCGAACGCCGGCATCCCGTTCCAGTTGCCCGCGGCGGTGCGGATGCCGAAGTGCCCGAAGTACACCCGGCGGCTGCCGTCGTAGCCCACCAGGTAGAACGGCAGCCGGTACCACGCCGCGAACGACGCCCGCAGCAGGATTGCCACGTCCGCGCAGTCGAGCTTCGGCGCCGGCAGCGTCTTGCCCCACGGCGTCGTCAGCAGGAACGTGTCGCCCCACGACGTCACCGACGCCGTCTTCTGCAACGACCCGACCCAGCGCGCGAACTTCTCGTCCCAGTTGAGTCCGCTGTTCTCCCCCCACGCCAGCCCGGCCCGCCGCGCGGCCGGCGTGTCGCGGTCCTCCCACTGGTTCTCCACGACCCAGGCCCGGGTGTCGGCGTAGCTCGCCGTCGCCGGCAGCCCCGGCACGCCGGCGCTGTCCTCCTTCCCCAGCAGATCGCCCGGCAGCAGCTCGTCCGCCTCGTCGAACCCCGTCTCCTCCGTTCCGCAGCCGGCGGCCGCCAGCGCCCACAGGACCACAAACCTCTTTCGCATCATCCACTCCTTGCGCGGCCAGGATAGTTGAGGAACCCGGCGGCGGCAAACCGACGGCCGCGACACGCCCGCGGCATCGCGGGCGGCACGCCCGCCGTTGCGGACGCCGTGCGTGAAAGGCCTGGAGTTCGCCGCGCCGCTTTCCTACAGTCCGGGTCCATGACGAACGGGAACGCCCGCGTCCACTACCTCGACAACGCCTCCACCACGCATCCCAAGCCGGCCTCGATCCTCGAAGGCCTGCTGCAGTTCTGCTCCGCCGGCTGCCTGAGCCCCGGCCGCTCGGGCTTCGACCTCGCCCTCGGCGCGCAGGAGATGGTCTCGGACACCCGCCGCCGGGTCTGCCGCCTGTTCGGCGGAGCCGATCCGAATCGCGTCGTCTTCGGCTACAACGCCACCGACGCCCTCAACCTGGTGATCTTCGGCCTGCTCCGGCGGGGCGGGCACGTCGTCGCCAGTCGTCTCGATCACAACGCCGTGCTGCGTCCGATCGCGCACTGCGTCGATGACTTCGGCGCGACCGTGACGCTGGTCGGTTTCGACCGGCGCGGGTACATCGACCCTGATGACGTCGCCCGCGCGATCCGGCCCGACACGAAGCTCGTCGTGCTGACGCACGGGTCGAACGTGCTCGGCACCGTGCAGCCCGTCGCCGAGGTGGGCGCGATCTGCCGGGAGCGCGGCGTGCCGTTCTGCATCGATGCCGCGCAGACCGCGGGGGTGATTCCGATCGACATGCGGGCGATGAACGCGGACATCGTCGCCTTCACCGGCCACAAGTCACTGCTCGGCCCGATGGGGATCGGCGGCCTGTGCGTCGGCCCGGACGTCGTCATCCCCCATTCGCGGGCCGGGGGGACGGGCGTGAAGTCGGCCGAGCGTCGCCAGCCGGAGGAGTACCCGTACCGGCTGGAGTGCGGAACGCCAAACGTGATGGGCATCACCGGCCTGCACCGGGGCCTGGAGTACATCGAGAGCCAGGGCGGCCCGGCGGCGATCCACGCGCGCGAGATGCGGCTGGCCGAGATCCTCTGGCGGGGGTTGCGGGAGATCGACGGTGTCACGCTCTACGGCGCCGAGGACCTCGCGGCGCGCACGCCGGTGTTCTCGTTCAACATCCGCGGCCTCGACTGCGAGGAGGCGGGACGCCGGCTCGACGTGGAGTTCCACGTGGCCTGCCGCACCGGCCTGCACTGCGCGCCGCTGGTCCACGAGACGATCGGCACCGCGCCGCGCGGGGCGATCCGCTTCAGCCTCGGACCGTTGACCGAGCGGGAGGACGTGGAGGCCGGGCTCGCCGGCGTCCGCGCGCTGGCGTCCGACCGCCGGTAGGCCGAGCCGGGTTGCTCGCCGTCCTTCGGGCGGCCGTCGAGCCGCGAGGAGGCCGGCCCGTCGTCCGGGCTTTTCGGGGGCCGGTGGAGGCCGGCGGGGTCCGCCGGTCAGGGCCGGGGGACCAGCTTCCAGAGATCGGCTTCGTCCAGGATGCGCACGCCGAGCTGGCGCGCCTTCTCGATCTTGGTCCGGCCGACCTTCTCGCCGGTCACCAGGTCGGTGGTGCCCTTCTTGACCGACTCGTGGATCGTTGCCCCGGCCGCCCGCAGCAGCTCGTGGACCTGCTCGCGCGGGACCGACAGCGTGCCGGTGACGCAGAACGCACGACCCGCCAGCGGCCCGGCCGGGGCGGCCGGCTCCACCGCGATCGGCCGGGTGGTCACGCCGGCCTCGATCAGGTGTTCCAGCACCGCGCGGGTGTCGGGACGCGCCAGGTACGCCCGCACCGACTCTGCGATCTTCGGGCCGATCGCGTGCTCTTCGGCCAGACGCGCGGCGACGGCGTCCGGCTCGGCGTCGAGCAACGCGCGGGCGTCGGGATAGACGCCGGCGATTGTCCGTGCCACGGTCGCGCCGACGTGGGGGATCCCGAGCGCGTGGATCAGGCGGTCGAAGCCGCGGCCCGTGCGGGAGGCGGCGATCGCATCGATCACATTCTGCGCCGACCGCTCGCCCATCCGGTCGAGCGACGCGACGTCCTGCGCGCGCAGGCGGTACAGGTCGGCCGGCTCGCGGACCCAGCCGCGGTCGACGAGCTGGTCGACCAGCGCGGGGCCGAGGTGATCGATATCCATCGCCGCGCGCGCGGCGTAGTGCAGGATCGCCGCCCGGCGTTGCGCCGGGCAGGCCGGATTGGTGCAGCGGCGCGCCGCCTCGCCGGGCTCGCGGACCGCCGGGGCATCGCACGCCGGACAGCGGTCGGGCATCACGAACGGCGGCACGTCGCCCGCGCGCGCCGCGTGCAGCACCTCGACGACCTGCGGGATGATGTCCCCGGCCTTCTCCACCACCACCCGGTCGCCGATGCGGATGTCCTTCTCGCGGATCAAGTCCTCGTTGTGGAGCGAGGCCTGGGAGACCGTGGTGCCGGCCAGCCGCACCGGCTCGAGCGTGGCGACGGGGGTGAGGACGCCGGTGCGGCCCACCTGGACGCGGATCTCGATCACGCGCGTCGTCGCCCGCTCGGCGGCGAACTTGTACGCCACCGCCCAGCGCGGCGCGCGGGCGGTCCGCCCGAGCCGCTCGCGCAGGTCGTAGCGGTCGACCTTCACCACCGCGCCGTCGATCTCGTACGGCAGCGCCCCCCGCCGTTCGCCGATTTCCCGCAGCCGCGCCCACGCCTCGGCGATCGTCGCGCAGCGGTGCAGGGTGCGCTGCCGCGGCAGGCGGAACCCCGCGATCCACTCCAGCGCCTCGGCATGCGTCGGCGGCCGGCCGTCGCTCGGCAGCACTTCCCAGATCGCCAGGCGCAGCGGGCGGCGGGCGGTGACGGCAGGGTCGAGCAGCCGGAGCGAGCCGGCGGCGGCGTTGCGCGGATTCGCGAACTCCGGCTCCCCCTCCGCCCGGCGCGCCTCGTTGACCGCCGCCAGGTCCGCCGTGTGGATGTACACCTCTCCGCGCAGCACCAATTCGCCGCGGTGTTCGATCGACAGCGGGACGGCCCGCACCGTCCGCAGGTTCTCCGTCACGTCCTCGCCGACGTCGCCGCCGCCGCGGGTCGAGGCGAGTTCGAGGCGGCCGTCGCGGTAGGTCAGTTCCACCGACACTCCGTCGATCTTGGGTTCGACCGTGTACGCCGCCGGCAGCCCCTCGGGCAGCAGTTCGCGGACCCGCCGGTCGAAGTCCAGCACCTCGGCCTCGGTCGTGGCCTTGTCGAGCGACAGCATCGGGTGGACGTGCGGGACCGGACGCAGGCCGGTGCGGACGGCGCCGGGGACGCGTTGCGTCGGCGAGGCGGGGTCGATCCACTCGGGATGCGCCCGTTCGATGGCCGTCAGCTCGTCGTACAGCTTGTCGTACTCGCGATCCGTCAGCTCCGGCGCGTCCAGCACGTAGTACAGGTAGTCGTGGCGCGCGATCTCCCGGACCAGCTCGCGGTAGCGTTCCCGTGTCATCGCCCGTCCTCCCCGGCGCCTACCAGTAGGTCTGCTTCATCCCCCACACCAGCACGGCGATCGCGCCCAGGGCCAGCGCGAGGATCAGCAGCACGACCGCGATCCGCAGCAGCACGGCGTGCTGGACCCACCACGGCGCGCGGTCGTAGATCGAGAGGGGAGCCTCGCCGTCCAGCGTGGCGGTGCTCCGCACGACGTCTCCGAGGCTCCGTTGCCGGCGGCGGTGGCGGGCGGTGGCGACGCCGAGCAGGACGGCGCCGGCGAGCACCGCGAGGGCCACGGCGCCGATCGCCCAGGCCATCCCGGTCTTGATCCCCTCGCGCACCGCCGTGACCCGCGCGCGGTCGGCCGGCCGGCTGTCGAACAGCACGCCGGCCGGGTACCAGATCGCGTCGCGGCGTCCGAGCAGGTAGCGACCGAGGCGGTCCCGCGCCGCCTCGTCCAGCTCGTCGAGCGCGCGCCGCACGCCGGAAATCCAGGCCTGGTCGTCGGGCGGCCAGTCGAGAGCGGCGAGGAGGGCCCGCAGCTCCGCGACCGACGGGCCGCCGGCGGCGCCGCCCCACACGTGCCGGCCGACCACTCCGTCCTCGACCGCCGCCGGCCGGTGCACCTGCACGAACGACAGACCCGCAGGAAGCGCCACGGCGAACTCCGCCGCCGGCGCCCCGGCGGGCCAGGAGGCGAGGCCCGCCAGGCGGCCTTCGCGCCACAACTCGGCCTGCAGCGGCGTCCGCGGCGCGCCGCCGTCGAGGAACGCCACCGCCAGCGGTCCCCCCGCCGGCAGGAACGGGCGGTCGAGCGCCGCCGCGCCGGGGGGGCCCGGCGCGAGCCGCCCCAGGATCGGCTGGTAGCCGATCTCGAACAGCGCCGCGCGGTCCAGCACGTTCTCCGGGAGCAGGCCGACCTCGGCTTCCAGCGGGTCCAGCGGTGGGTACGGCACCGTCGACACCGCCAGCCGGTACTCGAACGTCTCGGCGCGGAGCGGCAGCGATGCCAGCCCGGCCGCGTCGGTGGTCACGACCTCCGGCAGGCCCGCCTCGGCGAGTTCGCCGATCCCGAGCAGCCACAGCGACCCGGCGTGCGGGAAGCCGTCGGGGCCCCGCGCCCGAAGGAGCAGATCCGAGACGGTGCCGCGCAGCACGCCGCCGCCGGAAGGGACCAGGTCGACCGTCACGCCCGCACGACCGAGCGGGCGGGGCGTCGTGCGGCCGTTGTCGCGAGGCAGCGGCTCCTGCGGCGCGGCGCGGACGAGCGCCGGGAATTCGTAGGCCACCCGGTCCTCCCCGGCGTGCAGTTCGACCCGCACCGGATAGCGGCCTTCGGGCACCGCGGGCACCTCGAGCGCCAGCTCGACGTCGTGGCCGCGATCCGGCACCGCCCGCTCGCCCAGCGCGACGCAGGCCCGGCCCCGCTCGTCGCGCCGCACCCGTCCGGCCGGAACGGCGCCCGCGGCCGCCCCCGCGTCGGGCAGGCACAGCTCGAAGCGGACCCGCTGGAGCGGCACCTCGTGCGGCAGCCCGTAGTCGTCCATCTCGTCGTAGCTCACCCGGACCGCGGACGTGGCGCCCGGCGCGAGGGTCGGCGGGCCGTCGATCACCACCGAGCGGGCGATGCCGAAGCTCTGGGCGAGGATCGCCGTCGCGGCGAGGGCGGAGACGACGACCGGGAGGCCGACGATGAGGGCGAGGCGCACGCGGCGGTCCTCGATCAGCCGGCGGAACGGGGTGTCCTCCGGCACCACCGCGCGCTCCTCGGGCGAGAGGTCGGACGGGTCGAGCGGCGGGCCGGCGTCGCGCATGCCGCTAGTTCACCCACGGGCCCCGCGGCCCCGGCCCGCGGCGTTCGAAGCGCACGACGTTCGGGTCGCGGCGGCGGGCGGCGAGGGCGGCGCGCCAGCGCGCCGGGCGCCACCATCCCGAAACCAGCAGCCAGCCCCAGAACATCCCGCCCAGGTGCCCGGCGACGGAGACGTTGGAGCGCTGCGTCAGCCAGTCCAGCAGCACCCAGGCCAGGATCAGCAGCAGCATCGTCCGGGCGCGCATCGGCAGCACGCCGAAGAGGAAGATCGGAGCGTCGGCGTAGATCAGGCCGAAGGCGGTGGCCACCCCGAGCACCGCGCCGGAGCAGCCGATCGTCGGGACGTCCGGATAGTAGAACCAGCCGACCAGCAGCACGGTCAGGCCGGCGCCGACGCCGGTGAGGAGGTAGTAGCGCAGGAAGGCCTTCCCGCCCCAGCGCCGTTCGAGGAACCCGCCGAACATGTACAGGCCGAACAGGTTGACCAGCAGGTGCCAGGGCGAGCCGGGATCGTGGAGCCACAGGTAGCTGACCAGTTGCCAGACCCAGCCCTTCTCGATCACGTCGGCCGGCACGAGCCAGCCGTAGGCGAGCAGCTCGGGGCGGCCCAGCCAGTGCAGGGCGAACAGGGCGGCGGCGTAGGTGGCGGCCATCGAGATCAGGAGCGCGCGCACGACCGGGGTGAGCATGCCGCCCAGGAAGGAGCCGCGGGGCCGGACCGCCTGATCCATCAGTTGCTCGACAGCATCGAGGTCGGGGCGAAGCTCAGGATCGCCTTCAGATCCTCGTCGTTGAAGCGGAGCTGGGCGCCGATGAAGAAGTCGCGGTCGGCGTTGAGCACGTCGTCCGCACCGCCGACGATGTACAGGCCGCGGAGGAACTCGAGCGCGGCGATGAACTTGAGCCGCGGGTAGACGTCGGTGCCGATCGCGAAGGCGTCGATCGAGATCTCGAGGGCGTCGGCGAGGAAGTTGAGGTCGACGCCGAGGCCGCCGGTCGATTCCTTGATGCCGAACCGGAAGGTGGCGAAGCCGACGCGGCGGGCGAACATCACGCTGAACCGCAGCGCGCCCGTCCGCTCCGTCACCACCTCGCGCTCGTAGAACGGGTCGTCGGTCGAGGTCGTGGTCCGCTCGACCGTGTTCACCGAGCCGCGCGGGTCGTCGACGACCTCGATCAGGTAGTACTTGTCCTCCTTGGGCTGCAGGCGGAGGGAGATGTAGGTCTTGAGCGTGTTGGCGAAGAAGTTGTACTCGGAGCGCAGGCCGACGATCGTCTGCAGCCGGGTCAGCGAGCCGACGAAGTCGCCGGCGTCGGTCACCACCTCGTGCGCCTCCTGCACGAACCCCTCGACCTCGTTGATCAGCGTGTCGTCGGTGATCAGCCGTCCGAGGGTGCCCTGGCCCTCGGCGAGCTGATCGGCGGTGCCCTCGACGGTGGCCAGCGTGCGGTCGAGGCGGCCGAGGGCCGATTCGAGGGTCTGCAGGCTGCGCTGGATGCTCTCGGCGCCCGTCGTGACCGTGTCGCGGTTGCCGGACACCACCTCGCGCAGGTCGGAGGCGACCTGCCGGATGTCGGAGAGGATCGATCGCACGTCGGGTTCGACGGTCTCGCTGATGCGCTGGATGTTGGTCAGGGTCGAGCTGACGGTGCCGGTGTTCTCGTCGATCAGCCGCCGCAGGTCGCTGCTCATCTGCTCGATGTTGTCCAGCACCTGCTGGACCTGCGCGCGCCCTTCCTCGGAGCCGAAGATCTCGGCGGCGCTCCGGCTGACCTCGCGCACGTCCTTCACGATTCCCGAGACGTCGGCGGTGATCGCCTGCAGGTCGACCGCCATGTTGCCGGCGCGCTGCACGACCTGGTCGATGCTGGTCGACTGGATCACGTGCTCGATCCGGCCGCCGTCGGGGATGAAGCAGGAGCCGCCGCGGCGCGCCCGCGCCAGGCACAGTTCGCAGCAGGCCAGCCGCCGGTTCTCCGGCTTCTCGCAACGCTCGTCGACCCCCGGCGTCAGCGTCACGTTGTACTCGCCGATCAGGCTGGTCGCCTCCTTGGCCAGCGTCGCGTCGCAGAACAACAGCACGTCGGAACGGATCACGAGATTGACCCGCGCCTTGCCGCCCTCCAGCCGCAGCGACTCGATCGTGCCGACGGGGATGCCCGCCATCAGCACCCGGGACCGGGACACCAGGCCGCGCGCATCGTCGATCAGCGCCCAGGCCCGGTAGCCCTCTTCCACCTGGTATTGCGTCACGAAGGCGATCGCGAAGTACAGGCCGATCACCGCCCCGATGGTGAGGATCCCGACCGTGACCGCATGGCGCAGCACGCGCATCGCGACCGCTCACCCCCCCCCCCGCAGGTGCGGGCCGGTGACCAGGGCACACATCGGGCCGCACCCTAGCACAACTCGGGAGGGAAAGGCGCGGGCAGGATTCGCGGCTACTTCCGGCGGGATTCCTCGGCCTGGACCTCGCGCCCGCCGAACCGCAGGCCGGACAGTGCGCCGATCGCGTCGGCCACCCGGTCCACGGGGACCAGGACCGTCGTCGAGCGGTCGCGCACGCGCACCGGGCCGATCTCGGACGCGCGCAGGGCCAGTCGGCCCTGGAGCCACTGTCCGAGGAAGTCCCCGTCGACGCCGTCGTGGCTGCCGACGTTGAGCAGCACGGGCCGCAGTTCCTTGCCGCCGGGGGTGCGTCGCGGCGGCTCCGGCTCGTCCTCCGGCTCGTCGTCGTCCGCCGCGTCCCCGGCCCCGGCCGGTGCGTCGCCGGGCGGACCTCCGGCCGTCCCGGCCTCGCGTTCGCCTGCCGGCCGTCGCCGTCGTCGCCGTCGTCGCCGTCGCGCTTCGGCCGCCGGCCCGTTCTCGGCCGCCGGCCCGTTCTCGGCCGCTGGCCCGTTCTCGGCCGCCGGCCGCTCGGCCGTTGCCGCGGCGTCCCCGCCGTCGCCCGCGTCGGCGGCGGGTGTCGCGGCAGCCGGCGGCGGGGCCGCGGGCGGTCTCGGCGGGGGCCGGCTCGGCCGGGCGGCCGGTTCGGTGCGCCGGCCGGGTTCGTCGCCCCGGGCGGCGTCGCGCTGCGCCTCCCGGCGGCGGGCCTGCTCCGCCTCGCGCGCCTCCGCCCGGAGGGCGTCCTCCCCGAGGTGCTCGGCCAGGATCGCCGCCAGCACCGCTTCGCCGTGCACGTGGGAGCGCAGCCGGCGGAGCAGACCGAGCATCCTCGGGGACGCGGGGCGCGCGCCGTAGTGCGCCAGCAGGCCGCGCACCAGCTCCGCCTCGCGTTCGCGCGCGAGGTCCGCGTCCGAAGGCAGGTGCCGCTCCAGCGGTCGCAGGCCGTAGATCAGGCGCAGGTAGTAGAGCGTGGCGACGTCCTGGGGCCCGACCAGGGCGATCGAGGTGCCGGTCTGGCCGACGCGGCCGACGCGGCCGCTGCGGTGGACGTACTGCTCGGGCGAGGCGGGGAACTGGTAGTGGATGACGTGGGTGAGGTGCAGGACGTCCAGGCCGCGGGCGGCGAGGTCGGTGGCCACCAGGTGCGCCACCCGCCCCTCGCGGACCTCGGTCATCACCCGCTCTCGCTCGCTCTGCGTCAGCTCGCCGGAGAGCAGGTCGACCGCGAACCCCCGCTCGCGCAGGTGCCCCGCCAGGAGCTGCGCGTCGTCGCGGGTGTTGCAGAAGATGAACGAGCTTTCGGGTCGCTCGGCCTCCAGGATCCGGACCAGGTCGCGCAGGCGGTTGCCCGGATCGATGAAGAACATCTCGTGGCGGATTTCCGCCGGCGTCCTCCCCATCTCGGCCAGGCTCACCAGCGCCGGCTCCCGCAGGTACCGCTCGGACAGCCGCAGGATCTCCGGCGGCAGCGTGGCCGAAACGAAGATGCCCTGGTAGCGGCCGGGGAAACGCTGCACGATCGCCTCGATGTCCCGCTCGAAGCCCATCGACAGCAGTTGGTCGGCCTCGTCGAGCACCAGGACGCGGAGGCCGCGGGCGAAGGCGGGCGCACGGTCGAAGACGTCCAGCACGCGTCCCGGCGTGCCGACGATGCCGTGCGAGCCGTCGCGCAGCGCCGCGAGCTGCGGCTCGATCGAGACCCCGCCGTAGACCAGCGCGATCCGGACGCCGCTGCGGGCGCCGAGGCGGGCGAGCTCGCCGTGGACCTGGGCCGCCAGCTCGCGGGTCGGCGCGAGCACCAGGAACGCCGGGCCTTCCGGGGAGAGCGACAGGGCGTCCAGGATCGGCAGTCCGAAGGCGACGGTCTTGCCGGTGCCGGTGGGGGCCTGGATCAGCGCGTCGCGGCCGGCCCGCAAGGGCGGGAAGGCGGCGAGCTGGACCGGCAGCGGCGTCGCGAAGCCGAGATCGTCGAGGGCGGCGCGAAGCGCGGGGGAAAGGGGCAGCACGTCGAAGCCGGCCGGGACCGGCAGGTCGGGAGAAACCGTTGCGTTGGCCTGTTCCACGGACGTTGCGTGTACCAGAAGCCGGGCGGGGAGGGCAAGGGGCCGGCGCCGGCCCGAATCGCCCCGCACGCCCGAGCACCGGCGCAGCCCATGGGGCAGCCGGGGCGTCGCGCCGCCGATGCGCAGCGTCGGCCCGGACGCCCGCGGTTTCGCCCGTGCGGTGCGGTTGACCTTGCGGGAGTCGTTGCGCGCGGAGGCGCTCGGCGCCTCGCACGCCGCGCGCTCCCCGGCGGGTCGGAGGACCGCTGCGGGTCGGGATTGTGGGGCGGGAGGTGTCGAACGCGCGACGTCCGGTGCGCCCGGTCGCTCCTTCGCGTCGGCCGCGTCAGACGCGAACGACCGAGGTGACGCCGGCGAGCTTCTCCAGGGCGCGGGTGAGGGTGCGGAGCTTGTCCACGCCGCCGACGTTGAACGTGAACGCCGTCACCGCCTCGTCGGGGCTGGTGGTCTTGGCGTGGACCTGCGTGATGTTCACGTCGTGGTCCGAGAAGACCTGGGAGATGGCGGCGAGGATTCCCGGCCGGTGGGCGGTGGTGATGCGCAGGGTGACGGGGCGGTCGAGCTTGGCCTTGGCGTCCCAGGTGACATCGATCCGGCGTTCGGGGTCGAGCTCGAGGGTGCGGGGGCAGCCGCGGCGGTGGACCATCAGTCCGCGCCCGCGGCTGACGAAGCCGACGACGTCGTCGCCCGGGACGGGGTTGCAGCAGCGCGCCAGGCGGACCAGCAGGTCATCGACGGTGTCGATCTTGATCGCTTCCTGCTCGCGACCCGCGACGCGCCGGATCAGTTGCGCGAGCTTCGACTCGCGCAGCTCGGCCGGCGGTTCGGCGGCGCCGGGGGTGCCGGCGACCCACTGCACGACCTCCTTGGGGTCGAGCTTGCCGTAGCCGACGGCGGCGATCAGCTCCTCGACCGAGCCGCAGCGGTGGTCCCGTGCCGCCCGTTCGAGGTCACCGTGCTTCTCGGCCTTGGCCAGCGAGACCCCGCCCTTGCGGAACTCCTTTTCCAGGATCTCGCGCCCCAGCTCCTGGGAGCGCTTGCGCTGCTCGGCGTGGAGGTACGAGCGGATCTTGGTGCGGGCGCGGGAGGAGGCGACGAAATCGAGCCAGTCCTTGTTCGGGCGCTGCTGGGGGCTGGTCAGGATCTCCACCGTGTCGCCGCTGCGCAGGCGGTAGCGCAGCGGGACCAGCGCGCCGTTGACGCGCGCGCCGGAGCAGTGGTGGCCGATGTCGGTGTGGATCGCGTAGGCGAAATCGACCGGCGTCGAGCCGTTCGGGAAGACCTGGACCTGGCCCGCCGGCGTGAACACGTAGACCTCGTCGGAGAACAGGTCGCTCTTGACGGCGTCGAGCAGCTCGCCGGGGTCGCGCACGTCCTGCTGCAGCTCCCAGATCTGATGCAGCCAGCGGAACCGCTCGGCGTCCTTGCCGCCCGGCGCCAGTCCGCCGCCCTCCTTGTACATCCAGTGCGCCGCGATCCCTTCCTCGGCGATCTTGTGCATCTCGTGCGTCCGGATCTGGATCTCCATCCGCACGCCCCGCGGCCCGACCACGGTGGTGTGCAGCGACTGGTAGCCGTTCTGCTTCGGGATGCCGATGTGGTCCTTGAACCGGCCGGGGACGGGGGTCCATTGCGAGTGGATCACGCCGAGGATCGCGTAGCACTCGGCCAGCGTCTCGCAGATCACCCGGAACCCGATCAGGTCGTGCACCTGCTCGAACTCGATGTGCTGCCGGCGCATCTTCTCGCGGACCGAGAACAGCCGCTTGTGCCGCCCGGAAACCACCACCTTGAACTCGTGCGCGTGCAGCATCTCCGAGATCGTGCGCGTCATCTCCTGGATGAAGCGATCGCGATCGCGGCGCGACTTCTGGACCTTGGCGGCCAGCCCGGCCCACTCCTCCGGGTACAGCCAGCGGAACGAGAGGTCCTCCAGTTCCCCCTTCATCCAATCGATGCCCAGCCGGTTCGCCAGCGGCGCGTAGACGTCCAGCGTCTCCCGCGCGATTCGCTGCCGCCGGTCCTCGGGGAGGTGTTCGAGCGTCCGGGCGTTGTGCAGGCGGTCGGCCAGCTTGAGCAGCAGGACGCGGATGTCCCGCGCCATCGCCACCAGCATCTTGCGGAAGTTCTCCGCCTGCCGCGCCTCCCGGCTCGTGTACTCGACCTTCGACAGCTTCGTCACCCCATCGACGAGGAACGCCACGTCCTCGCCGAACCCCGCCCGGATCTCCTCGAGCGACGTCCGCGTGTCCTCGACGCAGTCGTGCAGGAACGCCGCCAGAATGCTCGGCACGTCCAGCCGCATCTGCACGATGATCTGCGCCACCGCGATCGGATGGACCATGTACGGCTCGCCGCTCGACCGCTGCTGCCCCCCGTGGCGCTCCCGGCCGAGGTCGTAGGCCCGCCGGATCAGCGCCGGGTCGACCGCGGGCAGGTACTCCCGCACCCGCGCGACGATCTCCTCCACCGCCGCCTGCATCCCCTTCTCGTCGGGAACGATCGGGGGGAGTGAAGCTCGGACCGCCCCCGTCTCCATCGCCGGTAACTTACGACGCCGGACCGGCCGAGTCCAGAAGCCCGGCGGGCCGCGAGGGCCGGCGGTCGGCCCCGGCCGCCGGGCCGGTCGTGGGGCGGGCGGCGAACTGGTACAATCGGTCGACCCGCGGAGGTGACCATGCCGCTCAGGACCACCCCCCTCACGTTCGCCCTGCTGACGCTGGCCGGCCCCGTCCGGGCCGCGGAGTACAACGCCGGCCCGGCCGACTACCGGGCGGTGGTGCCCACCCTGGCCCCGGGCGACACGCTGCACCTGACGGGCGGGACCTACTCCGACCTGCTCAACGTCACCGACCTCCACGGGACCGCCGACCGGCCGATCGTCATCGCGGGACCCGAGACCGGCGCCCCGGCGGTGTTCGTCGCCGACCCGGGTCCCTGCTGCAACACGATCGAAATCCGCCGCTCGTCCCACGTCGTCCTGCGCCGCCTGACGATCGACGGCCGCGGAGTCGACGGCGCGTTCGGCGTCTCCGCGAAGGACGGCGCGTCCAACCTCGTCCACCACATCACGATCGAGGACTGCACGTTCCTGCGGCACGACGGTTCCCAACAGCACGTGGCGATCTCCACCAAGACCCCCACCTGGGGCTGGGTGATCCGCCGCAACCGCATCGTCGGCGCCGGCACCGGGATCTACCTCGGCAACTCCGACGGCACCGCGCCGTTCGTCGCCGGCCTCCTCGAGCACAATCTCGTGGCCGACACGATCGGCTACAACCTCCAAATCAAGTGGCAGCAGCCGCGCCCGGCGGTCGAGGGGCTGCCGACCGACCCCGCGGTCACGATCCTCCGGCACAACGTCTTCGTGAAGACCGACCGGCCGAGCCCCGACGGCGACCGGCCCAACCTGCTGCTCGGCGGCTTCCCCGACACCGGCCCGGGGTCGGAGGACCGCTACGAGGTGTACGGCAACGTCTTCTTCCACAACCCGCGCGAGTCGCTGTTGCAGGCCTCCGGTCGCGTTTCGATCCACGACAACCTGTTTGTCGACGTCGCCGGCGCCGCGATCCGGCTCCAGAACCACGACCTGCCGTTGCGCCTGGCCCGGGTCTACCACAACACGATCCACGCCGCCGGCACCGGCATCTCCTTCGGCTCCGCCGCGCTCCAGGGGGACTTCGTCGTCGGCAACCTGATCTTCGCCGCCACCCCGATCGCCGGCCCGATCGCCGTACAACACGACAACCTCGGCGACGCTCCGGCCGCCGCCCCGACCTACGTCGCCCGTCCGGGCACCACCCTCGGCGAGGTCGATTTCTACCCTCTCCCCGGTCGCTGCCAGGGCCCGCCGCTCGACCTGACCGCCGTCGCCGCCGACACCGACTACGATCGCGACTTCAACGGAACGTCGAAGGGCGAGTTCGTCTTCCGCGGCGCCTATGCCGGCGAGGGGACCAACCCGGGCTGGGCGCCGGCGGAGGAGATCAAGCCCGAGACGGAAGCGGGGGACGCCGACGCCGATGCCGACGCCGATGCGGATGCGCACGTCGACGGGTGGGACGATGCGCCCGGGGAGGCCGGCCCCGGCGACGTCGCGGGAGCGGACGGGGCGGACGCGGGCGCAACCGCCGGGGATGACGAGGGCTGCGGCTGTCGGGTGCCGCCGGGGAACCCGGCGACCGGCAGCGGATTCGCCCTGGGTCTCGCCCTCGCCTGCCGCTTGCTTCGCCGGCGGATTTTTGGGTGAATACGGCGCCGTTTCGGGCGTCGGTAGCCGACGCGAGCCGGGGGGTGCGGACGAAGGACACGGGGACGATGACGCGCTGGATGCGGACGGGAATCGCGGTCGGGGCTCTCCTGGCGTGCGTGGCGGCCGTGGCGGCCGGCCAGGCCGCCCTGGGCAGGCTGAAGGTCGAGATCACCGCGAACGGCGAGGCGGCCGATGCCGAGGTCGAGTTGCAGCCGGCCGGCGGAGGGCGGACCGTCACCGTCGAGGCGAACCGCGCGGCGGAAGTGCCGGCGGGAGCCTACCGGGTCAAGGCGACGCTCACCGCGGCGCTCGACGACCCGGTCCGCACGCAGGACGACGTTCGGGTGACCGCCGGCGCGCTGACGGCGGTGCGGATCGATTTCGACGTGTCGCGCATCACCCTGGTCTGCCGCAGGGGCGACACCGACGTGCAGGGCGAGGTGAAGATCCGGCGCCCCGGCGCCTCGGCCTGGCTCGGCCCGGTCCGCTGCGGCGAGCCGTTCCTGGTTTCCGGCGGAACCTACGAGGCCCGGGTGACGGCGGCGGGCGCGAGCGCCCCCGTGGCGATCGACCGGGTCCAGATCATGGCGGGCGCGACGCAGCGCCTGCCGCTTCACCTGCCGTAGCGCCGCCCCCGTCGGTCCCCGGCCCGCGGGCCTTGCTCCCGCGCGGCCCCCCCCCCCGCCGCCCGGACCTCGCCGGAGCGCGGTCCCGGGCCTGCACCCCCGAGCCCAGGGTCGGGAAGGGATTCCAGGGAAGGGATACCACTTGTCGGTTCGCGGCCGGCCTGCGTATCCTGTCGGTTGCGGGCCGCCGGAGGGCGGCTGGGAGGAAGGCCGGATGCGGCGGCGCGCGAGGTTTCTCGGCCGATGCCTTGCGCTGGGGTTCGTGGCGGTCGCCGGCTGTTCGGCCCGGCCGGTGGGGGAGTGCGGCTAGCGGCTGTCGGAGGGGGTCTACCGGTTCTGCGGGACCAGCCAGGACTATCAGTGCGTCTGTGCCACCGGTCGCTGCGCCGTCGCCGACTCGGCGCGGTGTCCGGAAAGCGGCCTGCGCTACACCGAGGACGACGAGTGCGTCGCGATCTCCGACCTGCACGCGGCCGCCGTGATCCCGTCCACCACCAGCAGCGCCGCCTGCACGGCACCGCCGGCCGATGCCGACGCGGACGCGGACGTCGGTCCGGACGCGGATGTGCGACCGGATGGGGACGAGGGGGCGGACGCCGACGGCGACGACGCGGACGAGGCCGAAGCCGACGTTGCGCCGGCGGTCCTGGTCGGTCCGACCAGGCTGGCCGACGGGGCGACCGACCCGGTGCTGCTCGATTTCGACACGTGCATCCTGGCGGACTACCTGGCCGTGAACGAAGGCACCGCGGACGCGGTGGTCGTGCAGCGGCTCGACTTCGACGGGGTCGTGGTCGGCTCGTCGCAGAGGTACGCCCCCCCTTCGGTGGCGGAGTTGCGCGCGGCACACGACTGGGCGCGCTGCGGCACGACCGCGGCCCTGCTGGCCCACTGGTACCGTCCCGACACGGGGTCCTGGCGGCCCCTGCTGCTGTGGGTCGCGTGGGACGGCAGCGACCTCGTGGTTCACGATGTCACGGCGTCGGTCTTCGGCGCGGACACGACCGCCCTGCGAGGGTTCGGCGTCGCCGGTCGTGCCGGCGACGAGGATTGCTGGGTGGCCTGGATCCACGACCCGGACGAGTTGCCGTCGGGCGGAATGACCGAGATCCGGACGCGACGGATCCGTGGCCTGGAGGCCGGCGACGTGTCGGCGGTCGTCCACGCCTTCAACGCCGGCGACACCTGGGGCTGGACCCTGGAAGCGGCGGGCTGGTTCCCGACCGATCCACACCCGATGCCCCGGTTGGCGACCGCGGTCGACGGCACCGGCAACCTGCTCGTGGCGGTGGCGGCCCGGGACAACGCGGGCGCGGACCTCGGCGACGTGCTGCTGCTCGGGCAGCAGGTGCGGCCCGACGGCAGCGTCGGATTCGAGGGTGACGCCGTCGTCTGGGCCCGGTTCGGTTCGCCGTGCTCGACGCCCTGCGAGGGGATCGAGTCGTTCGAGGCCCCGATGCTCGCCGCGGCCGGGAGCTATGCCGCCCTGGCCTACGTGCTGGTCAACCAGGAGGGCGGTGATCCGGGCCGGCGGCGACTGATGACCCAGACGATCCAGCTCACCTCCCATGTACCGGGCATGCCGCGGGAGGAGACCTGGGCCGGTCCGCCGGTCCGGATCACGAACCTGGTCGCCGCCGGCGGGCAGTTCTTCGGCGCGGTCAGCCAGTGGTCGGGCGACATCAGCGATCGCTCGAGTCGACTCCATTTCTTCGAGGCGGCGGTCGGTGTCGGCGCGACGTCGCTCTGGAGCAGCCCCGGAATGTACACGAGGCTGCGGCCGGGTCGGGACGATGCGGTGATTGCATCCTGGTATGCCCAGGAGGAGGCCGTTCCGGGCACGCCGACCAGCGCCGAACTCGTGGTCCGGATGCAGAAGTTCGTCGGCGGCGCCCGTGCCCCGGACTGGCCCGACGACGGGTTCCGCCTGTTCGATCCGGCCGCCTACGACCTCGACGGCGACGTCGGCTGCCTGCCGCAGGGGGTCGCCACGCCGGGCGGAGGCGCGCTGACGGCCTTCACCAGCCGCGGCGAGCCGTCGGGTCACCAGATTCAGGTCGTGCGGGTCGTTCCCGGGGCACCGTAGAAGGGCGGCGCAACCATGCGCAACATGACACCCTGTCTCCTCGTCCTGGCCGCCCGGATGCTCGGTGCGGAACCCGCGCCCGCGCAGACCACCGCCTCCGACGCCCAGGCGCAGGCCAGCGAGTCGTTCGAACTCGGGATGCGGCTGATGGACGAGCAGAACTGGGCCGGCGCGCTCGCCGCCTTCCAGCGCGCCTACGACCTCGCCCCGCACTACGCGGTCCTGTTCAATATCGGCTTCTGCCGCAAGCAGCTCCAGCGCTACCCGGAGGCGCTCGAGGCGTTCCAGCGCTATCTGGCCGAGGGCGGCGACCGGATCCGCCCCGAGAAACGGGCCGAGGCCGAGCAGGCGATCGCCGACCTCCGCCTGCTGCTCGCCGAGGTGGTCGTGGTCGTCGGGGTCGATGGTGCCGAGGTGCTGGTCGACGAGCGCGTTCGAGGAACCAGTCCGCTGCGCGAACCGCTGGTGCTCGGCGCCGGCCATCATGTCGTCGCGGCGCGCGCCGCCGAACACCGGGACGACCGCATCGAGTTCGACCTGGCCCCGGGCGAGCGCCGCGAGCTGCGCCTGACGCTCGAACCGTTGGCCGCCGCCGCCCCCGCCCCCGAGCCGGAGCCGTCGCCCGGCGAGGAACCGGCGGCCTGGTATCACGACTGGCTCGGCTGGACGTTCGGCGGCGTCGGTCTGGTCGCCGCCGGCGTCGGGGCGGGATTCGCCGGCGCCGCCGCGCTCCAGGAGGGGGACGCGGACGACGAGCCGAGCATCGAAACCCAGCGGACGATGTACGACGAGGCATCGTCCGGCCGCCTGCTCGGCGGTCTCCTGGCGGGCGTCGGCGGTGCGCTGCTGCTGACCGGGATCGTGCTGCTGGCGATTCCGCCGGACGACGAGGCGCCGCCGGCGGACGGAGCCGCCGCCGGCACGGCCTGGGTGCCGCTGGTCGGGCCGACCGGTTTCGGCCTGCGCGTCGCCTTCTGACTCGACGACCCGCCCCCGCGACGCGCCGGGCGACCGCCCACGTCCTCCGAACCCTTGCTTGGTCGGAGGGCGGCGAGTAGACTCTCCGACCCGGACGCGGGCGATGTCGGCCGACGGAGGAACTCACGATGCGCAGCGCCTTGCCGATCCTGGGTACCGCCTGCCTGCTGGGCGGTGGGTTGATCGGTCTCGGATGCCGGGCCGGCGAGCCGGGGAGCTGCGGGCGACCGACCCCGAGCGGCGAGATCCGCTTCTGTTCGGACGACGGGAACGACAACCAGATCTGCATCTGTTCGACCGGACGATGCGCGAAGACGGGAGACAACAACTGCGCTTTCGGGCTGCGCTACGTGTACGGCGACGAGGAATGCGTGTCCGAACAGGACCTGATGGTCGGTGGCTTCATCCTGTCGGACGGGTCCGGCGCCGCCTGTCTCGATGCCCCCGTCGTTCGACCGCCGGCTCGCTACCAGGAGGAGCAGCGGGTCGATCCCCGACTGATCCGCTTCGACGACCGGGTGCTCCTGGAAACGGTCGATCCCTATCCGGCCAGCGACACGGCACTCAACGAAAGCGATCCGGCGCGGGTCTTCGTCCAGCGGTTGGGTTGGGACGGCAGACCCGAAGAAGGGCCGGCGACGTCCGTCGATCTGAGGTCAGGTTTGCCGGGTTTGCCGGACGGTATGAAACTCGCCGTGCACGGCTCCCACAGTTGGGGCGGCTGCGACGTTTCCGACAGCGGCGGTCCCCGGTCGGCGGTGTTCGCCCACTGGCTGGCGACCGAATTCGGCCGGCGGCCGATCCTGCTGCGCGCATCGTCGGATGCCGGGGGACCGACGCTGGAGAACATCACCCCGCACTTTTTCGGTCGCCTCCCAACAGATGAGTTGCCGGGGCACGTCCTGGACTTCCGCGTTGTCGGCACGACCAACGGCTGTTGGGTCGTCTGGATCGACGACGACGATGGTCCCGGAGGCAGCGCCGACCTGACCGTGAAGGGCAGAGGCGTCTCGCCCGTCGGGACGCTCACCGATGCGGTCGCTCTGATGTCCACGAATGGGACAGTCGAGTTCTGGGGGGCGGCGCCGTTCCCGGGCGGTGCGGAAGGACCGGCGTTGATGGCCGCCGCCGATGCTCGGGGCGTCGTCGTCGTCGCGGTGCCGGTGCGCGACGCCGCCGACAATTCGGTCGGGCTGTGGGCCCGGGGAATCCGGCCGCCGACGTCGCTGTTTCCGTCCGACGGCCACGCGGAGGTCGCGAGCTTCTCGGAAGCAAGCTCCGAGTGCGGCAGCGGCGGATGCGCCGGCCTGGTGTATCCCGAGTTCAACGCCGTCGCCGCGCAGGGCGATCGGTTCTACTTCGCCTACGTGCTGGAGGGCGCCGCGGGGAGCGGGCGTCGCACGCTGTTCCTCGGCACGACCAACGAGGATCTCGGCCAGGCGGCCGCACCGTTCCCGCTCGGCGATCTGGCCGCCCCGCTCGCCGGCCCGACGCTCGTCCCCCGCCCCGGCGGCGGGGTGTTCGGGGCCGTGATGGGCTGGAGCGGCGACTTCGGGGCGCCCGCCGCGCCGCTGCACCTGCTGCACGCCGAGGCGACGGACACGGGTCCCTGGACGATGGAGAAGTACACCCTGCCCAGCCCGACAGCCGTCCTGCCGCTGTTGGCCGTCGATGACGACGGTTTCCTGCTGGTCAGCTACGCCACGCTGCAGCGCGGAGCGGCGGTCGACCTGCGGCTCTCGCGGCGGCACCCGACGGTCGGCGCGACGGCGCCGACGTGGCCCGACGGCGGCGTTCCGTACGCGCCGCCCGACCCCGGGGCATCCGGCCTCGGACCGGGCGATATCGGTCTCCTTTCGAACAGCGTGGCGACGCCGCTGCCGCGACCCGACGGCGGGGCCCTGACGGCCTGGACGACACCGGACCAGCACGTCGAGATCGCGCTCCTCGAGGCGGTGCGATGATGCACGCGCGTCCATCGGTGTTCCTCGCCTGGCTCGCCCTGCTCGCGGCCGCCGCTCCCGCCGCCGCCCAGTCCGCCGCCCCGACCGCCGCCGATGCCGCCCCGGGCGAGGAGACGGCGGACCCCGCGCCCGACGCCCAGGCCGAGGCGGGTCGGTCGTTCGAGATCGGGATGCGGCTGATGGACGAGCAGAACTGGGCCGGCGCCCTGGCCGCCTTCCAGCGCGCCTACGACCTCGCTCCGCACTACGCGGTGCTGTTCAACATCGGCTTCTGCCAGAAACAGCTCCAGCGCTACCCGGAGGCGCTCGAGGCGTTCCAGCGCTATCTGGCCGAGGGCGGCGACCGGATCCGCCCCGAGAAGCGGGCCGAGGCCGAGCAGGCGATCGCGGACCTCCAGATCTTCCTTTCGCGGGTGCGGATCGTCGTCTCGGTCGATGGCGCCCAGGTGCTGGTCGATGGCGTCCCGCGCGGCACCAGCCCGCTCGCCGAGCCGCTGGTGCTGGGCGCCGGGCACCACGTGGTGGAGGCGCGCGCCGCGGAACACCGTGACGCCCGCGTCGAGTTCGACCTCGGCGGCGCCGAGGAGCGCGAGGTGTCGCTGGCGCTCGAGCGACTGGTCGCCGTCGCGCCGCCGCCCCCCCCGCCGCCGGTGGAGCCGCCACCGCCCCCCCCGCCGCCGGTGGAGCCGCCGCCGGTGGAGCGCCCGGCGCCGGCGGAGCCGGAGGAGTGGTACGACGACTGGGTCGGCTGGACGCTGGGTGGCATCGGCCTGGCGGCGGCCGGCGTGGGTGCCGGCTTTCTCGGCGGGGCGGCGGTGAAGGAGTCGAAGGCGGGCGACGAGCCGGACATGCAGGACGCCCACACCATGCTCGAGGAGGCCGCGCTGGGCGATCTCGTCGGCGGCGGCCTGCTGATCGTCGGCGGCGGCCTGCTCGTCACCGGCATCATCCTGCTCGCGGTCCCGCCCGACGGGGGCGAGACGCCGCCGGACGACGGCACTGCCGCCGTCGCCTGGCAGCCGCTGGTCGGCCCGGCCGGCCTCGGGCTGCGGATGACCTTCTAGACCGGCGGAAGAGGAGCGCATCCCGATGTCGAGCGTCTCCGACCCCGGATATGTGGGGCAGGTCTTCGAGGACCGCTACCGGATCCTGCGCCGGATCGGCGAGGGCGGGATGGGGGCGGTGTACGAGGCCGAGCACGTGGTGGTCGGGCGCCGGGTGGCGATCAAGCTGTTGCATCCGGACATGGCCCGCGACACCCAGATCGTGTCCCGCTTCTACAACGAGGCGCGGGCGGCCGGGTCGATCGGCAACGAGCACATCATCGAGGTGCTCGACTTCGGCAAGCAGCCCGCCCCCTACCTCGTGATGGAGTTTCTCGACGGTCGCAGCCTGTCCCAACTGCTGGAACAGGAAGGACCGCTCTCGCCGAGCCGCGCCGCCGGACTGCTGATCCAGGTGCTCGAGGCGCTCGAGGCCGCCCACGCCAAGGGGATCGTCCACCGCGACCTCAAGCCCGAGAACGTGTTCCTCGTGCGCAAGCAGGACCGCGACCACGTCAAGCTGCTCGACTTCGGCATCTCCAAGCTCAAGACCGACGACCCGAAGTCCGGTCACCTGACGCAGACCGGCACGATCCTCGGGACGCCGTACTACATGTCCCCCGAGCAGGCGCTGGGGGCCAAGGATATCGACCACCGCACCGACGTCTATTCGGCCGGCGTGATCCTCTACGAGTGCCTGACCGGGCGGCTGCCGTTCGCCGCCGAGAACTACAACCTGCTGCTGGTGAGAATCATCAGCGAGCCGCCGACCCCGCCGCGCTCGTTCCGCCCCGACCTCCCCGAGGCGCTCGAGCAGATCACGCTCAAGGCGATGGCCCAGGACCGGCCGCTGCGTTTCCTTTCGGCGCGCGCGTTCTCCGAGGCGCTGCAGAACTTCGTGGCGGGCCGGCAGACCGGCGTGCGGTTCGTCCCCGCCAGTCCCGGCGACACGGCGGCGCGGATCGCCGCGGCCCGGGAACGGATCCTGGCCGGCGACACGGCCGCGTTGCCCGGCGCGGCGCCGCCGACCGGCACCGACCTGGCCTGGGACGGGACCCGCACCGGCGCCCCCGCCCCGCGCCGCAAGGCGCTGCCGATCGCGCTCGCCGCCGTCGGCTTCGTCGCCGTCGCCGCCGTCGTGCTGTTCCTGCTCCTGCGCCGCGGCGATTCCACGCCGGCCCCGTCCGTCCCGCCGCCGTCCGCCGCCGACGCCGCGGCCGCCGCGCCCCCGCCCCCGCCCGAACCCCGCGCGGTGGCCGTCGCCGACGACGACCGGGGCGCCGACACGATGCAACTCACGATCTCGGCCGTGCCGGCCGAGGCGAAGATCGAGATCGACGGCTTCGCGAAGCCCGGGAATCCGCTCTCCGGACGGTTCAAGCGGGACGGCGAGGACCATCGCGTGCGCGTCTTCGCCCCCGGCTACCAGGAATGGAAGGAACTCGTCACCTTCGACGGCGACCGGACCCTCACCGTGACGCTCGAACGGCCGCCGGCCGCGACGTCCGTTGACGGCGGGACCTCCCCGGCCGCGGCCTCCGACGCCGCGACCGGCATCCGTCCGCCCGTGCGACCCCGCCGCGACGCGACGGGACCGGTCGTGGCACCGCCGCCGCCGCCGCCACCACCGCCACCCGCGGATGCCGGCGGCGCCCGGCGCGACGGGTTCCGCGAGTTCGATCCGACCCCGACGCACCGGCCCGTGACCCCGGCCGAGGACAATCCATACCAGACGCCGCCTGCCCGCCCGCGGTCGGCCTCGTGACCGCCGGGAGTCGGCCGGGAATGTGCCGTGCTGTGCCGGGTCCGAAGCCCGAATATTCGGACGGTGTCTCCGGAATTCCGTTGCAATTCGGCGGGTTATTCGCGGCGGAACGGACCCGCCGACTGGCAAGGAACTCGCACGGGGAACGCCGTTGGATGTGCCGGGTGAGCCATGCCCTGGTCGTGATCCTGCTGGCGGGCGGGTGCGTCCTGTCCCCGCAGCCGGACCCGCCCGGGGCCGATGTCGTCGCCTCGGCCGCGGCGGACTACGGCGAGGTGGTGGTGGTCGGCGGCGCGGGATCGGTGCCTCCCGGCGCTCCGGTGAGCGCCGCGCGGGCGGACGTCGACGACGTCGACGCTGCGGAAGGGTTCGCCGGCGCGAGCGGTTCGTTCGTGCTCGTCGTCACCGCGCGACCCGGCGACGAGTTGCGGGTTTGGTACTGGGAGTGGGACGGCGACGAATGGATCCGGAGCGCGGCGCGGCGCGTGATCGTGGACGTCTACGACCCGGTGCCGCCGCCGCTGACCTACGACGACGCGCGCTCCTCGCCCTACGTCCCGGGGGAAGGCGACCTGGCCGGCGCGGGGTTCCTCTGCGGGGTTTCCGTCGATCCCCCGGTCGCCGGCCTCGCGCGCCTCCGGGCGCCCGACGGCTGCGTGCAGCCCGACGTGCGTGTGATCGCGGCGAACCTGGACACCGGGACCGTGGTCGAGACGCTGCACGCGGGCGGACCGTTCGAACTCTCGATCCCCGCCGCGATCGGCGACGTGCTCTACCTGTTCGCCGTGCGCGAGGGTGCGCCCGACCAGGCGAGCGGCGCGGTGCGGATGGTCGTGCCGGCTCCCTGAACGACGCGATCCGCGGTTCGCGATCGCGCGTCGGCCCCGGGCTACACGCAGCGCGCGCGCAGCTCGGCGGCCGCGCGCAGGATCTCGGCCGGGGCGGGATCGCCGTACCCGGCGATCGTCCCCTCGACGGCCAGCCGGCGCCGGCGGTCGCGGCGATCGTCCAGGGTCCAGTAGAGGCCGAGCCGCCGCCCCAGCGCGAACGCCGCCCGCTCGTCGTCCGGCAGTCCGAGGAACTCGTCGATCACGCCGAACAGGCGGTCGCGGTCGGCAGGCCAGTCCCCCTCCAGCTCCGGCAGCAGGTTCAGGGAGTGATCCGAGACCAGTCGCAGGCGCGCGTCGCCCAGCGCCTCGAGGAAGGCGCGGATCTCCCGGGCCGTCTCCACGTCGTCGGGCAGTTCGAAGCGGCCCGCGGCGCGGGCCTCGTCGAGCGGCGTGCCGCGGGCGACGGCGGTGGTGCGCAGCCGGACGAACAGCGGCCGTTCCGGCGCCGCGGCGGCGGCGGTTTCCCGCACGACGCGCGCCGTGCCCCGCGCGTGCTCGTCGGCCAGCTCGCGGCCGCCCAGCCCCGGCATCACGTAGAAGCACAGCTCGAAGCCGGCGGCCAGCGTCTGGCGCCCGGCCGCGATCGCCTGCTCCGCCGTGCAGCCTTTCGCGATCCGCTCGAGCACCGCGTCGGCGCCCGATTCCAGGCCGACGTGGACGCGCGTCAGTCCCGCCGCGCGGACCTCGCGCAGGCCGTCCGGGGAGCGGCGGGCGAGGGTCGCGGCGCGGGCGTACGTCGTCACCCGCTCGAGTCCCGGGAACCGTTCGTGGACCCGCCGCACGACGGCGGCCAGCTTCGCCGGCGGGACGGACAGCGGGTCGGCGTCCTGCAGGAAGACGCTGCGGCCACCGCCGGCCAGGAACAGGGCCACCTGCGTCGCCTCGGGCGGCACCTCGCCCCGGCGCAGCGCCGCGCGACAGGCGGCGAACGGGCCGTCCGGGTCGGCGTCCGGTCGAGCGTACCGGCGCAGCGCCTCGGCCGCCGCCGCCATCGCATCGATGTCGGCCAGGATCTCGCCCGTCTCCCGGTTCGAGGGGCGTTGCCCCTTGTACACCGGGCAGAAGGCGCACCGGTTCCAGGGGCAGTTGCGCGTCACCCGCACCAGCAGGCTGTGCGCCTCGCTCGGCGGACGGATCGGGCCCTGTTCGAACGACGGCGTCACGCCGGCACCGTAACACAGCCGGTCCGACAGGCAACGACCCGCCGTTCGATCCGGATCGCGCCGTCGCCAGGTTGCCGCGTGGTCGTGGTCGTCGTCGTCGTCGTGATCGGTGACATCGCACGGTCACCCGGATGGCGATCCCGGCCCATGCCCCGACCACGACGACGACGACCACGACGACGATGACGAAATCGGCCGGCGGCCAAGTCGCCACGGCGGACTGGGGTTCGAGCTTGTGCTTCCGCCGCCCCGAGCCTCGACCGGCGCCCCGCACATGCCTCAACCGCGTTCGTGATTGGGGGGTGGCCCGCCAGGGGTGCGGGAAGCTCCTCGGCGGTCGCGCCGGCTCGAGGTCGCGGGGATCCGGCCGCTCGCCTTCCGGACTTGCGTGTCATACCGTGCGGCCCAGCCGACGCCGAGTCCTTCGAGATCGTGTGGTTTTCCGGCCGGTCAGCCGCTGGTACGCCGCTTGCTCGTCGTTCTGTCGTTCGTAGTCCGCGGAGGGAGGTCGCCCGATGCAGAGAGTGAGCTGGCAGTTCTTGGTGGTGGTCGGCCTGGCGCTGGCGCTGGTCGCCGCCGGGCAGGGTGCCTGCGGCGCCGGGGACGACGCTGCGGGATGGGAACCGTACGACGCGGGCCGGGATGCGCGCGACGCGGGGTGGGACGCCGGGCCCGACGCGGACGCGGACGCGGGCGGAGACGCGGCGGTCGACACCTGGCTGCCGCCCGAGGAGGAGGAGAACCCCGAGTTCAACGCGCCGCAGGGGAGCAACCGCTACGTCTACCTCTCCAACCCGCTGGGCGACAACGTGGTGGTGATCGACTCGCAGCGGCTGACGGTCGACCTGGTGGAGGTCGGCGACACGCCGACGCAGCTCAAGACGCTGGGCCGGCGCGACGCGGCGGCGGTGATCGATCAGGGGAGCGACGACGTGGCGATCGTGCGGACCAGCGCGCCGCTCGACTCGGACGTGACCTTCGAGCCGATCGCGCCGGGGGCGAATGCGTTGTCGATTTCGCCCGACGGCAGCTACGGCGTGACGTTCTACGACGTGGACGCGCGGGTCGGGCCGCGACCGCCGAACATGCAGGAGGTGACGCTGCTGGTGTTCGAGCCGTTGGCGGCGCAGCGGGCGGTGCGGACGACGGTGCGGGGGTTGCCGGTGGCGGTGGACTGGACCGACGATTCCACGCGGGCGTTCGTGATCGCGTGGGACGGCCTGACGATCCTCGATTTCACGGCATTGCGGGAGGGCTACCGTCCGACGCACGTCTCGTTCGGCACGGTGCCGTCGGACCCGGAGAACCCGGACTCGCCGCACGTGGCGCGACGGGTCGACAACGTCGAGGTGTCGGGGGACGGCGCGCTGGCCGTGCTTTCGACCGCGACCTCGGCCGATCTGCAGATCCTCGACCTGGCGACGGGGGAGGTGACGGTGGTGCCGTTGCCGTCGGCGCCGACCGACGTCGACCTTGCGGCGGACGGCTCGTTCGCCCTGGCGGCGTTGCGGTCCACGGGGCAGGTGGCGCGGATCGAGCTGGCCGACCCGCGGAATCCCGACGTGTACGTCGCGTCGGTCCCCGGCGTGATCGCCGGCCAGGTCGTGCTGACCCCCGACGCGTCGCGCGCGGTGGTGTTCACCACCGCCGCCGACGTCGAGACGATCGCGCTGCTCGACATGCGCACCGGCGACTCGACCGTCGTTCCGCTGCAGAAGAAGGTCCGGGCCGTCGCCACGACGCCGGACGGCGAGGTGGCGGTGGTGATCCACGAGAAGAAGCCGGGCGACCCCGACGACCCGGGCCTCGATTCGGTCGAGGACCTCGAGGAGATCATCGATCGCACCTTCGGCTTCTCGCTCGTGCGCTTCGGCGATGAGCTGGTGGTGCGGCACGAGACGCCGTGCGACCCCGGCGCGTGGCTGGTGTATCCCGAGGCGCACAAGGCGTTCCTGGCGCTGCGCGACGACTCCCGCGGCGTGCGCGACGTGCTGGTGGCCGACCTGGTCGATTTCGTCGCCGACACCGTGCACCTCGGCTCGCCCCCCGCCTCGCTCGGCCTCGCCCCGCTGACCCGCAAGGTGTTCGTCGGCCAGGAGCACGCGACCGGGCGGATCACGTTCATTCCGGTCGATGGCGGTCCGGTGCAGACGCTGACCGGCTTCCAGCTCAACGACTGGATCGTGGACTGAGGGCGGCAATGCCGAGGCAACGGAGGCGACCGATGAGCGATTCGTGTCCGCATCCCCGCCCGCTGGCGCGCGCGGCGATTCACCCGTGGCGCGCAGCGATCCCGGTCTTCTTCGCCGGGCTGGCGCTCGCCGCCTGCGGCGAACGCGAGGCGGTGTGGGACCGCGCGCGCGACATGCGCGGCCCGCTGGCTCTCGCCGGACACCTCGCCTGGGTCGATGCCGCGCTGGAGGAGTTGGTGACCGTCGAGGCGCGGGCGCGCGACGGCGGCGGCTTCGACTTCCTCGTGGTCCGCCAGCCGCTCGGCCGTCGCCCGGTGCTGCTCGCCGCCTCCGCCGACCGGACCCGCGCGCTGGTCGTGACGCACGGCACGACCGGCGGCGCCGGCTACGAGGCGGAGGAGGAGCGGCTGTACCGGCTCGATCCGACCGGTCGGGAGGCGCCGGTGGTCTACGAGCTGCGTTCTCCGTTCGACGCCCTGGCCCTCTCCGCGGACGGCCGGTGGGCCGTCGCCTTTTTCGGTTCGGGGGATGCGGTCAATCCGAACGAGCTGGCGGTCGTGCGACTCGACCAGCCGCCCGCGCCGGAGACCAACCCGCGCCTCCTTCCCGTGCGCACCTACGGCAGCCGGCCGCTCGCCGTGCACTTCCTCGAGAACCTGACGATCGGCGACCGCGACCGCCAACTCGCCCTGATCTTCTCCGCGCGCTACGTCACGCTGATCGATCTCGAACACCTCGACCGGCGCATGACCACCGTGTTCCTCTCGGCCCGCGCCTCGACCGACGCCGTGGTGCCGGCCGCCCTGGCGGTCGCGCCGGGCGATGCGACCGACCCGGAGGGGGCGACGCCGTACGTCTTCCTGCGCGCGCCGGGCATCGCCGAGGTGTTCGCGCTGGCGCTCAAGGACAACCCCGAGGCCGCCGCGGACCAGAACGACTTCGGCCCGACGGTCAACGAGATCCCGGTCCCGGCGCCGCCGGACGACTTCGCCGTGTTCGACGGCCCGGACGGCGCGTTGCTGCTGGCCGTGCACGGCCGGACGCCCGGCGTCACGGTGATCGACCCGCGCACCACCGCCGCCTGGGACGTGCGGCTCGATGCCGCCGCGACGCGCGTCCGGATCTTCCCCGAGGTGCCGACGCGGGACGGTCTGCGACAGCTCGCGCTGCTCTGGTCGCCGGGCGCCGGTCAGACCCGGGCCGGCTTCCTGGTGCTCGACGACGTCCAGACCCGCCTGCGCCGCAACCTCGAGACGATCGATCTCGGCGCCCCGGTCCAGCAGGTGCTGCCGACCGGCGACCCGAATCGCGTCCTGCTCGTCCACGACGTCTACTCGGGCAGCCTCTCGATCCTCGACGTCGCCGACCGCACGGTGGTGCCACTGGGGGTGCGGGTCGGGACCGGCGCGCTGGCGACGCATCCGGAGGGGCGGGCGTTCTTCTTCGCCGCGCCGGGCCGCAACGCGATCGCGGAGTTGCGGCTCGACACCGGCCACGCCGAGGACCTGCGGCTCGACGCGCCGCCGGCGGGCCTCTACGCGCTTCCCGGCCGGACCGTCGGCTCGACGCGGCGCGGCCGGGCGCTGCTGGTCGACCACGGCTGGTCCTCGGGCTACCTCACCGCCCTGCCGCTGGACGCCCCGGACCGCGCCGCCGCCGGCTCGCTCCAGGGGTTCCTCGCCGACGGGTTCCTCGACATCGATGCCGGCCGCCACCCGGCGGAGGAGGTGCCGTGATGCGCCGCCGACTGCTGGTCGCCGTCCTCGCGCTGTCCTGGGCCCCCGCCGCCCGCGCCACCGACCTGCGGCTCGGCGCCGACCTGGCCTGGGTCCGGGACTCCTCGTTCGACGCCTTCTGGACCAACGACCTGTTCAGCCGGTTCGACCTCTGCCTGGCCTACACCACCGTCGCCGCGGTCCCGTTCCGGCTCGACGCCGAGCTGGGCTACGGCTACGCGGGCTACCTCGGCGCCGACGCGTCGTTCGCCGCGATCACCAGCGAGCTGTCGGTGCACGACGCCTACGTCGGCCTGCGCGCGTCGATCGACCCGCCCGGCGTGTCGTGGTTGCGCCCCTACGTCCGCGTGCAGGGCGGCGCGACCTTCGGGCTCGCCTCGTTCCGCGACACCTCCGCCGACGACGCGCCGGCCTACGAGGACTGGTCGGTCGGCGGGCTGGTCTACGGCGGCGGCGGCGTCGAGTTCGTCGTGCCGCTCGGCGTGTTCCTCGACCCGCCGCCCGCGCCGCTCTCCGAGCCGATGGCGTTCGGGGTCTTCCTCGAGGGCGGCTACTTCTACCGCTCGGCGCTGTCGTTCGACCCGTCGATTCCCGCGCCGGAGGACGAGGACGAGGTGGCGGACCGCATCCCGACGACCGGCTTCTCGGCGGGCGACGTGGTGTTGTCGGGCGGCGAGCTGCGGATCGGATTCGTGGCGCGGCTGTAGCGCCGCCGGGGACCGTCGGACCTCCGGAACGGACCGGACTCGATCAGGGCATGCAGCCGAACAGCGGTGCGCCGCAGGCCCCCGACGTGCACATGCAGCCGTCCCAGCACGGGGAGCCGGCGCTCAGGTCGGACCAGCAGTGGTTGCCCCCGCCGCTGCAGTAGGCCTCGGGGGCGCAGAACGGGGCGCAGCACTGGCCGGCGGCGCAGGGACAGGACGTGTAGCAGTGGCCCAGTCCGTCACAGGTGTACGTGTCGCAGTCGTTCTCCGGGTCCGTGCCCGACGGGCGGAGCGCGCAGCGACCGCGGGTGGCCGTCGACAGGGCGCAGGTCCTGCAGTCGCCGGCACACGCGCTCTCGCAGCAGTAGCCGTCCACGCAGTAGCCTGAGGCGCACTGGCAGGCGTTGGAGCACGCGGTGCCGTTGACGGCATCGGCCACGCAGGTGCCGCTGGCACAGTAGGCTCCGGCCTCGCAACTCGTCGAACAGGTCCCGGAGCAGTTCGTGTAGCAGGCGCCGCTGGCGTTGCATACGTAGTAGCCGCAACCGTTCTCGGGGTCCGTTCCGGCGGTCCGGTTCGTGCAGTGGCCGTAGTGCCCCGAGAGGTTGCAGGCCACGCACGGGCCGCTGCACGACGAGTCGCAGCAGTAGCCGTCGGCGCAGAAGCCCGACGTGCAGGCGCACGCATCCGTGCAGGTAGCCCCGGTGGCGCGATCTGCCACGCAGGTCGTCCCGGAGCAGAAGTACGCATCCTTGCAGGCGGTGGAGCAGGTGCCCGAGCAGCTCGTCGCGCAGAGGCCGCCGGCGGCGCAGTTGTAGGCGCCGCAGCCGTTCTCGGGGTCGGATCCGGCCGGTCGGTTGGTGCAGGTCCCGCGCCTGGCCGTCGACAGGTTGCAGGTCACGCAGGGGCCGACGCACGAGGTGTCGCAGCAGTAGCCGTCCACGCAGTAGCCCGAGGTGCATTCGATGCTGCTCCCGCAGGCCGTGCCGAGCGCCTTCTTGGCGACGCAGGTCGTACCGTTGCAGTACTGCGTCGACGGGCAGCCGCTCACGTCCGTCGGGCAGGCCGCCGACGTGCCCGTGCAGCTCTCCGCGACGGTGTCGCAGCCGCCGGCCGCCGGCCGACAAGTCGTGCCGGCCGGGCGGTAGAGGTCGGCTCCACAGGACGGCAACACGCCGCTGCAGTTCTCGGGGGCGTCGCAGAGGTCCGCCGCCGGTCGGCAGATCGTGCTGCTCGGCGCATACCGGTCGGTCGGGCACGCCGGCGATGTGCCGGTGCACTGTTCGACCACGTCGCAGACGTCGGCGGCCGTCCGACACTCGGTTCCGGCCGGCTGGAACGCGTCTGCCGGGCAGTCGACCGCAAGGCCGTCGCATTGTTCCTCTTGGTCGCAAACCCCGGCCGCCGCCCGGCAACTGCTGCCCAGCGCCGCCCGGCCGTCCGGCGGACACAAGAGCGACGCCCCGTCGCAGCTCTCGGCCGCGTCGCAGACGCCGGCGGCCGCTCGACACAACGTCCCCGCGGGCAGCGCCGCATCCTCCGGGCAGGTCATCGACGTGCCGTCGCACACCTCCTGCGCGTCGCACGACTCGGTGGCGGCGCGGCAGACCGTGCCGGCCGCCGCCGGAGCATCCGCCGGACACGCGCGCGAGGCCCCATCGCAGACCTCCTCGGCGTCGCAGGCGTCCGCCGCCAACCGGCAAACCGTCCCCGCGGGGGCGATCCCGTCCGCCGGGCAGACCAGCGACGTGCCGTCGCATGCTTCCTCGGCGTCGCAGCCGTCCACCGCCGTGCGGCACGGCGCCCCGGCGATCTTCACCTGGTCCGCCGGACAGTCGGCCGAGGTTCCGTCGCAGACCTCCTCGGCGTCGCAGGCGTCCGCCGCCGCCCGGCAGATCGTCCCCGCCGCCGCCAGCTCGTCCGCCGGGCAGCTTCCGGCCGTGCAGACCTCCGCCGTGTCGCAGGCCGTCGCCGCCGCCCGGCAGACCACGCCGCCGCAGTCCACGTCGGCGCAGTCCGTGTCGCCGTCGCCATCGTCGTCCACGCCGTTGCCGCAGTCGTTTTCCGGGCCGGTCTCCCCGCCGCCTTCGTCGACCGCGGCGTCGTCCGGGGCGGCGGTGTCCTCTCCCTCCGGGACGGCGGCGTCGTCGAGGATCTCCTCCCCGTCCGCCTCGGTCGCGCCGTCCTCCTCCACCGCGTCCGTGCCGTGGCCGTCGTCGCCGCACCCCGGCGGAACGAGTACGAACGCCCACGCTCCGAGAACCACCCAACGCCTCCGGACACTGTGCATCTCTTCCTCCCTGCTGCCGGCCGCTCCCGTTCCGCCGCCGATGGCAACAGCGTGGTGCCTGCGTTCGGGGCCGTCCAGATGCAAAGATCCTTGCAGGGGTTCCGGCCGGGGTCAGCGCCAGGAGTCGAGCGGCAGAGCGAAAGCCGCCGCCGTGCCGCCGGATTCGCCGCGGGCCAGCGTCAGCACGCCGCCGCTCCCCTCGACCAGGCCGCGCACGACGGCGAGCCCCACGCCGGTCCCGCCCGGCTTCGGCGGCGTCGCCCGTTCGTGCCGCCCGGGCGGATCGGGCAGCCCCGGGCCGTCGTCGCACACCGTCACGCGCAACAGCCGTGCCTGCGGGTCGGCCGCCGCGGTCACGGAAACGGTGGTCGGACAGTTCGTGCCGTCGCCCTCGCAGGCGTTGTGCAGCAGGTTGAGCAGAATCCGCACCAGCGAGGGCTCGCCGCCGGCCACGAGCGCGGCGGCCTCCGGCGCGATCGGCTCCACGCGGAGCGCGATCCGTGGGAACCGCAGCCGCACCTCTCCGGCCACGCGCGCGACCGTGGCGGCCACGGCCACCGGCTCGAGACGCCGGCCCTGCGCGAGGTCGCCGAGGGCGTGGCTCCGGACGTCATCGACCGCGCGCCGGATCCGCGCCAGGCCGTCCCGCAGCTCCTCCGCCTGACGCCGCCGCCGCTCGGCGTCCGCGTCGCCGCCCGCCGTCCCGTGCGCCTCGGCCAGCAACTCGGAGCGGATCGACGCCGCCGCGAGCAGCGAGCGCAGATCGTGGTGCTCGGCCAGCACCGTCCACAGCCCCTGCTCGGCCCGCACCATGCGCAGCGCCGCCTCGGCGCTGCGCACCACCAGGCGGCGGATCGTGACCGCGAGAATCACCGCCACCATGGCACTGCCGAGCACCCAGACCAGGTACATCGAAACCGGGCCGATGCCGGTGGCGAAGCGATCTCCGGACACCGCGGCGTCGATGCGCACCAGCGCCAGGAACGAGACGGCGTTGAGCAGGCCGGCCCAGATCGCGGCCAGCGGCGAGAGGCGCAGGCCGGCCGCCGCCGTCGCCAGCAGGATCCCGGCGGTGTCCGGCATGTTCAGGAGGCCCAGGTGCCCGGGAACGGGCCAGAGCACGTTGGGCAGCAGCGCCCCGAAACAGGCCAGCGCATCGACCGAGACCGAACCCAGCCACAACGTCTCCCCGCGCGGCGGCCGGCGCGCCCGCCACAACACCAGCACCGAGAACAGCAGACCGACGACCAGCGGAGCCGCCGTGGCGAGGCCCAGGGGCCACCGCGTCGTCCCCACGGCCGCGAACCGGACCAGGATCGCGGTGAAGAACACCAGCCGGGCTACCGCGATCGCCCGCTCGACGCGCAACGCCGCCGCCGACACGGTTTCTCGGCTCGCCGCGTCGATTCCCGTCCGGCTGCTCCTCGTCGAATCTCCCACCGGGAAACCGTCGTTCTCCATGCCGCTTCGACGGGATTCTGCCATACTGCCGGCGTCGCGTCTCGACGAACCGGGAGGACCCGTGCGGAGCGGCAGCCGGCTCAAGGTGGCGGTGGTGGAGGACGACGCCGAGCTTCGCCGCGCGCTGGCCGGAGCCCTCGAATCGCCGACCGCCGAACTCCGCAGCTGCGGCACCGTCCGCGAGGCGCGCATCCTGCTCGAAGGCTGGCGTCCCGACGTGGTCCTGCTCGACCTGACCCTCCCCGACGGCACGGCGTTCGACCTGCTGGACCTGCTCCACCGTCGCCGGCCGCTGCCGGTGCTCGTCGCGATCTCCGGGACGGCGACACCGCCGGACGCCTTCCGCCTCGCCGGGTCGGGCGTGCGGGCCTTCCTGGCCAAGCCGTTCACCCTGACGGATCTGCGCGCCGCCCTGAAACGCGCCTTGGTCGCCCCCCCCGACCTCGACCTGCCGCTGCGGGGCGCCGTGGGCCGCCAGGGGCTGCGGGAGGTGGAATCGCAGGTCCGCGACGACATGGTTCGCGAAGCCTTGGCGCGCACCGGCGGCAGCCGGCGCGCCGCCGCGCGCCTGCTCCGCATCTCGCGCCAGCTGCTGCAGCACATCCTGCGCGGCAAGCCGCCCTGATCCCGCGCCTCCGCGCTTCTCACCCCGCGACGACTGGGGTAGCATCCGCCGGCGTCGCCGGGGGGCCAGCGCCCGTCCGGCGCGCGGAGGTCGCGTGTCGTCCGATCCGCAAGACCCGCTGGTCGGCACCGTCGTCGACGGCCGCTACCGCGTCGCCGCCCGCATCTCCGAAGGCGGGATGGGGGTCGTGTACCGGGCCGAACACGTGTTCCTCAAGCGCGAGGTGGCGCTCAAGCGCCTGCACCGCGAGCTGACCGAGCAGAAGCAGGCGGTGGCGCGCTTCGAGCGGGAGGCGCAGGCGGCGGCGAAGATCGACCACCCCAACGTCTGCCAGGTGCTCGACTGCGGCGTCGGCGACGACGGCACCTTCTTCATCGCGATGGAACTGCTCGACGGCGTCTCCCTCGACGCCCGCATCGCCCGGGGACCGCTGCCGCTCCCGGAGGTCGTCGACATCGGCGGCCAGATCTGCGACGCGCTCGCGCGCGCCCACGAACTGGGCATCGTCCACCGCGACCTCAAGCCCGAGAACATCATGCTCATGCCCCGCCGCGACGGCCCCGGTTTCGTCCCCAAGATCATGGACTTCGGCATCGCCAAGGTGGCCCAGGAGGGCGAGGGCAAGAAGCTCACCCAGGCCGGCATGATCTTCGGCACCCCGCAATACATGGCCCCCGAGCAGGCGGCGGGCGGCGCGGTCGATGCCCGCGCCGACCTGTACGCCCTCGGCATCATCCTGTACGAGATGGCCACCGGACACTGCCCGTTCCGGTCGGAGAACGTCTCCGAGCTGCTGATGATGCACCTGACCCGGATGCCGCCGCCGCTGGAAGCCGTCGCGCCGCACCTCCGCTTCCCCGAGCCGTTCCGGGCCGTGGTCTTCGGCTGCCTCGAGAAGAACCCGGCCCACCGCATCCCCACCGCGACCGCCCTGGCCGCGGCCCTGCGAAGCTGCGCGGGATTGCTGGCCGAGCCGGTGACCGTTCCGCCGGCGCCGGCCGGCGGCGTCGTGGTCGCCCCGACCCTGTTCGCGCCGCCTCCCGTCGCGCCGCAGGCGACCGTGCCGGTCACCGCCGGCCCCCAGACCGTGCCGGCCTTCGGCGTCGGTCCGCCTCCGACCGATCCGATCGCGCCCCTTCCACCTTTCGTCGCTCCTTCCCCGGTCGGCGCGCCGACCGCCGCGACCGTCGGCGCCCCGGCGGTCGGCCTGCCGGCACTCCGCCGCCCCGTCTGGCCGTGGATCGTCGGCTCCGCCCTGCTCACCGGGCTGGCCGTGCTGGTGACCGCGCTGGCGATGCAGGACGCCTCGCCCGGGGAGGCACGCGACGCCGCGACGGACGGACGGGTGGCCGCCGCCGCGCGCCGCAGCCGGCGGGACGCCGCCTCCGGCTCCCGGCCCTCGTCCGCGCCGCCGCCCGCGCCAGCCGCGGAACCGTCCGCGCCGCCCGCGCCGCCGCCGCTCTTCCCCTCCTTGCAGGATGCGGTCCGCCCCCCGTCCGAAGCCGTCGCCGCCTCCCTGGCGGCGGACCGGGCCGCCTTCGAAGCCGGGGACCCCGAGGTGGCCGCGGCCCTGGCGCTCGTGCCCCAGAACCGCCTCCGCCAGGCGCTCGAACAGCTCCAGTTGCTCGGCGCCCGGCTCGACGGCAACGCCCACTATCACTACCACCTCGCCGTGCTGCTGGCCCGCTCCGGCCGGAACGCCCCCGCGCTCGACCACGCCCGGCGGGCCGCGGAGCTCGACGCGCGGTACGCGGGCAGCGCCGAGCTGCTCGGGATGGCGGTCAAGGCGCTGGCGGTCCGCGCGACGGCCGAGGCGGCGGAACGGTTTCTCGAACGCGCGCTGGACCCGGTCGTCGCGGAGTCGCTGGCCCGCGCGACGCTGGAGACGTTCCGTTCGAGCCAGCACGCGACGCGCGTGCACGACCTGCTCGCCCGGCGGGGGCTGCTGGACGGACTGCCCGCCTACCTCGCGCTGCCGCTGCGCGCCTACGGCGCGGCGGGCTGCGAGGCGCGCAAGGCGGCGTTGCGGGAGATCGCCGCGGCGCCCGATCCCCGGATGCAGCCGTTGCTGCGCCGTTTCCGCAACACCAGCGGCTGCAGCCCGCTGGGGTTCGGGGACTGCTGGTCCTGCGAACGTTCCGAGATCCGCACGGCGCTCGCGGCCGTCGATGCCGCGGCGAAGACCGTCGCAACCGGAGCCGGACCCGATGGCGAACGCTGAGGTGTACCTCGACCACGCCGCTTCGACCTCCGTCGCGCCCGAGGTGCGCGCCGCGCTGCTCGATGCGCTCGATCGGTCGTGGGCCAACCCTTCCTCGCGCCACGCCCCCGGGGTCGCCGCCGCCCGGTCGCTCGAGCGCGCCCGGGACGCGCTCCGGGACGCCGTCGGCACCCGCTTCCGCCGCGTGGTGTTCACGTCGGGCGCCACCGAGGCCAACAACCTCGCCGTGCTCGGCCTCGGTCGTGGCGGCCGGCGCCGCAAGCTCGTGTCCACCGCGATCGATCACCCTTCGATCCTCGCCGCGCTCGACCACGCCCGCAGCCTCGGCGCCCAGGTCGAGCTGGTTCCACCGGGGCCGACCGGCGAGATCGATGTGGAGCGGGTCGCCGCCGCCGCCGCCGGCGCCGTCCTGGTCGCCGTCCACGTCGTGCACAACGAGCTCGGGACCGTCGTCGATGTGCCCGCGCTGGTCGAGGCGCTCGCGCGCACGACACCCCAGACGCGGCTGCACCTCGACGCCGTCCAGGCGCTCGGCAAGCTCGACCTGCCGCTCCACGCGGCCGGGGCGACCAGCGTCGCCGTCTGCGCGCACAAGGTCTACGGGCCGAAGGGGATCGGGGCGCTGCTGCTCGCGGAGGACGCGCACCCGCGGCCGTTGCTGTTCGGCGGCGAGCAACAGGACGGTCTGCGCGCGGGCACCGAGAACGTTCCGGGCGCCGTCGCGCTGGCCGCCGCGGCGCGCCTCGTCGCCACCGAACGCCCTGTCGTCCGCGAGCGTCTGTCGCGGCTCGACGAACGCCTGCGCGACGGCGTCGCCGCCTTCGGCGACCGCCTCGCCCCCCTCGTGCCCGCCGGCCGCGCCGTCCCCGGCCTGGTGGCCCTCGCCCTGCGCGGCGTGCCGGCCGAGGTGTTCCTGCACCGGCTCGAGCAGCAGGGCGTGTACGTCTCGGCCGGCTCGGCCTGCCACGCCCGCCATGCCCGCTCCGCCGTGCTCGATGCGCTGGGCGTTCCGCCCGACGTCGGCCTGATCCGCGTCTCGATGGGGCGCGGGACGACGGAGGACGACATCGATGCGTTCCTGGCCGCCGCCCGCGCCGCGCTCCCGGAGGCGGCCGGATGACGCCGCGCCCGCCGCGCCCGCGGCCCGCGCTGGCCCTGGTCGAGGGCGGGGCGGATCCGCCGCCGCCGCCGCCCGATCCGCCGCTGCGCGAGGCGCTCGTCGTGCGCTACGGCGAGCTGTTCCTCAAGGGGGCGAACCGGTGGAAGTTCGTCGAGGCGGTCGATCGGCGCGTGCGGCGCGCGGTCGCCGACCTGGGGGCGGTCGTGCGCCCCGTCCACGGCCGGCTGCTCGTCGAAGGCGTGGGACATTCGCCCGAGGCGCTGGCGCGGCTGCGGGGGGTGTTCGGCATCGCCTCGATCTCGCCCGCCTGGCTGCTCGGACGCGACCCCGCGGACTGGGAGCGCCTGGCGGTGGCGCGGGCGCGGCTGGCGCAGACGCGCGGCGCCCGGACGTTCGCGATCGACACCGAGCGTCCCGACAAGCAGTTTCCGCTCCGCTCGCAGCAGGTCAACGAACGGCTCGGCGCCGCCGTCGTCGCCGCCGTCGGCCTGTCGGTCGACCTCGACCGCCCCGACTGGAAGTTCCGGCTCGAGCTGGGCCGCGAGGCGGTGTTCGCCTGGGAAGGGGCGATGCCGGGCGCCGGCGGTTTGCCGGTCGGCACCGCGGGCCGCGTACTGCTGCTGCTCTCCGGCGGGATCGATTCCCCGGTCGCCGGACACCTGGCCCAGAAACGCGGCGCGATCCTCGACGCGATCTACTTCGATGCCTTCCCGTACACCGGCCCGGGCGCGCGCGAGAAGGCGGTCGAGCTGGCGCGGATCCTGGCGCGGGCCCAGGACGGCCTGACGCTGTACGTCGTGCCGTTCGCCAGGGTCCAGGAACGGCTGCGCGACGGCGCCCCCGCCGACCAGCTCGTGCTGCTCTACCGCCGGATGATGGTCCGGATCGCCGGCCGCGTCGCCGACCGGGTCGGCGCGGTCGCCCTGGTCACCGGCGAGTCGCTCGGCCAGGTCGCCAGCCAGACGCTGGAGAACCTGGCCTGCATCGAGGCCGCGGCCGACCGGCCCGTCCTGCGCCCGTTGATCTCCTTCGACAAGTCGGAGACGATCGGGCTCGCGCGCCGGATCGGGACCTACGAGATCTCGATCCGGCCCCACGCCGACTGCTGCTCGCTGTTCGTCGCCCGGCATCCGGTGACGCGCGGCCGGCGCGAGACGCTCGAGCGGCTCGAGGCGCGGATCGATTGGCAGGGCCCGCTCGAGGAAGCGGCCGCCGGGATCGAAACGGTGCGCGTCGGCGAGGAGGAACGATGAGCGACTGGTTCGAGGAGTTGCGCGAGCGGGCGCGGCGCGCGGTGGGGACGGACGGGGCGTCGGTGATCCGGGTGGTGCGGTCGGCCTTCGAGGAGCGCGGCGAGGGTTCGCGGGTCGAACGGGCCGCGGTGGCCCTGGCCGGCCTTGCCGCCGCCTCCGTCGGCGCCGGCCTCGCCGTCACCTCGCTGCTCGGACTGGCGCTGGCCGCCGCGATCCTGTACCTCGTGCTGACCCGCGTCTTCGGCTTCGACCTCCAGCTCGACCCGGAGACGCTGTTCGGCGGGATGGGCTTCACGCGACGGCCGGCGGACGAAGGACGCTGAACGGACCGGAGGATCGCGATACCGGGCGACGGGCGGACGCGACGACGAGGATGAAGCGCAAGCGCGACTACTACGAGGTGTTGGGGGTGCCGCGGGACGCCGACGCGGAAACGCTCAAGCGCGCCTACCGCCGCGCCGCCCTCGACTGCCACCCCGACCGTCACCCCGGCGACCCGGCGTGCGAGGAGCGGTTCAAGGAGGTGTCCGAGGCGTACCAGGTGCTGGCGGACCCGGAAAAGCGCGAGCTGTACGACCGCTACGGACACGAAGGACTGAGCGGCGCGGGGTACAGCGGGTTCGCGGGGGTCGAGGACATCTTCGAGCACTTCGACGACATCTTCAGCGAGTTCTTCGGCTTCGGCACCTCCCGGCGCGGCCGCGGCCGCCGCCCGGCAGCCCGCCCCGGCCGCGACGTGCGCAAGACCGTCACCCTCACGCTGCGCGAGGCCGCCTTCGGCACCACCAAGACCGTCCACGTCGGCCGCCCGGTGGTCTGCGAGGAGTGCGGCGGCACCGGCGCCCGGCGCGGCACCAGCCCCCGCCCCTGCGCCGCCTGCCGCGGCCGCGGCCAGGTGACCCACGCCCGCGGCGCGTTCGTCCTCACCACCACCTGCTCCGAATGCGGCGGCTCCGGCGTGCGCATCGGCGAGCCGTGCGAGGCGTGCAACGGCTCCGGCCAGCGGCTCGAGGAGCGCGAGATCGAAGTCGCCTTCCCGCCGGGCATCTCCGACGGCGTCAGCATCCGGATCCTCGGCGAAGGCGAACCCGGAACGCTCGGCGGACCCCCCGGCAACCTGCTCGTCACCGCCTCGATCGAACCCGACCCCACCTTCCGCCGCGAAGGCGACGACCTGTACGTCGAAGTGCCGGTCGCCTTCGCCCGCGCCGCCCTCGGCGCCACGATCCGCGTCCCGACGCTCGAGGGCGACGCCGAGGTCGAACTGCCCGCGGGAACCCAGCCCGGCGACAGCTTCCGCCTCGGCGGCCTCGGCATCCCCCACCTGCGCGGCCGGGGTCGCGGCGACCTGGTCGTCGTCGTCCGCGTCACCGTCCCCCGCCAGCTTTCGCGCCGGCAGAAGAAACTGCTCCAGGACCTCCTCAAGGAGGAAAGCGAGCCCAATTGACCGACCGGCGGCGCACCGGCAGGTCGATCCGGCGCCGCTGCGTTGTCACAGTCCGCCCGATCGGGTACACGAACGGGCATCCGGGACCGGGGACGGGGAGGAAACCATGCGCCGAGGAACGAGTCGACACGCCGGCTGGCTCGCCGTGGCCGCCGGCGCGCTGGTCGCCGCTTGCGGACCCCGCGCGGGGACGGGCCGGCCGGACGAACTGCCCCCCGAGGCGATCTCGGGCTCGCCGATCGAGTACGCCGCCGGGCTCGTCGAGGGCGCCGGCCCGCACCGCGGCGAGGCCGCGATCGATCCCGACGCCCTGCCGCGCGACCCCGCGGCGCTTTCGGCCCCGGTCGTGCTGTGGGAACGCCGCCCCGCCGAGGGGTTCTTCGGCCCGGGCCCCGAGCCGGTCGCGTTGTGGTCCCCCGGCAGCCTGCTCGTCGTGGTCGATCGCCGGGACTACGATACCCCCGCCCGCCTCGTCGGCCTCGACCTCGACACCGGCGCCGAGCGCTGGTCGCTGCCGTTCGCGGGGGAGGAAAGCTACACCGAACCGATGCCACCGATCGAGCGCGCCGGGACGCTGTACGTCGCGCAGGGCCCGACCGTCTCCGCGATCGACCTCGCGGCGGGCGAGCGGCGCTGGCGCACCGAACTGCCCGGCCCCGTCGAGGGCGCCGGCTTCGTCGTCGCCGACCGGCTCGTCGTGCGCACGCTGCGCCGCCCGCTCCGGGACCCGGGCGACCCCGATTCGCTCCCCGACTGGGACGCCCCCGCCGACACCAGGGTCGTCGCCCTCGACCGCCGCACCGGTGACGTCGTCTGGTCGGACTCGATCGCCGAGGACGCCTTCGTGCGCGTCACCGCGAGCCACGTCGTCGTCGCCACCTGGCACGTGCCGCTCGAGGACGGCGGCGAGGCGGCGGGATACGACGAGACCGCGACGGGCTACGAAGACGAGGCGACCGACCCGGGGGCGGAAACCGGCGGCCGGCGCGAGAAGGCGTGCGCGCCGGACGGCTGCAGGAAGGCGGCGGACGCTTCGGCGGACGAGACGACCGGCTCGGACGAACCGTGGACTGAGCTGACGTTCCGGCGGCTCGCCGACGGCGGCCGCGCGGGCGAGGCGTGGATGCCGGGCTACTTGCAGGGCGCCTTCGGCTGGCGCGACCTGCTCGTCGTCGCCGAGGCAGCGGCGGACGAGACCCGGACGAAATTCGTCGCCCGCCGCGTCCCCTCGTGGGAGCCCGTCTGGGAGCACGAACTGCCGGCGACCGGCGTCACGGCGAGCATCGCCGGGGACGAGCTGATCGTCACGAGCGCCGCGACGCTGCGCCGCATCGCGCTCGGGACCGGCGCGCTCCTCGCCGAGACCGACCTGACCGGACTGCTGCGGCCGCGGCCCGAGTGGCCGGCGGAGGAGACGTGGTGGCCGGCGCAGTGCCTGGCGGGAATCGCCGTCGCCGGCGACTCGCTCGCCTACGTCACGAACGAGACGTGCGCGAGCAAGCACCTGGTGCTGCTCGACGGCCGCACGCTGCGCCCCTGGCGCGTCGTCGAGGGGTTCTCGGGGCCCGTCCAGGGGCTGCTCGCCGACCACCGCCGCCTCGTCGTCGCGCTCGCCGGCGGCTTCGTCGTGATCGATGCGACCGCGGTCGGACCCTCGCGGCTGGAAGCGACGACGTTCGAGCAGCGGATTGGGGAGGCGGCGGATCGGATCGAGCGGGGCCGGGTGCCCCTGGGATTCCCGCTCGACAACGAGGCCAAGGAGTTCGTGCTCTCCGGCGAGGCGATCCGGCCCGCCGTCCGCGCGGCGCTCGGCAGTTCCCGGCCGGCCGAACGGCTGTTCGCGGCGACCGTGCTGCGGTACCTGCCCGATCCGGAGGCCGTGCCGGCGATGCTCGAAGCGTTCGGGCCGCCGCCGCCGCTGCCCTACGGCGGCGCTTTTTTGGGGGAAGCTCCCGACCCGGCGCAACTCCACGCGGCGTTCCTCGACCGACTGCTCGAAGCGCTCGCGGTGTGCGGCGACCCGCGGGCCCTCGACCTGCTCGCCGGCGTCTTCGATGACGCCGAGACCTGGAACGAGACCGGACGCTCGCTCGCCCTCCAGGGGCTCGCCGCGATCGGCACGCCGGAGGCGCGGGCGAAGATCGACGCCTACCGGGTCGCGCGGTCGCGGCGGACCGAGCCGTGGCTGCCGCGGGCGGTCGAGGGGACCGCGGGGCGGCGGTTCGACGATGGCGGCTTCTTCGGCGGCGGCGCGGGCTCGCCCGCGGCGGCCGACGGTCCGACACGGCGCACGTCCGACGACGGCAAGGTGACGGCGTTCGTGGCCTACGCCGCCGGCGGGACGAGCGACCTGTGGTTGCGGGCCGAGGCGTCCGGCGACCCGCTGCCGATGTTCACGGGCGAGACCTCGACCTACGGCCTGACGATCGCCGGCGTCGAACCGACGGCGGACGGGGCGGTGGTGACGGTGCGCCGGGTCGACGAGGGGCCGGACTGCGCGATCTGCGGGTTGATGGGGGCGCTGGCGGGCGAGGAACTCCCGCCCGAGGTCGAGCAGCGGCTGGTGTTCACCTGGGCCGCGCTGCGCCGGGACGTGGACGGCGACGGCTGGACCGACCGGCTCGAGGCGCGGCTCCACACCGACCCGGCGAAGGCCGACACCGACGGCGACGGCCTGCCCGATCCGCTCGACCCCGCCCCCCGCGGCGGCGGTGCGGGTGCGCCGCCGCCGTGCACCGAGCCTCCGGACGCCGGTTGTCCGGTCGATGAGGCCGGCCGGCGGCTCGACGAGGGCTGTCGTCCCTGTCCGGAGGCGGTGACGGCGGCCGGTTGTCCGCGCGCCGGCGTGCTGCCCGCGGCCTTCTTCGGCAACTTCGCCTTCGCCCCGGGCGACGTGCCGTTGTTCGTCGAAGGCCCGCCCGAGGTCAACCTCCAGTACGAGGGGTATCCGGGGCCGGTGATCTGGCTTTCCGAGGCCGAGGCCGACGAGTTGCGGCGGCGGGTCGGCCTGGACGGAGCGACCTACTTCTCTTTCGACATGCGGCGCGAGGAGGGCGCCGACGGCGAGTGGCACGCCGTCGGCTCGCCGCTCGACCAGGTCGAGTTCTCCGAGGACGGCGCCCGCGCGACGGTGAACGTCACCGAGTTCCGCGGCCGTCTCAACGCGGTCAGCCATCGCATCGAGCTGCGCTGCATCGCCGGCCGCTGGTACCCGCTCTCGATCGAAATGACCTGGATCTCGTAGCGCCCGCGGCTTCCCGTCGCCTCCGCAGTGTGTTCGGCAAGCGGTTCGGGACGAGGCAGGGCTATCGCATCTAAACCTCTGCGATACCGGAGAGATGGCGATGGCGTCTGCCGGAAATTTTGCGCCAGCGCGGGCGGATGTTCTCCTCCGGGTCCATGAAACCGACGAAGACGAAGGCGGAGGAGGCGGAACTACGGGCGTCGATCGTGGAGTACTTCGCGAAGATCCCCGACCCGCGGGTGGAGCGCACCCGCCGCCATCCGCTGGTCAGCATTCTGGTCTTGTCGCTCTGCGCCGTGGTGTGCGGAGCCGACGACTTCGTGGCCATCGAGGCCTTCGGAAAGGCGAAGTTGGACTGGCTGCGCACGTTCCTCGACTTCCCGCACGGCATTCCTTCGCACGACACGATCGGCCGGGTCTTGGGCGCTTTGGATCCGCGGGCGTTGGCCGAAGCGTTTCGGGAATGGGTGCGGGCGGTGGCGCGACTCACCCACGGCGAGGTGGTGGCGATCGACGGCAAGGCGCTCCGGCGCGCGATCCGCGAAGGAGGCGGGATGGGGTTCGTGCACATGGTCAGCGCGTGGGCGACGTGCAACCACTTGGTGCTGGGCCAAGTCAAGACCGACGAGAAGTCGAACGAGATTACCGCCATCCCCCAGTTGCTGAAGATGCTGGCGCTGAAGGACTGCGTCGTGACGATCGATGCGATCGGCTGCCAGAAAGAGATCGCCCAGGAGATCGTGGAGGCCGAAGCCGACTACATCATCGCCGTCAAGGACAACCAGCCGACGCTCCGAGCCGACATCGAGAACATCTTTGCCGAACTCCGCAAGGGCGCACCCTCCGGCCTGATGCTGAACTTCCACCAGACGCGCGAGACCGGCCACGGACGCACCGAAGTCCGGCGCTGCTGGACGACGAACATGGTCGAGGCCGTGACCCAGTGGAAGGACTGGCCCGGCCTGCGGAGCCTGGTGCTGATCGAGTCGGAGCGTACGGTCGGCGGCAAGACGAGCACCGAACAGCGGTTCTACATCGCCTCGGCCGCGAAGCTGGCGGCGCCGACCGCCCTGCGCAACATCCGCGCGCACTGGGGAATCGAGAACGGACTCCACTGGGTTCTGGACGTCGCGTTCCGCGAGGACGACTGCCGCGTCCGCGCGAACCACGCCGCCGAGAACTTCGCGGTCATGCGGCGCATCGCCGTCAACCTGCTCAAGGCGGTGCAGGGCACGAAGGTCGGCGTCAAGAATCGGCGGCTGCGCGCGGGCTGGGATCACGACTTCATGCTCCGCGTTCTCGCCAGTGGTGCCGATGTGGGATGATGCGATTGCCCTGGCGGTCCTTTCACCCTCGAGTTCGACTTCTTCATCACACGCCTGGACTGGGCCGCGCAGTGGGTTTTCGGCCTCTGGGCTCCCGAGATGAACATCGATACTTCCTTGCGGATCGCCCTGCATGCCTACAGAGAAGATCGAGGATCGGGGTTGGGCGTCTTCGGCTGCGACCGGAGCTACGACAGCTTGGCCCACTCACCGCCCCTCAACGTTTGGTTGACCGCGCGACTGGAGTACACCGGCACCAGCGTATCGGTCACCGTCACCGAGCGCGCAACCAACGCGGAGGTCTTCTCCCATGTTCTGGACGGCGCGACGTGTTCGGGCCTCACGCGCCTCGGATCGACGATGCTCGGCTACGACCGACCTGCCTACGGCACGCGGCACCTCCAGGTCTACGTCGACAATATCCGGTTCTCGCAGTAGCGCGCCCGCGGCGTGGACCGCGTGCTCGGCAAGGCGTCATCGGGCGCGGCGTGGGCAAGGCAGACGAAGCTCGCGACTGCGGAGACGCACGGCGTGCCGTCCGGCAGCTTCCCGGCGCCGGGCCGGTCGACCTTCCCTTCGAGGGCGTGGGCCTGGCGGCGCCGCTGGTTCTTCCCGTCGCCGGTCGCCGGCGCGGCGGCGGCTACGTCGCCCCGGCTGCGGCGGCATGGTCCGCGCGATCCAGCCGGGCGAGAACCTCCCTCGCCAGCGCTTCGAACTCCGCCCGGCACTTCGCCACCGCCTGGATCTGGCCGCCGCCGATGCCGTCCGCCTGCCGGAGGTCGAAGAGCGGCTTGCGTGCGATCTGCGCGAACGGAACCAGGCTTGCGAAGTGGCGGATCAAGGCGACCCGTTCCGGGTCGGGGTGCGAGTCATCCACGGCCGGCGGCGGCTCGTCCAGGACGAACCGGTGGTACGTTTCCGGAATCTGCTCCACCCATTTCGCGTAGGCGCGGACCGGGCGGTCGACTCGCGCCAGGTGTTGCTGCACGATGTATCCGACGGGCTGGAACCAGTGCCGATCCAGATCCGCCTGGGGCCTTCCGGCCATGCGCGTGGTGCGGACGGTGGTCCAGTCGTTGCGCCATTCCCGCAGCGTCGGGCCGACGTTCTTGAGACCCTGCAGACTGAACAGGTCGGGCGCCAGCGGCAGGATCACGGCATCGCAGGCCAGCAACGCCGCCCGGTTCAGCGCTCCGAGGCTCGGACCGACGTCGAACAGCACGATCTCCGCGTCCACCGCCGTCGCCGCCAGGTCGGAGAGGAGGTCCAGGGCGGTGGTCACGTCGAGCGCCCGTTCGTTGTCCGACGCCATCGTCCCGGGCCATTCCTGGGCCAGCGTCTGCTCGAACCGACTCAAATCCAGGTGCCCCGGAAGGAGCCACAGGTTGTCGGCCACCTCGACCAGCTTCGGGTTGCGGACGTCGCCCTTGCCCCGCCGCACAGCGTCCACGCATCCGGCGACGTGACGCTCGGGAGCCGTGCCGTTCCAGATCTCCTCGATGGTTTCCTCTTCGAGGAAGATGGCCGAGATGTTGCACTGGGGATCGTAATCGAGAACCACGACGCGCTTTCCCATGCGCGCCATGACGTGGGCAAGGTTGAACGTCAACGTGGTCTTGCCGACGCCGCCCTTGTTGTTGAACAGCGCCAGCGACTTCATGGCCGCCTCCGCACGACGACCCTCGTGAAACCGTCGGTGGCGACTTCCAGCGGCGGATTGCCGTTCCGACTCAAGAGGTGCCGGACGAGGCGCACTCCGCGGCCGAGCCGCTGGACGTACCCGAGCCGGGCCAGCAGCTTCGTGACGGCGGGGTTCCGGTAGTCGGAGTGCGTCCCGAACTCGCCCTCGGCGGCCTGGCCGAACGGCCGCCCGGGATTGGAGAACTCGATGCGGTCCTCGTACCATTCGATCCGGCCCGGGGCATGGGTGGCCTCGAACTGGCGGTGCTGGACCATGTTGCGCGCCAGCTCGCGCAGGGCCTCCAGCGGGTATTCGGGAGCGAACGGTTCCCGGATCCCTTCGGCGGCCGCGGGCCGGTCCGCCAGGTTGGCGGCCAGCACGGCCCACACGGCGTCGAGCTGATCGGGGAGGCTGCCGGTGATCGTCCGCCGCGTCACCAGAGGTGCCGAGACGTCCGGTCCGCCGTACCGGGCGAACTCGACCACGGCGCCGGGGAAATAGGTCTGCGGGCTGCTCCCGTGGACCAGAATGGCCGCCGCGCACGGTGTCCAGACGCCGTGCACCGGCCGGCCGAGCTCGAGCTGGGTGAGCCACCCTTCGAATTCGGGGAACGTCTCTGCCGAGCCGTTCGATTCCCGCGCGGCCTCGTACTCGGCACGAAGCCGCGCGGTCTCCAGGTCCCCCACGCCGGCCCCGGGCACCGATCGGCTGTCGAGCGGAAGCAGATGTTCCGGCCTCCGCTCGCGCAATCGGGCGAGGTCGGCCTGTGTGGCGCGGCGCGTCGTGGCGCCGGTGCGGACCCAGGCCACGCCGTTCACTTCCACGACGGGCGGCACGGGGTAGGGCGCGACCTGAACGACCAGGACGGTCTTTCCCCGGCAGGTCGCGACGGCGATGTCGAACGAGGGCGACGGCAGGATCTTCGTGGACCGCAGGCGGTCGGCGATGCCCCGTTGCTCCTCGTCGAGCTTCCGCGGGTCCTCCGTCACGCCGATCACCTCGCCCGTCTTCGCGACGCCGATCAACAGGTACCCCGGGGCGTTCGTCGCCCCGAGGTCGTTGGCGAGGGCGCACACCGCGTGGAACACCTCGTTGGCGTCGCGGGACGACTCCTTCCACTCGACCCGCTCGTCCTCCGTTCTCAGCAGCCGCTCCAGCAACGCAGAATCCATGGCGCTGCGCCCTTCCGTCTTCTGGACGGAAGGATGATACGCTACCCGAGCTGGGGTGCAAAGCGACGCAGCGAGCGTCTGCCAGCCGCCTCGGCCCCGAAAGCGCTGCGCTCGGGTTGGGAACCAACCCCGGGGACCGACCACGAACAAGCTATTTCCGCCTCCGGCGAGGCGAAAAGCCCCCACGAATGGTGTCCTGGTCCTGCGACGGTTGCCCGGTTTCGGGACCCGACGTTCCCCAGGAGGTTGCGCCGGCATCGGACCCGGGGGCCAGCGCCTGCACGGCCGACCGGCGGGTCGACGCGGGACGGAGTCTGAGAGCGGGCCGAGGAAGAAAGAGTGGTGCGCAGAGGAGGAGCGGAACGGACGTCGGCATTTCGCGATCGCGGAGCGCGGGCGGGTGCGGCAGGGCGCCGAGGCAGCGCGCTTCGGTCCCGAAGGTGATCGAGACGCGAGCGAGGGCCGCCGGAGGACTTCGCCGCGGAGAGGCGACGCCCTTCGGCTCTGGCCGCGTTCGCGACCGTATCGCAGGAGAAGGTCCGGGCGGCCTGCGAGCGCCCGCGGGTGTTGCCCTGTCCGTCGACGTTTCCTGGAAGTCGCGCCCGCCACGCCGCAATTGGCTTGCCGCCGGGTGCACTTGTCGAACGGACACTCTACTTTCCCCGGTCTCTCGGCGGGTCGGATGGATCGGCGATCGCCGTGGCAAGCCGGCGAACGTCGGCGGGAGGCAGACCGATAGCCCAGGCGGCGAGACCGCGAAGCCGCGTTCCGGGGTCCGGGGGCAGCCCGGCCAGGATCTCCGCGACCGAGGCGAGGTTCCGGGCGCGCGCCGCATCCGCAAGTTGCGCCGTTCGCGCGTAGGTGCGCCAGCCGGGAAGCCACGAGCGGGCCGTCTGTAGCCCGGCGCGAACGCGCCGGCGGATGTCGTCGGCCGCCGCCGACGGACCCTCGGGTCCGCCTTCCACGAGGAACGCCGGCCAGGATCTCGAATGCTGTTTCGGTGGCTCCGTCTCGCGCGCCACCTCGGCCGCCGACTCGGCGGCAGCCTTCTCGGTGTCCGAAGCGGCGAAGCGGCGCATCTGGGCGGCGAACTCCGTGACCGGCCTCGGCGGTCGCAGCAGCCTTTCGGCTTGCAGCGATTCGTCGAACGCGGCGATTCCCTCGCCGAGCGCCCCTGCCTCGATGAGGCCGGCCGCCAGGTGTAGCCAGAACGTTTCTCCGAGGCGCACGCCGGGACCGATCGCCTCCGCGATGGTGGCGAGCGCTTGCGGCCGCGCGGGTTCCTCCAGCTTGCCCACGAAACGGCCCAACTCGCAGGTCAGATCCGCCAGGTCCGAGCGCTGCCAGTTCCAGAAATTCTGGCCGACTGAATTCCGGAAATTCTGGCCGATCTGATCGGCCGGCGAAGGACCGAGGTATGACGCCCTCCGACGGCGGCGCGCGGAAGCGCCGCGGCGGAGGC
>Ga0101944_10000332_pt1 | contig 144079 bp, 85 predicted proteins | sample DewCreD2012metaG_FD_75245 | JGI IMG/M metagenome (GOLD analysis project Ga0101944, IMG submission 75245) | Hot spring sediment bacterial and archeal communities from British Columbia, Canada, to study Microbial Dark Matter (Phase II) - Dewar... ...
ACTTTGAACTTGTATTCGGCAGTAAACGTGCGACGTTTGGTCATTTTTCCCTCCACATGCTTGGTTAGAATTGTACACTATTTCCATTTAGCATGTGGTCTAGTTTTTGGGGGTAACTTCATTACACTGGCTGTACTTTTCACACTTTATCCTTTGATCAGCCAACTTGTAGAGCTACCCCATCGTGATGCGATTGAGGGAGGTGTGCAAGTAGGGGTGACGTTATATCTATTTGGACTGTTGCTGTATACGCGAGTTCGCCATTCTTTACTTAGAACTGACCAGGGAGGTTCCTAATGCTAGAGCGTCTTAGTAGTTGGTTCGCTGTTGAACCGGCCATAAGTTTGTTGATGACGATCGTAGCCGTGGTGCTATTTGGGTCTACTTTCAACAAGAAATCAGGTGAGTTGGACAAGTTTTGGCCCTGGGTTAGATGTGGAATCGAAGCCTTGGTCAGAGCAGGGTTGTTCTTGGGACTATTGTGGTCTTTCCGGGCCATTTTGAACAATAACAATACAACTTTCAATGCTACGCATGGAAGCCTGAGTGAGGCCAATAGGCAGAGTGCTCAGTCAATATGGGGTCGGCCGCATATTCAACGTGAGTTGAGTGTCAATCACTACATTGATACGGTTGTGCAGGAAGAGTTGCCCAGAGAAGACCCCACACTGCTGCCAATTTACAAGAATGTCACGGTTCGACGCCACGTACCGCAAAACAGCATCGTGAGTTTTGTGGGAGATGTTAAAATGGAGCTTAGTGAACGGAAAAAAGGTTATGCACTCTACAGCGGTTACATCATTCAGGCACAGTATACGTATGAAGTGCTCAATGATTCCAATCTCGAGACAGAGGCGGAGTTCACCTTTCCGATGTCGCCTGGGCAGAGAGTGTTCGAGGATTTTCAAATTACACTGGATGGCCAAGACATCAGTTCGAAATTGCAGTTTGCGTCAGATGAAATTTCTTGGATGAGTGTAATGACCCCTCACCAACGACATACTATTGTTGTGAAGTATACCTCGAGGGGTATGGAATCCTTTTATTATCAAATCCCGGCGCAGAGAAATATCCGCGATTTTGTGTTGACCCTGACGATCGATCGATTACCGATAACTCAACTCAATTATCCAGAAGGCGTGTTGACCCCTAGCGAGATAGTTCCGACCAGTGATGGCCATGGATCGATTTTGGTTTGGCGACTAGATCGTGCAATCACGACCGCCGGAATGGGGGTGGCGTTGCCGCAACCAGAGCAGCCTGGGGCCAAAGTGTTACGTGTTTTGTGGAACAGTCCCTATGCCCTGACCTTATTGGTCACTATGTTGGCACTCACACTACTGGTCCTGGGAATACCGGTACGTTTTCTGGATCTGGCTCTTTTGGCTGCCGTATATTGCGCCCAGTTTTTGCTGATGGCTGCCGTGAGTGATTACTGGTTTGGCTTTTGGGGTTCATTAGTTTTAGGCGCTGTGTTGACCAGTTTTCTAACCTATCTTTTATTCCGGGAACAAAGCTCGAGGCTCTTGCGAGGTCTGGTCTATGCACTGGTCGGGTTCTTTGCGCTCGTATACCCGTTATCCGGGCTTTTGACTGAAGTGACGCATCGTAACACATTTGACAACCTGGTTCAGGTCAGCTTGATCGTGTATCTATTCGCTATTTCTCTTTATGCGCGACGTTCACAAGCAAGTTGACTTGTCCGCTCTGATAATGGGATTGAGACATCGTTTTGGAACTTGAGCGATGTAACCAAATACGCGGTGCCCCGTCCTGGCTTCCGGCGCGGGACACCGCTATTCACTCATCCTCTCAATCTACAATCGCCTGGTAAATCGCCACCTGCATCTCGTCCAGCACCGGCACGCAGTCGTTGTTCATCAACTGGGTCATCTCGATGTGCACCAGCTCTTCCTGCGGATCGATTGAAAAGCGGGTGGTCGCCGCGCCGCCCCAACCGTAAGCGCCCACAGAACCGAGCGTTTGCGTCCGCTCAACATCGAGCGTGACCCCGAACCCCAGGCCGAAGCCCAGCGCCGGATTTCCGTCGCGGTAGACGCCGTCGCGCAGGTGGTTGCTCGTCATCAGTTCGACCGTCTTGCGGCCGAGCAGGCGCTGTCCGTCTAGCTCGCCCTTGTTGTAGAGCATCTGCGCGAAGCGATAATAATCGCCCAGCGTCGAGACCAGCCCCATGCCGCCCGCCGGACAGCGCGTGGGTTTGGCGAAGCGGCTCGTCTCGGGTGCGTCGAAAACGGCCAGGCCCTTCTTCTCCTTGTCCGGCGTGTAGTTGACGGCAAACCGGTCGAGTTCGCTCTCCGGCACGTCGAAGGCCGTATCTACCATGCCCAACGGTCCCAGGATGCGCTCTTGCAAGAAGGCGTCGAACGGCTGGCCCGAAACGACCTGCACCAGGTAGCCCAGCACGTCAACGGACAGGCTGTAGTAGAACTCCGTGCCCGGCTGCGTGCGGAGCGGGCACATCGCTATTCTGCGGACGAATTCCTCCAGCGTGATGTCGGGGTCGTCATTGTGGCGCTTCCAAACGTGCTTTTGGATCTGCCTGTCTACATAGTCGTTCGCGTCGAAACCGTAGCTCAACCCGCCGGTATGCGTCAGCAGGTGATGGATCGTGATCGGGCGCTGCAAATTCGCCAACTCGACGCCCGTCTCGGTTTCGCGCACGAAGACTTTGACGTCCTCGAATTCCGGGATGTACTTGCTGACCGGGTCGCTGAGGAAGAAACGGCCCTCCTCATAGAGCATCATCACCGCGACGCTGGTGAGCGGCTTGGTCATCGAATAGATGCGAAAGAGCGTGTCGAACGCGATCGGCTTCTGAGCCTCGACGTTCATCCAGCCGACTTTGGACAGGTGCGCGACCTGCCCGCGCCGGGCCACCAGGCTGAGCACGCCCGGCAGCTTGCCCTGGTCCACATACTTCTGCATCACCTGGTCAACGCGCTTGAGGCGCGTGGACGACAATCCTACACTTTCGGGGGAAACGGTGTTCATTTGTGTCTCCTTCACTTGTGTTAGCGGATGAGATGGATTGAGAGGAAAAATCCGTTAAAATCCGCTTAATCCGTTGACAGATTTTTTATTCTCGTTACCGGCATCCAGCCTGGCATTATACCACTGCTTGACAGAAAGGGATTCCAGGTACAGAATGTTGTCACTGTTGTACCTGCACGGCGAAAGGAGAGGCCCATGCCCGCACATATCAAGTTCGACGTAGCGTCAGATTTGATCGTCATTCACAAGGTAATTACGCGCGCTTTAGATGTCGCAGTGGATGAAAACGCATCCGCTCTCGAAAAGCGCACCGCCAGGCGCGCCGAATACGAGGGTTATATCCAATACGCGGAATGTCTGCTGCGGCAACTCCACGAGCATCACAGCAACGAGGATACAGTCGTTTTTCCGCTATTGCGTCGCCTCCTGCCGGACGCGCCTTACGACCTACTGATGTCGCAGCATGGGGAGATGATACACGTGGTTGAGCAAGTGGAGCGGGCGATCAAGGCGCTCAAATCGGGGACACACGACGCCGGCCTGCAAGCCCAATTGTTGGGGAATCTCCAGGACCTTCGCGCGCGTTGGATAGAGCATATCGCGGTAGAGGAAGCGCACTTCGGGCCAGATGGCATTTCGGCGGCGGTCAGCATGGCGGATCGCGTCAGAATCGGCAAAGCGGCCTCCAGGTATGCGCAACGGCACTCCAATCCGATCCCGTTGATGTTGCCATTCATGCTGTACAACTTGGCGGAACAAGACCGGGCCACGCTGGCGCAGACGATGCCGGGATTTCTGCCCAGGTTCTTCGTGCCCGTTTTGTGGCGCAAACGCTGGGCGCCGATGCGTCCTTATCTCCTCGTCGCGTGAATCCGCTTTCAGAACCTAAGAGGTCAATCATCTGATTCTGCCGCGACTACTCGGTGCGATACCCGATCAGATCGCCAGTGTTTCCATCGACAACGTAGAGAATATTGTCAAAGAAGGCCAGGCCTTCGGGGAACGGCAGATCTTCGGGATCGTGCAGATTCCATAGCAGGTTGCCCGCGTAGTCGAACGCCAGCACGCGCCCCTGGGTAGGAGCGCCCACAACCATGACTTGATCGGTGACAGCGAGGAAGGGCTTTTCCGCGGGATTGCCGCTCCAAAGAGGCACACTCCACTCGCGGCGGTAGATGCTCTCTGGACTGAAAGCCTGCACGCGCCGGTTCCACGTATCGGCGACGAAGACTTCGCCCACGGTATTCACCGCAATCCCCACCGGTTCGTTCATTTGGTTTGGCAGGCTTCCGAAGCCACCAAACTCACGCAGGAACACTCCATCCGAGTTGAAAACCTGCACCCGATGATTGCCCGTGTCGGCGACGTAGATGGCGCCGTTTGGCCCCACGGCGATGCCGCGTGGCCCGTAGAACAGGCCGTTTCCGGCAGGATCGTAGGCCTGCACCTGTCCCAGACGACCCCAACTGAGCACGAACTCGCCCTCCGCCGTGAATTTTTGGATGCGGTGGTTCCACGTATCGGCTACGTACACATTCCCATCCGGGTCGACCGCCACATCCCACGGCTCGTTGAATTGGCCGGGCGCGACGCCGTACTCGCCCCACGTGTTGAGCAGTTCCCCTTTGGGTGAGAGCCGCCAGATGCTGTGCTGGGCTGTGTCGGCGATGTAGAAGGTGCCGTCCGGCGCAATTGCTATCCCACGCCCTGCCGCATTGGAGAGGTGCGCTTTGAAAATCAGGGGCAGCTCCCGTTCACTGGCCGCATAGGTATCAAGGACTTCTGCACGACTAGCCGTTGTTTCATCTGTGCTGTAGCTCCAGATTTGCTGGACCAGATCGCGGCGCACGTAGAGATGCATGTCCAGCCGGTTCGGCCACGTTTGGAGCGTGAAGGGATTCTGCGGATTTGTGAGTTGGGCGTAGGCGCGGTAATCACGGTTGCGGATGATGTCCGCCAGCGCCGCGCGCATCTGCGGATCGTCCAACGCGCCGCGGATGCGTTCCCACGTCAGATCTTTGTAGTCCTCGATGGGCCACCAGATGTATTTGTAGTTGTAGGCGACGTAATCTGCGCCCAGGATTGCTTCGACAACGCCCCATTGCGGTTTCCCGGCGATGATCACCGGACATTCGAGCAGGCGCTCGGCTTCCGGCGCATCCCCGTAGTAGTAGCTGTTGGGATAGCGCGTCGCCATGTACCAGTAGAACGGCCATGCGCCTTCTTGCCCGTAGGCTACTTTGATCTCGTTCGCCGTCCCGGTGGTTCGCCACGAGATGTCTTCAATCTGGGCAAGAACGACCTTGACGTCTGGCGTGGCATGGGCGTAGACCATAAACTCGGTCGCCAACTCGTCATTGATGAAATTGAGCATGAACATCGTGCGTACCGTCCATACCGCCAGCGTGCCGCAAGCCGTGAGTAGCGTTAACCGCAGTGTGCGACGTGGCCCGATCTTATCGATCGTCCAAAGCAGGAGGGCGCTAAGGAGTATGACCCCCCCCAGGGCACACAACACTCCCACCAGGGGTTCCAAGCCGGCAAGCGTCAGTCCGCCTGCTGCGTCGCTGCCAATATTCAGGACTTGCTCGGATGAGTTGACGGCCTTTCCAAATGCCTGGAGCGCCTTCCATAGCAGTGGCAAGGTCACGAGCAACAACCAACCGCGCTGCGCAATGTCCTGCCATTCCAGTTTCTGCAGCCATTGTCCCAATCCCCAGGCGGCGAGCAGCACATGCGGCAGGGCGATGTGGACGAACAACCAGGGCATTTTTTCACCCGCGTAACTATAAGCCACCCAAGACATCGCTGCCCAACCCGCCAGAAAGAGCGGGAAGAACAGATCGAGATTGAGCGGCTTGGGCGTGTCCTGTTTCTTAGAAGAAGCGGAAGGAGATGAGGCAAGCTTGAGGACAGGGCGAACGAATCCCCAAATCCCGGCGGGTATCGAGAGAAGCAGGGGCATATATTCGTACAGCGGTCCGATGACTGCATAGTAGTACCAGGGTTGTTTGCCGCGGTCCACGGTCTGTTGGGCGATCCAATAAGCTAATGCGCCGATCTGACCGGTCATCACCCCCCACCCATAGGTGAAGAAGGTACTGAAGAGCGTGATGAAGATACCGTAGTGGATGAGGGCGATGATAGGCCAACGCTTGATGTCCCACCATAATCCCAGGGCGACCGAGAGCGCCACCACCAAGACAAATGTGACCAGCGCGGCGAGCGTCATTTGCAACGGGATTGCGCCGAACTTTAGATTCATCAGCGCGGGATAGAAGAGGCTCATATCCACGCCTGCCACGAACTTCATCAGGAAGGCCGAACCGAGCGGCAGGGTCAGCGTGCCCAGCGTCATCAACACGTCGAACAGGCGCAGGTAGCGCAGACTCTCCGCGCCGACGCCGTAGTAGATGACAGGTACCGCACTCAGCGCAAAGAGGAAAGCCATCCCCAGAGCCAGCCGTCCCCAGCCAGGGATGGTGATATTGGAGATGCTGGTGTTGCCCGTGTCCTCAACCTCGGAGACTTGCGCGCCTGTCAGAGACACAATGAAGCCTCCACCGGCCAGTAGCGCGATAATCACGACAACCGCCAGCACTGCCGAGAACTTGGGCCGCGCCCAGCGCGTGCGCATCACTTGCCAGAGGAACGGCAGCGCCAGCAGGACGAGAAAGATGGCGGTGTAGATGTAGGCATTCTCTTTGGAGGCGTACATCAGGGGGAAGAAGGCGGCCATCCCGTAGAGCCAGCGTGTGCGCCCGGTGTCCAGGTATTGCAGCACCGTCCACAGCAGCAGCGTCGACCACAACATCACCGGCGTGTCGTGGCGGGTATAGCGCGCGTAATACGTGATCGCTGGTGAGATCAGCAACATGATGGAGGCGAACAGCGCGCCGCGCTTGCCCAGCCACTTTTGGAACAGCCACGGCGTCATCACCAGCGCCACGCCCAATGCTGCGGCGTAGATGCGCGCCGTGAAGTCGCTCACGCCGAAAAGCGCGTAGAGGAGCGCCGTCACCTCGAAGAGCAGCGGGCCGTGCATCAGTGGATCGTGCCGGAAGCCCTGGCCTGTGTAGAGATTCCACGAAAATTTGGCATGCGTCATCTCGTCGTGGCTCACCGCGCGGTCGCCCAATGCGTAGAACCGCGTAACAATTGCCAGGAGCAGGATGACGATGGCCGCGATTTTCCAAAAATCCAGCACTTTTGTCGCTTGCGTTTTCTCTGAGCTCGATGGTACCGACATAGCGTTTGTACATTCCTTCGCAGAAACGAATCTCCCCAAACCTGACAGGTCTTCTGAGACCTGTCAGGTTTAGGGGCAGTTTACCATTCGTTATTTCACCAGCATTTGTTTGCCGATTTCGCGCGCCTTCTCTTCGCCGTACAGCGCCTCGATCACCGCCAGCGCAAACTCGATGGCCGTGCCTGGCCCGCGGCTGGTGATGCAGTTGCCGTCAACGACCACGCGCTTCTCCACATGCGCTGGGTTTTCGAGTTGTGACGCGAAAGACGGATGGCACGTGGCAGCGCGTCCTGCCAGCAGGCCGTGGTGTTGCAGCACGACGACCGGCGCGGCGCAGATCGCGCTGTAGAGACGGCCTGCGTCGCGCTGAGCGTGTAACAAGGCGGTCAGGATTTCGCAATCACGCAGGTGTTCCGCGCCGGGCATCCCGCCGGGGACGGCAATGCAGTCGTAAACCACGTCGGCGCAGTCGGCGATGAACGCATCGGCGACCAGCTTTGTCCCCCGCGAGGCCGTCACCTGGAGCGTGGCTTCCACCGAGGCCACCGTCACCTCCGCGCCCGCCCGCCGCAGCGTGTCGATGATGCACACCGCTTCGATTTCTTCGGTTCCGTTAGCGATGGGAACCAGGATTCTTGTGGACATAATTTCCTTCCTCCTAAAAATGGCTCTTTTTCAGCACTTCCGCTGGATCACGATTGTGATCCGCAGCACATTCATAAACTCAGTAGATCCAATAGTGTTCCAAGTGGATCGCCAATCCCCGTTTTGTGGTCGGGCGTGAACCTCGAATCTCAGTAGATCTAATTTCGCCTGGTTTGGATCGCCAGATCTAGACGGATCTGACGATCCCCTTGAAGCATTTTTGAACCTACTGAATCTACACGAATTTTCACGAATGACAAGCCGATTCGTATGGCTTCGTGAAGATTTGAGGTTGAAGTCTCCTCCTGGTCAGGGCGTTCTGCTTCCGCGTAGCACCAACGGCAGGTAGACGAAGCGGATCTCGCTGTTCAAGGGGATGTAGTCCCCTTTGTTCATCGCCATAGCGACATTTCCGGCTTCATCGACGGCTTGTAGCACGTAGCGGGCACCAGCGGGGATGTTACTTGTGCTCCCCAGCCAGCTCTGTCCGCTTGGATCGTTGAGATCTGGTTCTAGAGGAACACTCCAGATTTGTGTCGACGTGATAAAGGTGAAGTACAAACGCTTGACCCGGCCTTCGTTGTCAGAGGCTGTGGCTTCGAGTTCGACGCGGGGCGAGCCGGTGATGCGCAGCGCGCGGGCGGTGAGGATGCGCGGCGGCGTGTAATCGTTGTTCCAGGGGCGGGTATAAAACACCTGAATCCCGGCTTTGGTCAGCAGACGCAACTCGCGGGTTCTGGCATTAAAGAGCGCGAAGGTGGCGGCGAGCCGGTTGACGTCATCGCCAAAGCGGTTGATGGTAAAAAGCTGTGGGGATGACCAGCCCAGCCCCTCTTCCAGCGGCGGCTCGGTCAACGCTGTATCCGAAACAGGCCGGGTGATCACCGGATCGAAATCTTCGAACGGTGTGAGGTCGCCGGAGAGGAGTACGACCCCTCGCGGCTGCCAGTACAAGTTATCCGGCTCAAGTGGCAATGGGATTGCACCGGAGGGGAGCAGGGGGCGTCCTGTTGTGCCGTGCGTCCATACCATACCATTCGAGCCGATGCTGAAGAAGTCACCGCTATTGCCCCTCTGCCGGACCAACTCTGGCGTTACATTGATTTGCTGGGCGAGCAGGTTAAAACTCAAGGGGATGGTAGCAACCTCTGTCATCATGATGGGTGGAAGGTAAGCAGAGGGATCAAGCGTGTTGGGCGTGTCCACCAGGTACATCGGGAGGCCGTACAGAACTGCTTCCATGATGGATTTGGCGTCGTAGGGTGTCAATCCCCCGTGCGGCAAACCGTAAAGATAGCGCGCTTTGGCGTTGCGGAGGGCGATACCGATGGGCATAACGTTCTGTCGCCCCATCTCCTGGGTCAAATAAACCATCAGCCGTTCAGACCCGGCGATGCCGTCGTCGGTGCCGTACCCGTAGCCGGTGTTGGCGATCCACGTGCTGCCTTTGGCGGCGAGGGCTTGCGGGAAGTCGGGCGAGGTCTGCGGGTAGAGGAAGAAAACGTCATCGTCGGGGACGTTGTATCCCGCGTGGCAGCCCATCGACCAGGCGATGCTCCCGGCGATGGAGGTATTGGCTTTCTGCACGTCGGTGTTGAAGAACAAATCGGCTGGGGTGGGGGCGCTGGCGGGCAGCGCGGCCCAATGCTCGAAGTGGGCATTGACGGCCACCAGGTCTGGTACATTTGTGCGTTGTGTCCAGGCGGCGCGCAAGTCGTCCGCTGTCCATGTGTCGTTGATTAGTGTGGCCGGGGTAAGGGGCGCGTGCATCGCTCCCAGCAATCCGGCGATGGCGGTGGAGGAATCGGCAAGGAAATCGTAGCCGGTGACCAGGGCGCTGGTAGAGGGCAGGACGCCGCCGGTTTCCAGGAAGACGTCGATCATCATCTTCATTTCTGCCGGTGATTCGACCAGCCGACCGGTGGCCTTACGTGGGCGCCAGAAATACTGCCCGCGCCAGCCCAGTTCTGTGCCGACCGGCGTGCCATAAGCATCGTCGGTGAGGTAGAAGCCCATGCGAGTCGCTGCCCCGATCGCCGATTGGGCATAGCCGATGATCCCGAATTCGCGTTCGTTGGCGATGCGGGTCATATCTCTCTGCCGGTAGAAGGGAATTTGCGCGTCGTCACCGACCACCACGATGTAACTGATGCCCGGTTCGCTGTACAGATAAGGGGCGATGATCTCCTCGCGGATGGCCTGCGCCAGTTGGTTGGCGCTGTGGACGTTGCAGTAGGTGGCGTTCCAGGCCGCGTATAGTTCGGCAATCGTTGCGTGCGTTTCGATCGGGTAGAGAATGCCGCGCACGTTGGGTGCGTTGGCCAGCAAGTGTAATGCTTGTGTGAGTGGTGTCGTCGCGGTAACGCCATACGTTTGTGCCAGCCGGGTGGGATTGTATAAAATTAGTGTCAGTGGCGGCGTTGCCGGTGTGACGCTGGTACCGGTATAGATATCTGTTTTGCGGGGTCTGCCGGGATAATTTTCCGTCCACGTACAGCTCCGCACATTGATCGGCGTGGCTTGTATGGACAGGCTGTAGGGCTGATCGGAGTAGGCCGATTCGCTTGCCGGGATTACAACGGCGTAGTAGGTGCCCGGATACAAAGCCACGACGCGCACTTGCTCCGCCTGGATGTCCGGGTTGGAGGAGATTGACGCCCAGCCGCCGATGGAGGCCCAGCCGCCGATGGAGGCCCACCCGCCAATCGAGGCCCACCCACCGATGGACGCCCACCCCCCAATCGAGGCCCACCCACCGATGGAGGCCCATCCGCCAATCGAGGCCCACCCACCGGCGCTTTCGATATTGCCTTCTTCATCCGTGCCGACGGGATCGTCCAGTGTGCTTAGCTCCTGTCCTTTCGGTAACTCAGGCAGCAAGCTGGGGTCCGGTGCAATGATAAGTTCGTAGTCTGCCGGCAAATTCGACAGGGTCACGGTGAGCAGGGATGTCTCGGCGATTTCAAAGGAATACCAGTCTTTGTCGCCTTGCCAGCCGATGTAGGCATTGATGTTTGCAGGAACATCGAGCGGCGCGGCGGTATCATACGTATTGTTGAACTCGTAGGGGTCATGAGGACCGGGGGCAAATGCTGGCAAGGCACGTTCTCCGCCAACAACGACGATCTCGCCAACCATCTCTTCGACCGTGATCCTGCCAGCGCCTTCGAAGAACATCCCCAGTTCCTCCATCGTGGCCTGATCCCAGTAGAAGCTGGTTTTCGGCGGAATCATTTGCGTGCGTTCCAATTTCAATGTGCCTTGCGGGTCAAAAATATCCAGAAAGACGACGACGTCGTCATCGCTGGAATTGTAAATCCAGTAATGCGTTGCGTATTCGGGATGGCGCACGACAGATGGTAGATACACCATCTGGTAGTTGTACCAATCATAATAGCCCATGGCGGAGTATCCGCCGATGTCTTGCGGCGGCGCATCCCCGGCAAAACGTTCGATCACCGCGCCGGTGAAGTCGGGATAATTTATATCCCCAGAATCAACCTGCACGCTTCCCGCCCAGGGGGCGTCAGGGAGGGGCACGCCGAATTGCGTCATGTAGTAGATAGACAAATCGGTAATCTGGTCAACCATCTGACCATCTCCGACGCGATAATACGTTAGCGATGTCTGCCCGCCGTTAGACGCCGGCTCAGTTTGTCCAAGCCAGATCCTGCTGTAGAGGCCGTCGGCACGATTCAAGGTTTTCGGTACGACCAGAATGTTATCGACGCCGTTCCCTCCAATACCTTCCCAGGCTTCGGCTAACGCGCCGCTGGGATCCAGTGCGCCCATGTAACCGCTCAGTGACGCCTCCGAGCTGCGCGCGATGAGTGTGCCGACCTCCGAGTGGGCTAGATGTCCTGCAGCGATTGGATCATAGATCCACAGTTGATAGGGTCCCATAGTAATGGTATCCGTGTAACGCGTTACGCCATTGGAGGCCAGATGCACATACATGCTGGTCGTATAAGCACTGCTGTTCTGTATGTAGATGCGGGGCATCAAGTCCTCACGGGGCATGCCTACCCAGGGGAAGATGAGTCTGTTATAGGCGGGGGAGGCAGCATACGCGGCGCGGTAGGCAGGGGAGGCGTTTCCGGGCGTCCCTTTGACTATGCACGCCAGGAGTTGGTCGCCCGTAATCAGGCCGGTTCCTTCGGTAATGCCACTGCCCTGCTCCACAAGCGCCTGGGCGATCTCTTCCGTTTTGATGACGACGCTGCCGTTGGGTGGTATGACACGGGAGATTTCGGCCGGGGGCCTTGTATCACCCGCTACGCTCCACAAGCGCAAGATGATATTGGCTTCTGTGCTCCCGTTGGTGTTCATCACGTGGATGGAGGTGGGCACTTTGTCCGGTTCGATGGTGTAGTAGGGCACAGGACATTCGGAACTTAGCATGGAGTAGCCAGGGACCGCAAAGGACGTGAAGGCTGGAGTTTCGTCGGGAGGGGGCGTCTGCGTTATGGCGGATGTAGCCATGACGGTGGAGGGGGGCGTGAAGAAGAGCAAGGCGACCAAGGCGCCTGCGCCAAGCGCAGTGCAAAGACAAAAAAACACAAGCTTGTGTTGTTGTGAACATTGTTGTGTCAACATCTCTCATTTCTCCTTTCGCACTGACAGTAGAATCCACCGGATTCTCAGTTCTTTTGCCAATCGTCCAACAGACGTTGCGCCTGGCTCAAATCCCACTGCGCGCCGAGGGCAGTGAAGGTGTCGATGGCGGTCAGGAGATGTTCGATGGCTGTGTCTGGTTGCGCGCAGCAGTGGTACCACTGCGCCTGTGTCAACATTGCCTGGGCTTCGCTGTAGCGATCCTGGTTGGCTTTGGCGATGCCCAGCGCCTGCTCAAGGGTAGCCTTTGCGGCGTCACACTGTCCCAGCGCCAGGTGAATTTCCGTGAGCAGCCGGTACGTGCGGCAGGCTTCCTGGCGGTCATTTTGGGTATCGGCGGCGCGCAGGGAGTCTTCGGCGTATTTGAGCGCCGCCTCATGCTGTCCGCGCAGCAGCGCCAACGCGCCGCGATACCGCAGGAGTTCGGGCAGCAGCGTTGTCGATCCCAACTGGCTGAAAAGCTGTTCCGCCCGGTCGAGGCGTTGCTGGGCTTCGACGAGTTTGTGTTCCATCAGCGCCAGGGCGGCAAGGTTGTTTTCCATCAGCGCCACCCCATACGTGATGCCGCGATCCTCTGCGATGGTCAACGCGCGGCTGTAGGACATGCGGGCCTGGGAAACGCTGCCCTGGTAGCGATACACCTCGCCGAGGTTGGCGGCGACTTTTGCTTCCCCTTCGATGTGGTGAATGCGCTGCGCGAGGCGGATCGCCTGCTCACCGTGGCTGCTGGCGGCCTGCCAGTTCCCCTGGGCGAGGTTGATGAGGAGCAATTGGTTGCGTGCGTCCATCTGTCCCACCAGATCGACCAATGTTGTGTACATCTGTAAGCTCTCTTCACCCAGGGTGAGTGCCTTCGCCGATTCACCGCGCAGCGACGCCAGGAACGCCAGCAAGTAGAGCGCCCGCGCGCGAATTTTGTTGGCTTCAGTCCCTTTGATGCGTTCGGCAAGGGTGACGCTACGCTCCCCCCAGGTTTGCGAGTGTTCGATTTGCCCGCACCGATAGTGTAGACCCGCGCCCATCAAATAGAGTCGCGCCCCTTCAAGGTGATCCTCGATGCCCGGCAGCCCCAATCCGCGCTCCACTGCCGCGAATGCTTCGGTATAGTGCCCCTGCGTTTCGAGCACGGCTGCGACGTGATATTCCAGGTGCGCCAGTTTTTGGATGTCGTCTTCGCTCTTGGGGGCAGATGGCAGGAGCTGCCGCGCCTGCGCCAGGTGCGTCAAGGCTTTTTCGTATTGTCCCAGGATCGCCAGGGCTTCTCCCAGAAGGTGGTGCGCCTCGATGTGAATATCCGGCAATGCAAGTTGGCCGGCGTTGATCGCTTGCAGGACGCGCTCGAACGCCTGGACGGCTTGATCGGTCAGGTAGTTGTCCATCGCGCGCTGACCCAATTCGAGATTGGCGCGCACCGCCTGTTCCCAACTCTGCCCTTCGAAAGCGTGGAACGCCAGCAATGTGAGCCAGTTCGACGTGGCTGCTTCTCGGTTTGTGTTCAGGTAATCCGCCAATCTGTGATGAATGAGGCGGCGGATGCGGGTGGGCAGCCCCCGGTAGGCGACTTCACGAATCAGCGGTTGACGGAAAATTAGCGTTTCGCCGCGCTCGTCACCGGGCACAAGCCCCAGCGGATGGAGCTGTGGCAAGCGCCGTTTAACGACGGGCTGCGGCTCCTCACCGTAGCCGGCCACCAGCATCGGCACCGTCATCTGTTCGCCGACGACCGTGGCGGCGCGTAGCAAGTGGCGGCTGGGCGGTTCCAGTTGATCGATGCGGCTTTGTAGCAGGCCGTAAGCCGTTTCAGGCAGCGGGGCCTCTTCCAGTGGATGAGACAGCGTCCATGTGCCGTTCTCCCGTTTCAAAATGCCGGAAGCAATCAGCGTGCGCACGGCCTCGATGGTGAACAGCGGAATGCCCGCCCCGCTTTTCACAATCCAGCGTTCGACCTCGCGCGGCAATTGTGGCGTGCGCGTCACGGCCCGCGCCAGCGTTAGCGTAGCCCCGCGTTCCAGTGGGTCCAGCGCGACATCGCGGTGGTGGTCGGACGCCTGCCAGCGCTTTTCCAGCGCCGGATCGTCGCGGTAGGTGATGAGTATGAGCAGTGGCGTGTCGGTGGGTTCATCCATCAGGGCGTCCAGGAGTTCCAACGATGCGGTCGGCATCCATTGCGCATTTTCCAGGATGAGCACACATGGCTGTGCGGCGGCGGCAAGTTCCCACAGAAAGCGGATCACGGCCCGGCGTTGCTGTTCGCGCATGGCCGGCGGTAAGCCGACGATTTCTGGCGAGGGCGGCAGATCGATGTTGAGGAGCGGCGCCAGTAACGCCGCCCACATCCCCAACCTGTGTTTGTCCATAGCAGCACGGAGTGTGTCCGCTTGTGCTGTGGGCGGCACATCCTCCAGGCCCAACAGCGTGCGCAATGGCGCTTCCCAGGCCGCGTAGGGTAAATGCGCGCCATACGAGGGCGCTGCCCCTGCGTAGACGCGATACCCCATCGCGGTCGCCGCGGCTGCGACGGCATGAACCAGGCGGCTCTTGCCGATTCCGGCAGCGCCGTGCAGTGTAACCATCTGCCCTTGTCGGGTTTTGAGGGCCTCCAGTGCCGTTTGCAGTTGCGCCAGTTCGGCCTCCCGCCCGATCAGTGGCAGTTCTTCGGTTTCTGCCTCGCTCAATATCGGCCGAACACTTTTCGCAATGAAGGGCGCGATGGGCGCCTGCTTGCCCTTAAACTTGCGGGGCGCTTCCCATGTGCCTTTGACCCGATTGCTGATGGCCGGATTATGCGCTGTATCGGGGCCGAGCCACACGTCACCCGGCTGGCACACGGACATCAGGCGATAGGCGAGGTTGACCGCATCGCCCATCACCGTGTATTCGCGCCGTTCGGCGGTGCCGACGTCCCCGGCAAAGACGAACCCTGTGTTGATTCCAATGCGCAGCGGCGCGTCGGTGAACCGTTCTTGCAACTCCAACGCTGCCAGCACCGCCCGCAAGGGATCATCTTCGTGGGCTTTGGGCGCGCCGAAGAGCACCATCATATACGCCCCTTGCGGTGACGCCCCGATCTTGTTTACCACACCGTCGTAATGGTGGACGACATCGCGGGCTTGCATGAAGGTGGCGTTGGGCGCTCCGACTTTTTCCAGCAGGATGTCAGCATCCTCCCAATACGGACTCAGATCGGGCAGGTTGGTCAGGGAAAGCATCAGAATTGTCACCTGGCGGATTTCACTCCACTGTTGCACCTGGGTCGGATTGGCGACCGTGGTCAGGCGGCTGAGTAAATCAGATGCCAGGTAGGGCGTCAGGGCATCCATACGGGAGAGCAGCCAGTCCAGATACTCGACTTCTTGTACCTGTGGTGGTGAAGGTAGGGATTCGAGCGGTTGCAGTTGCGGCGGCGTTTTGATGCGGTTGAGGAGATAAAGGTCTTCGCCGAGAGATTCGCACTCCAGAACGTCGGGGCAAAGATTCAGGGTCGTCCCAGCGATCACCACGCCGCCGGCAGGAGCGGCGCTTTGCGCGCGCCCCATCGCGTCGAGCGGCGCACCGGTGATTAGCCATTCCCGCCCATCGCGGTTGCCCAGTCCCATGCCAATCATGCGACCCGATCCCAGGCCGATGGCGATGCGCAGTGGGAAGTTGCCGAGTGAGGTCTGGACTTCGCCCATCTGTTGCGCCATTGCGGCCTGGACTGCGAGCGCGGCGGCGCAGGCGCGGTGTGCGTGCTGCTTACCGGTGAAGAGCAACATGCCGGCGTCACCGCCGAATTTCTGGATATCGCCGCCGTAGGCGTGGGTGGTGGTGATGAGAATTTCGAGGAAGCGGTTGACCAGCCCCGTCAGTTCATCGGCGCCCTGTTCGGAGGCGGCTTCGGCGAACTGTTCGGAGAGGGGGGTAAAGCCGTCGATGTCGGCGAACATCACCGTACCTTCGAGCGGCAGGGCCAAGGGGCCGCGCACGGGCGCTTCGACCACACGGCGTGCAACAATCCGCGGCAGGTGTGATGCCGTGGCGGTGAGAAGTTCCTCCATGCGCTGGATCAGTCCCGGTTCGTAGCGGAGCACGCGCTCGAGTGTGGCTTCGGGCAGGGACTTTGCTTGTTCGCCAAGCCTGGCCCACGCTTCCATAATCCGGCCCCTTTTTGGCTGTTTGGGTGCTCACTTTAATATTTATATTGTAGCGTATTTCTGCGATTGTAAACAGTCGAGCGTGTTATTTGGCCCAGTCGATGAGGAAGTTTTCAACGTACCATTTTAGCAGAAAGTTGAGCCGCCACCAGATGAGGCGCTGGATGTTCGGGGTGCGGATGCCGTAGAGCATCGCTGCCAGATTCCGGCGGCGTTTGAGGATCACGCCCATGCGACTGTTGAGGATACGCGCTTTGTAACCGCTGAAAGAGAAATCGTTCTGGGCGAAGGCGGACTTAAGCTCGTGCGCAGCCAGCTCGCCGTACCCCAACGCAAAGGAAATACCCTCGCCGTAGGAAGGATCGACCCCGGCAGCGTCGCCTACCAGCAGGATGTGCGGGGCGGCGAAGCTGTCGGCGGGATCGAACCAGCGGATAGGGTGACTGAGGAGCGGGTATGTTTCTGGATCGATGCCGTCCTGGGCGATCGCTTGCCGCAAAACCGGGCGCAGGTCTTGTCGGGGTGTGTCGTACATGCACAGGTCAAAGATACCCCGGTTGCGCGCCGGACGTCCATCGATGAGCATGGGAAAGTCCCATACATATCCCTGGACACCCTGCCCGATGACTTTGTAATCGAAGATACCTTTGTCTTGATCGGTTGCGGGAGTATGTTCGGGCGGGATGTAGAATTCGAGCAGCCGTGCTGTGTGGCCGGTGCGCGTCCCTGGAACGGCGCGGCGCACGGCGCTAAGCGATCCATCGGCTCCTACAACGGCGCGCGCTGTGTAGGTTCCGTTGTTCGTTTCTACCGTTACACCCGCATTGTGAGGGACCACCTTGAGGACGCGGGTTTCTTCGCGCAGCGCGATACCACGTTTGCGGGCTGTGTCGATCAGCCACTTGTCGAACAAGTCGCGGGCGAACACGCGAAAACTCACCGGTTGGCGGGCAATGAAGAAGCCGCGTCCCTCGAACCGGAAATGCGCCTCTTTCACCTCGACGTGTGGCGCCTCGGCAACGTCCATCCCCAGGCGTTGCAGGATGAACTCACCATCCTGCAACAAGCCACCGCCGCAGAGCTTGGGGCGTGGATGCTGTGCTTTTTCCAGAATCAGCGTGCGTTGCGCCACTTCTGGCGCGATGTGTGCCAGATGCAGCGCCGTCGATGCGCCGGCCGGACCGGAACCTGCGATGATAACGTCGTATTGCATAGGTCTCCTCACGAAATAACCACAGAGACACAGAGGACGCGGAGAAGATGTTGAAGAATTTCTGTGCCCTCCGTGTCTCCGTGGTGCGAAATTTTAAGCAGGAGCCAGGCTACAAAAGTCTACCCGCTGAGACTTTTGTAGTCTTTGATTAAGTTCTCGGCGCCGCGACCAAATTCAGCCATGCCTGGGCCGTCCGCGCCCAGGTGAAGGTCGCGGCGCGCGCCAACCCGGCCTGGCGCAGCCGCGCCTGCAGCGTCTGGTCGTCGAGTAACTGCGCCAGCGCTGCGCTCCACGCGGGGACATCGAATGGATCGACCAGCAGCCCGGCGTCGCCGACAACTTCCGGGACGCTGGAGGCGGTGGAGGCGACGACGGGTGTGCTGCAGGCCATCGCTTCGAGTGGCGGGAAGCCGAAGCCTTCGTATATACTTGGAAAGGCGAGTACTTCTGCCTGTCGGTAGAGTGCAGGCAAGTCGGCATCGGCGCAAAAGCCCAGCAGATGGACGTAGGGCCGCTGCTCCGCCGCCGCGACGATGGGCTCGGAGAGCCACGCCGGGCGGCCCACGATCACGAGATCGAGGTCGCGTTGCGCGTTCAGCGGGTCGCAGGCTTCCATCAGGCGGATGTAGTTCTTGCGCGGTTGGACGGTGCCGACGGCGAGGATGTAAGGCCGCGCGCCGATACCGTACTGCGCCTGCAAGCGGGCGCGCTCGTTCTCGGTTGGCTGGGGGGTGAAGCACGGCGAGACACCGCCGTAGAGGGTGGTCACTTTGGCGGGCGGGACGCCGAGCACGTCGAGCAAGTCGCGCCGGGTGGCTTCGGAATCGGCCAGGATGTGATCGGCGCGGGCGATGCTACGCGGGACGGCTTGCTTGAGATATGCGCCTAGCTTCGGTGGGAATGTCTCCGGGTGGCGCAGAAACGAAAGATCGTGGACGGTCAATAGTGCGCGGGTGCGGCGTTGCAGCGGCGGCAGAACGAAATCCGGCGAGTAGAAAACGTCCACACGCCCGGTGATCCATTCGGCGGGCAGGGGGAGGCGCAGGCGCTGCCATAGGCGGGCCATCCAGTCGTCGGTGAGCGGAAGGTCGCGGAAGGTCAGGTTGGCGGGATGCGCTGCGGTTTCGCGCAAGCGTTGCTGTGTGCGAGTCCAGCCTTCGCTCAGACCGGCTGCTGCCGTCAGTAACACAAACTGGTGGTCGCTGGGAGTGGTCAAAACTGCATCGACCAGCTCGCGGGCGTATCTGCCGATGCCCGCGCCCTGTCTGGCGGCTGCTGTGTAATCGATCGCAATCTGCATCATGACCTGCGCGTCAGGCTATTTCACATCGTTATATGTCCAGTAGCGATTGATGAAGAAATTCCAGAACAATACGATCCCCACCGCCAGGGCCAGCGCCATATTGCTGCCCAGGCGTTCGGCTTGGGACGTGAGAGCCGGTACCACGGTCTGGATCAGTTGCGAAAAGGGGCGATGGGTAAATGTCAGAATCGGAACTCGGATCACGATGCCGGTCAGGTTTACGAAGAAGAATTGGATGAACTGGCGCACCAAGGGCTTGCTGCGTGAATCGGGATAGGTCCAGTAGCGGTTCCACAGAAAGTTGCTGATGACGGCGATCACGAAAGACAGCGTGCCCGCGAAGGTAGGCCCGAGATTTTGCGGGTCCTTAAGCCCTAATGCCAACAGGGGCGTGTGCAGGAAGCCCCCTACGTCGACGGCCCTGTTGGTCGGATTCAGCAAGATGTTATAGGTGCCAAAGTCAATGACGGCGCCAATCGCGCCCACCACCAGGAACTTTGAAAAGCGTATCACTTCCTTCCGGTTGGCTGCGGCCCATTGTTTAATTCTCTCGCCGATCATCTGTCCCCCTCGTCACAATATAAGCCGGGCTGCCCGCCCGACTTCCGCGATTATAGCGGGCGATGGGCGGATGTCAACCTGAAGCGAAAGAGGTTGGTAGGCCGGGGTCTTATCACTCTCGCTTCGAGGGGAACGCCAGTTCCCCGCCTTAAGCTGAAATGGGTCTAAAACGCGGATCTGACGATCCGCTTGAAGCGAAAGAGGGCGGATCTGACGATCCGCTTGAAGTGAAAGAGGGGTCAGCGGACGCTGACCGTCTGCACCCACCGACGCACGCGCGCGGCCAGTGCGTGGAGGTGCGCCGGTGTGGGGGGGATGGCGTGGCGCAGACGCGCATCCAGCGTGTGCTGCGCCTGGAACGATTGCAAGACCCATTGTCGAGGGCCGTGGGGCGGGAAGCGTGCCGCGAGCCACTGCGCCAGCGCCTCGATGTCGTCTGCGTTGAGCCAGGGCATGACGGTGGTGCGCACTTCGTAGGCGACATTGCTGTCGCGCAGCGCGTCCAGGCTGCGCGTGATACGCTCGATGATGAGGGTGGGCACTCCCGCGATCTCCGCGTACTTTTCTGGCGGCGCTTTGACATCCATCGCCACATAGTCTGGCAACTGTTGCTGCAACAGAGCCGTCAGCACATCGGGCCGGTAGCCGTTGGTGTCAAGTTTGACGGCGTACCCCAGGGCGCGGACGTCGTTCAGGAATTCCGCCAGATTGCTCTGCAGCGTAGGTTCGCCGCCGGTCAGCACGACGCCGGTGAGCCGTCCCGCGCGTTGCTCCAGATAGGCCAGCACTTCCGCCACAGATATGTCGGGCAACGTCTCTGGGTGAAGCACCAGGTCGGCGTTGTGACACATCGGGCAGCGGAAATTGCAGCCGCCGGTAAACAGCACCGTCGCAATGTGATCGGGATAGTCGATCAGCGAGGTGCGCACCCATCCTTTGATGTGCATCGTGCCGGGGTTACTTCTCGGGAACTTTGAACGTGCGGCGTTCCTGGAATTCTTGTTGTTTCCCCTTGTTCCAGGCCTGGACGGGGCGCAGGTAGCCCACGATGCGCGAGTAGACCTCGCAGGGGATTTTGATCTCGACGCGTTTCTTTTCCGGGGACTGATTTTCGGCCATGATAAGCTCCTTTGCGATAGTCGTTAGTCAGATAGTCTGATAGTCTGATAGTCGTTAGTCAGGTAGTCTCAGTAGATCTAATTTTGCTTGGCTTGGACCGCCAGATTGCCTGGTCTGGGTCGCTAGATCGCTTGGTCTGGATTGCCAGATCGCTTGGTCTGGATCGCCAGATCGCTTGGTCTGGATCGCCAGATCCAGACCACTTCGCTTCCATCGATCTGCGTGTATCTGCGCAAATCTGCGTCCTTGTTCCGGCTGCCGGTTAAGGGACAGGGTCTTCGACGGGCCGGCCGAAGCGGGCCAGTTCTTCCTCCGTGTGTTCGTAAGGACAGAAGGTGTGTTCGCCGGAGATGTACCCGTGAACCGGGCAGATGCTAAACGTCGGGCTGAGCGTGAAGTAGGGCAGGCGGTAATGCTCCGCGACGGTGCGCACCAGCCGGCGGGCCTGTCGCCAATCGTGCAATTGCTCACCCAGGAAGATGTGCAGGACAGTTCCACCGGTGTAGAGGGTTTGTAGCTCGTCCTGATGATCCAGTACCCCGAACAGGTCGTCGCTGAAATTGACCGGCAGGTGGGTAGAGTTGGTGTAGTAGGGGGTGCTCTCTGACCCCGCGGTGACGATGTCGGGATAACGCTCTTTGTCTGCGCGCGCCATGCGGAACGTCGCGCCTTCTGCCGGTGTGGCTTCAAGGTTGTACAACTGGCCGGTTTCCTCCTGGAAGCGTTCCAGAACGGTGCGCATGAATTGCAGCGTGCGGATGGCGAAGGCGCGCCCGTCGGGATGGCTGATATCGACCCCCAGCAGGTTGCGGCACGCCTCGTTCATCCCGTTCAGGCCGATGGTGGAGAAGTGGTTGGCCCAATACGCGCCGGCGCTCGCTTTGACACTTTTGAGGTAATAACGGCTGTAGGGATACAGACCACGCTCGGTGAACGTTTCCAGGAGTTTGCGTTTGATCTCCAGACTGGTGCGCCCGATTTCCATCAGGCGTTCAAGCCGTTTGCGAAAATCCGCCTCGTCCTTTGCCAGGTAGCCCAGGCGCGGCATATTGATCGTGACCACGCCCACCGACCCGGTCAGCGGCGCGGCGGCGAACAACCCGCCGATGCGTTTGCGCAGTTCGCGGTTGTCCAGGCGCAGTCGACAGCACATTGAACGGGCGTCCTCCGGATTCATATCGCTATTGATGAAGTTGGCGAAGTACGGGATGCCGTATTTGGCCGTCATTCGCCATACCGGTTCGAGTTCCGGGCTGTCCCAATCGAAGTCTTTACCCACATTGTACGTTGGGATGGGAAACGTGAACACGCGCCCTTTGGCATCACCCTCGAACATTACTTCGGCGAAGGCGCGGTTGAGCAGGTTCATCTCGTGCTGGAATTCGCCATACGTGGCCTCGCGTTGCTCGCCGCCGATGATGACAGGTTCGTCGCGCAGCATGGGGTGGGGCGTCAGGTCGAGCGTGATGTTGGTGAACGGCGTGTTGCCAGTGATGAAAACCTTGCCGTTCCGCCGGGCGATCACGGTTTGGTTGGCCGTCGTTGGACACCAGATTACGCCGCAATAGTCGACGGTCTCAATCTGCTGGATGTATGTGTCCTGGTGATCGATTAGCCGTAAGATGTAGAGTGGTTTATTCCCGATCGTTGGCTTGCGCACGCCCACGGTAAAGGCGTATTCCGCATCCACAGCCACTTGTTGCAGTCCGTTCAGTATTTCCACATCACTGGTCGTGATCTTGCTGGCATCGTGTCCATCGGCTTTGATATATGTATCGAGGAACAAGCGCGCTTGCCGTCGATCCATATTCTTGAGGATATCGGGGATAAATTTGATGCTCTCGCGTGTCTCGAAGAGCCTGTCCAGGATTTTGTGAGAAGATTCGGCATTCAGGCGGATCATTTGGACGCTTTGCCCCAGGGCCGGCGACGACGCTCTGACGGTATAGCTTAGGTGGAGTCGCTCGAGAAGGGCGATGATTTCCGTGTAATGTTCAGGACTGGCCGTCTTCGATTGGTAAATGCTGATGCGGTGTGAATGGCGATGTTTGGTATAACTTTCCTTCGCCCCCTCGGCGATGATCCATGCCAGGAGCTGAATCTCGTCGTCGGAAATCGACTTCGGGGCATTGGTATTCAGTCCGGTTATGGGTATAATGATCGGCGATTTGTATGCTGCCACGCGCTCGATTTCCTCGAGGACAAACACGCTCTCGCTGTTGAACTTTTTTCTGACCACGCGATGCCCGGGCGAAATCAACTGATCCTGAATACGATTCCGCAGGCGGTACATCGGGCCGTTGTACGGTTCTGCAAACATGGCCTGCACGGGTTGCGTTTCGATGGCGCCGGTCTCGATGTTGAAGGTTTTGATGAGGTCGCCGACGGCGATGTCGGTATAACTCTTCCAACCGTCGGGCGTTAAAATATCCGTGTCTTCTGATAAACATTGAAATCCCACCCGCGTCGGCACGTTGATGTTGAAAACGAACTCCTGTACGGCTTGCTTGATTTGCTTGTAGTCAAGGCCGTCGTAGCGGATAAAGGGCGCGAGCAGGGTGTCGAAATTGGAGACGGCGACCGCCCCGGCGGATTCGCCTTGCAGCGTATAGAAGAAGTTGACGAGTTGTCCCAACGCGGTGCGCAGGTGGCGTGGGGGATGGCTCTCGATTTTGGCCGGCACGCCGCCAAATCCCAATTCTAATAACGACTGCAAATCCCACCCGCAGCAGTACACCGACAGCATGCCCAGGTCGTGGATGTGAATATCGGCTTCGCGGTGCGCCTGTTGCACTTCGGGCGGGTAGACTTTGCTGAGCCAGTAACGGGCGGCAATTGAAGAGGCCAGGTAGAAATTGAGCCCCTGGAGCGAATAGTTCATATTGCTGTTTTCGTTCACGCGCCAGTCTACCCGGCCAATGTAGTCCTCGACCAGTTTTTCGCCGTCAAGCAACATTTCCTGCGTGGCGCGCGTTTGGGCGCGTTGTTGCCGGTAGAGGATATAGGCTTTGGCAACTTTGGGATTCCCGGATTTGACGAGGACTTCTTCGACGATGTCCTGAATTTGCTCTACGTGCGGCGGGGTATCCGTTTCGGCGAATTTCTCCTTGAGCAAGCCAACCACGGCCCACGAAATCATCTCGGCCCAGGGGCGGCCTTCACCGTTGCCGGTGGCGCGCGCAGCAGCGTAGACGGCGTTCTCGATACGTTGGCGGTCGAAGGGGACGATGGAACCATCGCGTTTAATCACGGTCTCTGTACTCATAAGCTGGCATCACTCCTATCGCTGAAGTCAAAACGAAGAGATCTTGTAAAACGCATAAATACCCCTAAATGTAGGGGTATTTGGATTTACGAACACTATCTATGCTGGTAGATACTTACTATATCATGGTTTGGTGGGTTGTCAATAACTATTTGGTGAAGGTTGTGTTGCGTTTAGGTTGAAGCAAAGACGCATTAGAACGGGGAACTGGCGTTCCCCTCAGAGCAAGAGTGATAAGACCCCGGACTACCAACCTCTTTCGCTTTCTATGCGTTGCGCGGACGGCGCTTCGTGGTATAATCCTCTTGCCTGGGAGAGGTGCCGGAGTGGCCGATCGGGGCGGTCTCGAAAACCGTTGTAGTCTTAGGGCTACCGTGGGTTCGAATCCCACCCTCTCCGCCTGTTGTGTCTATTTGTTGGCTTCGTACAGTGGTAGTCGTACCACGATACGCAACCCTGGTCTTTCTGGATCGTCGGTGCAGGGGCTTTCCGCATGAACGGTGCCACCATGAGCTGCCACCACCGATCTGACTAACGCCAGTCCCAACCCTAATCCCCCATAGCGGCGCTTGGCGCTGCCGTCTACCTGGTAGAAACGCTCGAAGATGCGTTCTAGCTTGTCTGGCGGAACGCCAATCCCGTTATCGCATACGGATAGGATAGCCTCTGTTTCTTCTTGTTTCAGTTGGACCCAGATGTTTCCACCGGCTGCAGTAAACTTCAGCGCATTGCCGATGAGGTTGTCCAGTAATCGGTGAAATTGCATGCGGATGCCGCGAACGTATAACGGATATGGCGGCAGTTTTGCCGATAGTGTCAAAGCTCTTTGGCGGGCTTCATTCTGGAATTCGGCGCTCACGGTGCTGGCGAGGTCGGTCAGGTCTACAGGTTCGGCTAACGGCCGATCGCCTTCTGTGTTCTCGATTTGCCATAAGAGGGTGATATTTTCTACCAGGTCCCGGAGCATAACACTGCGTCGTGCAATGATGTCGATAGCCTCGGTCTGTCGTTCTGGAAATGGATCGAGCGAGCCGTCGCGCAGCATTTCTGCATACCCCATCACCAACGCAATGGGCGTGCGCAGCTCATGGGAGATGTTTTGTAGCATCTCGTCTTTCATCCGGTCCAGTTCTTCCTGACGCCTGAGCGCCTCCTCCAGGATTTGCGCTTGACGCGCGGTTGCTTCGTAGAAGCGGGCATTTTGCAGGGCCAGGGCAATGGGCACGCTCAACGTTCTGAGAAGTTGTTGTTCCGCTTCTTTATCGAGCGTGTCCTGTGCGCCTGCCAGGGAGAGAATACCGATCAGTTCATCACGCGCTTTGAGGGGGAGGTCCAGGGTGAATCCCTTTTTCGCTTCTCGTTGCGAGGCTACCCAGCGCATGAGCGTCGGTTCTGTGTTCCTGGCGCTGAGTCCGTGAACAGTTCTGATGGGTTGCGCGATGCCCTGTTCGGAGATGGCGGTCAGCGTGTGCGTTTCCTTGTCCCAAAGATAAATCATGCCGTGCTGTATGTCGAGCGCGTTTTTGATGTGGGCGAGCGCGCGTCTGGCGACTTCCTTTGACTCGAGGGTCTCTGCGAGTGTCTGTGACAGGGCGTTCAGGGTGGTCAGGCGTTGGCGTTCCATTTCCAGCGACTCAATCAGCCGTAAGTGCTCGATGGTCGCTGCAACGTAATCCGCAAAGAGCTGCAGGTGCCTGGCGTCGGCGGCGGTGAATTGTCCGGGGCGGCTGCCATCGACGTTGAGGAACCCGATCACCTCATCGCGGACGATGAGCGGTGTCCCTATGTACGCGCGCACATTTTCCGTTCCCTCGACATGGCGCCAGAGCGCGGAACTGGCAGTGTCGACAATCAGCAAAGGCGCGTGATTGGTTGTCATATATTCGTACGTCGCCAGCGGCTGTGCCAGTAATTTGTCCTTGATTGTGCCGTTCAGGTCGATTTGCAACCGGTCATAGCCTGTCGCTGCTACCATCTCCGGGCGCTGGTCCTTAATAAGAAAAATGTTTGCCGCGTCACACTGTACGATGCTGGATGTTTTCTCGACCGCCAGTTGGATGGCTTCACCTGGCGTGCGCGCCTGCGATAGGGCCAGGCCCGCTTCGGATAGGGCTTCGAGCTGCCGACGTGAAACCTCTCGCGCGGTAACGTCCATCACACTGGCGATGAGCGCCGGGCGGCGTGCATGCATGGCGAAAGAGCCATAGGCTTCCACGTCGAAAATGCCGCCATCCTTGCGCATCCCTTTGAAGGTAAAACGGGCGGCTTGCATTTTTCCCCGTAGACATGCAACAATGTTTTCTTCTACCTCGGTTTGATAGTCCGGTGCGGTCAGATCGCGCGGTTTGAGCCTGTCGATGATGTCCGCCGGGCTATTATAGCCGAACATATAGGTCGCCGCCGGATTGATGTAGCGAATCAAGTTACCCTGAACGAGCACGATGCCGACGAGGGCGTGTTCCGAAAGGCGCCGAAAGCGTTCTTCGGATGCGCGTAAGGCTTCCTCGGCCTCGGCGCGCCGTGATTCGGCTTCCATGCTTTCTAGCGCGAAACTGACGTCGGCAGCGATTTCCTTCAGGAGTTGCAGTTCGGATGTGTCGAAGGTGTCGGATACCGTTGTGCTGGCAGTCAAAATCGCTTCGATTTTCCCGTTGACGCGAATGGGCAGCGCCGCGGTCGTCCAGACCAGGCTTCCGTGAGTTGGATGGGCCTCGGTTTTCTGCCCAACGACGGTTCGGCCTTCGTTCAACGCCTGGTTGGCGACGGCCAGGTTGATGGGGGCTTGTGAGATGTGTGTGTCGAGTTGATCGTGGCGCGCCGGGACGCCGGACGCGCTAAGCGCCGGATACAGCTCACCGTTGCGTAGTTCTCCAATCCAGACGTTTTCGTAACCACATTCCTGCGTCAGGATATTACAGACTTCTTGCAGCAGTTGACGGCGGCTCTGCCGGATGTACAGGATCGCCTGGTTGATACGCTTGGTAGCCCGCAGCGTTTGATTGATGCGTTCAAGGGGGTCGAGCTGCATACTAGATTTCTTATTTGCCCCGGATCAATTGGCGCGCGATGGCGTTGTGCCGCTCTATGACGGTGGGAACATCTACGGTGAGCAGATGCCCATCCTGGATCACGATACGCCCGTTGATGACCGACAGATCGGTGTACTGCGGGTGGCAGAAAACGGTCGCGGCCAGCGGATCGTGCACGGCGCCGCCGGCATAACCGAGCGTGTCCAGGCGCAGCCCGATGAAGTCGGCGGCTTTACCGGGGGCAAGTTGTCCGATGTCATCGCGTCCCAAAACATCGGCCCCGCCCCGCGTGGCGATCCAGAGCGCTTCTTCTGCACTGAGACCGGCCGGGTTCCCCCCCTTAGTCCCCCCCATTGGGGGGGAGGTGGAGGGGGGGAGCACCCGTTGCAAAAGCATCGCCAGCCTGGCTTCGGCCAGCAGGTGTGAGCTGTCGTTGCTGGCCGAGCCATCCACCCCCAGCCCGACAGGGACACCCGCATCGAGATACTCGCGCACGGGGGCGATCCCAGAGGCCAGTCGCATATTGCTGGAGGGACAATGGGCCACGCCGGTGTGCGAGTGGGCCATTTCGCGGATTTCGGCGGGATTGATGTGGACGCCGTGTGCGAACCATACGTCGTCCCCCAGCCAGCCTAACGATTCGGCATAGCCCACGGGCCGTTTGCCGGACCTGGCCAGGCAGAATTCTTCCTCATCTATCGTCTCTGCCAGATGGGTATGTAACTGCACGCCGTACGCGCGCGCCAGGTGTGCCGACTCGCGCATCAGGTCTTCTGTCACGGTGAACGGCGAGCATGGCGCGACGGCGATGCGCAGCATTGCGTAGGGTGTTGCATCGTGGTAAGTTTCGATGACCCGCTGGGTGTCCTTGAGAATGAACGCCTCGTCTTCGACGACCCGGTCGGGAGGCAGCCCGCCCTTGCTTTCGCCCAGGCTCATTGCGCCGCGCGTGGCGTGAAAGCGCACACCGATTTCCTGCGCAGCGCGGATCTCGTCATCCAGACGCGCGTCGTTGGGGAAGATGTACAGGTGGTCGGAGGTGGTGGTGCACCCGGAGAGCATCAATTCAGCCAGCCCGGTGAGCGCGCTGACGTAGATAGCCTCGCCGGTTAGCCCGGCCCAGATCGGATACAGTGCCTTGAGCCAGTTGAACAACACTGCATCCTGCGCGGCGGGGACGGCGCGCGTGAGCGTCTGGCAGAGGTGATGGTGCGTGTTGACCAGTCCCGGCAGGATGACCATATTGGTGGCGTCGATGACTTGATCGGCGGTGTGCTGCGCAAGTTCGGCGCTTGTCCCCACCGCTTCGATGACGCCGCGCCCGGCGCTGTTATGGCGTACAAGCAGCGCGCCATCGGCAATGCGGCGGCGCTGGTCGTCCATTGTGACCAAAAGCGTGGCATTTTTCAGCAAGAGTGTACTCATGTCCTGACCTCCGTGAGATTACCAGGGGCGTATTCCATTTTTGCATCACGCATAGTGTAACACAATGGCGGCATTGAGCAACTGGCGATGCGTTTGTTTTGTCATTCAATCGTGTTACACTCGTGGATACGCCAGGTTTGGGGGTAACAGGTTATGGTTGAATTGGGGAAGTGGCTCAAAGGCGCGAGTATCCTGCTCATAGCGTTGGGGGTGTTGGTGACACGGGCGATGGCGTTCGATCCGCCTCCTGATCTGACCGGGCAGGTTCGGACGTTGCTGGCGGAGGCAGACCTCCCCTGGTCTGTGTATGACGTCACCTTCACGGAGCAGACACTCGCCGTCTGCCTCGACATCCCGGCGGAGACGTTGCTGGCAGATCGCGGTCTGGGGGCCGAAGCTGTGCAGTCTGCTGTGCAGCGGGCGCTTGCCCCACTCGATTGGCGCGTGTTGCGCGTGCAGGCCCGTGATCCTCTGACCGGCGCGTGTCGGGTGCTCTCTAGCTTCTTGCCGCGCGACACAGGCTTCAGCGTCACTGCCGCTGCTGAACCTGTCGTTCCTGCTGCGGTGGCGACTTCGTTTCCGCGTGGGTTGGCGGGGAAGACGATCTATGTCAGCGCGGGGCACGGCTGGCAGTGGAGTTATGTCTCTGGGATGTGGCGACCGCAGCGTGGCGTCACCGAGGGGCTGATCGAGGACCACAACAACGCCGAGGCGGTGGGCCAATATTTGATCCCCTACCTGGAAAACGCCGGCGCGACGGTCATCCCGGTGCGCGAGCGCGACCGGAACACAGCGCGTGTGATTGTGGACAACGACCAGGGCGCGCCCGCTTACGTCGAAACGGGCACATGGGGGCCCGGCGGTGCGTCCGGCTATGCCGGGGGCACCTACCGTTGGGCGTCTACGGTCGCGGGCGCGCCGACGGCCACGGCCTCCTGGCAGATTGTCATCCCGCGCAGCGGAACCTACGCGCTGTATGCGTGGGTGTATCCCGGCGCGAACCGTGCCTTCGACGCACACTACACGGTATCCCATGCCGGTGGAACGAGCGGAGTGTGGCTCAATCAGCGCATCCGGCGACCAACCTGGCGCTACCTGGGAACGTTTCCTTTCTATGCGGGCGCGGCGACGGTGACGCTGGACAATGCCTCGGCGGGCGGCAGTGGCGCCGTCGTGATCGCCGACGCGCTGCGCCTGGGCGGGGGCGTTTTCGACAGCCTGAGCGGCATTGTGACCGATGCGACCTTCCCGCCGCAGCGTCCCTGGGGGGAGGTAGCCACCTTCTACTACAGCCAGTGGATGGGGTTGAATTACGACGACTGGGAAGGGTTCAACGATGTGACCGCCCGGCCGATGTTCGCCCGCTGGAACCACGCCGGCAGCGGCGAAGACGCGCTCTACATTTCATGGCACACCAACGGCTACACCGGCACGACGCGCGGCACAGAATCCTACGTGCACAACGGGGATACCTATTCGCGCACGTTGGGCAGCCTGGAGTTGCAGGCCGCCGTTCACGCCGAGTTGATCCGCGACATCCGCGCGGGTTGGGATGCGGCGTGGGTGGATCGGGGGCGGCGCCAGGCCGATTTGGGCGAACTGCGCATGTTGTGGGACGACGACCCGGCGAACCGCATACCGGGCGTGCTGTTGGAGATCGCGTTTCACGACAACCCGGAGGATGCGCGGGCGCTCAAGGACCCCCGCTTCAACCAGTTGGCGGCGCGGGCCGTCTATCAGGGCATTGTGCGCTACTTTGAACAGCGCGACAGTGTGGATTTGCTGACGCTGCCGGAGCCGCCGACGCATCTGCGCGTGGAAAACCTCGGCGGCGGCGCGGTGCGTGTGGCGTGGCAGCCTTCCCCTACCGATGCCGTAGGACTGCGCGGCGAGGCGGCGACCGGCTATCGCGTTTACACCAGCACGGATGGCTTCGCGTGGGGCGTGCCGGTGGCGGTGGCGGGGACGTCGTACACGCTGAGCGGTCTCAGCGCGGGCCAGACGCTCTACGTGCGCGTGACGGCGACCAACGATGGCGGCGAATCCTTCCCCACGGAGGTCTTGGGCGCGCGTGTGGGTGCCCGGCCGCTGCTGCTGATTGTCAATGGTTTCGATCGGCTCCACGCCGACGAAATTGTCGTCCAGTATGACCCGGTAGAAGGGCCGAATGCGCGCATGTGGGTCGATCAGATGAACAGCCGGAATTACGTTATCCACCACGGCCAAGCTGTTCCCGCGGCTTACGCCTGGAACAGCGCCAGCAACGAAGCTGTGCAAGCCGGGCTGGTGTCGTTGCAGGACACGTTACTCGTCGATTGGCTGCTCGGCGAAGAGGCCGCTTTGGAAGACGGCACGCTGAACGCTGCCGAACGAACCGCACTGACGACATTCCTCAACAGCGGGCGGGCGTTGCTCATCAGCGGGGCGTATCTGGCCTGGGACCTCGATGGTATGGGCCGCGCGCCAACCTTTATGCGTGAGACGCTGCGCGCCGGATACGTTGTAAGTGACGCCGGAACCTCCACGGTGCAACCGGTTGCCGGTGGCGCATTTGCGGGCCTGGGTGCGTTCGCGTTTGATGCGGCGGATGCTTACGTCGTCGATGCGCCGGATGTGCTCACGCCGTTGAACGGTGCAACGGCGGCGCTGAATTATTCCGACGGGGTGGGGAGCACGGCAGCGGTCCAGTACGCAGAAGGCTGCCGTCGATTGCTCGTCCTGGGTTTCCCGTTCGAGGCGCTGCCGCAGTCGTCACGGAGCGTCGTAATGGCTCGTGCGGTGGACTACCTTGCCGCGTGCCTGATACCCGACACGGTGATTGCCATACCCCAGGCAAGCGGCGCGTATAGCGTGACACCCGCCTTTGCCGGTGCGGCGTATGGGTGGGAGGTAACGGGCGTGGCAGTGCAGGTGCAGCGGGCCGCTGATCGCGCTTATTGGAACGGCGTGGACTGGGGTGCGGCGACGTGGCTCTCTGCAACAGGGACAGCGGCGTGGAGCTACCCACTGCCCGCACTCGGCGAGGAAGGCAACTATACCGTGACGGCGCGCGCCGCGAGCACACACAGCGTTGACCCTACGCCCGCTACGGCGACCTTCACCTACGACGTGACGCCGCCGCTTACGCCGACGATCATTACGCCTACGGGCGGCGTCTTTCTGCGGACGCCATCACTCGTCTTCAAGTGGACTGCGCCTGAAGATGCGGGTTCGGCGTTAGCCTACCAACTCGACGTCGGAACGCGCGTCTTCAGCGCCCCCACCACGACCTGCACGGTGACATTGCCGAGCGGCGTTTATACCTGGCGCGTGCGTGCGGTGGATGCAGCCGGCAATATCGGCCCGTGGAGCGAGTCTGGCGTCTTCGAGGTCGAAATCAAGCAGGTGTTTTTGCCGTTGGTGATGCGGCAATAAGCCGGGAATTTTCAAAGTAACCCCCTCCCGCAGCCAGTTGCAGGAGGGGGTGGCGAGGAGGAATCATGCACACACCGGGGGTGTCGGGCATGATGTAACACTCACCTGTTATAATCCCGGCATCGCAATGGGGATGGTGAAGAAGAACGTGCTGCCTTTGCCGGGCGCACTTTCCAGCCAGATTCGCCCGCCGTGCATTTCCACCAGATTTTTGGCGATAGTCATCCCTAGCCCGGTCCCGCTTTGATTTTCACTGTTGGGATCGACGCCCCGGAAGAACTTGGTGAAGAGCCGCAACTGGTTTTCCGGGCTGATGCCAATCCCGGTATCACTGACGGCGCAGCGGATAAAGTCCGGTTCGTCGGCGGAGAGCCAGGCTCTGACCGTGACCGCGCCTTCTTCTGGCGTGTACTGGATTGCATTGCGCAGCAGGATGGTCAGGATTTGCTTCAGCCGGTCTGGATCGGCGTAGGCTTGCGGTAAGCCATCCCACGACTCGCGGGTGTAGCGCAGGCGCTTTTTCTCAGCATCTTGCCGAAAGCGGCCCATAGCCTCGTCTAGCACGCTGGTGAAATCGACGTTGCGCAGGCTGAGCCGCAGACGCCCGGCTTCGATCTCCGAAATGTCCGAAAGGTCGTCGACGACTGCAATAATACGGTTGATGCTCTGGGCGATATTGTCGACAAACTCCTCTTGTTGGGAGGTGAGAGCGCCGGCCATGCCATTTTTGAGCATGTCGCTGTAGCCGAGGATGCAGGCCATCGGCGTGCGCAGTTCATGCGCCATCAGTGTGACGAATTCGGATTTGGTGAGGTTGGCCTGCCGCAGCGCTTCGTACAGCCGCGCGTTTTCGATGGCGATGGCGATATTGTCGGCGACGCGGGTTACCAGTTCCAGCTTGCTCTTTTTGAACGGCCGTTCTTCGGAAACCAGGTATAGCACGCCGATAGGGCGTGTATCGCGCAGCAGCGGTAGAACCAGGTAGTGTTCTTCGACGATCGGCTCGCGTGTGGAAATGCAGCGCATGGCTAACAGGTTGTTTGGATTGACGTTGTTGGCTTTGGTGAGCCAGCGGATACCCTCTTCCGCCACCAGCCCAATCACACCGGCCTCTGCGCCGGAAGCGGCGACGGCCCACGCGGTGCTGCGTTCCATCACCCGATTGAAGTGCAGGCTGGCATTCAGATCGCGTATCGTCTCTTGCAGGATGGTCAACTCGCGCATCCGTTCTGCCAATGCCTGATCGACTTTTTGATGTTCCTGCGCGTTGTAAAGGGCAGCGGCGGCATTGTTGGCGAAGGTGCTCAGGCTGACCATGTCTTCCGCGGTGAAGACGTTGCTGCGTGCGCGGTTGTCCAGGTAGATTGCGCCGAGCACTTCGTCCTTGTAGATCAGGGGCACGCACAAGGTGGCGCGCAGTCCATATGCGATCACACTCTCGCTGCCATCGAAGCGCGGGTCAAGTTGGGCGTTCGTGGTGAGGACGGGGCTTTTTCTCTCGATCGCCTGGCGCACGATGCTGTGGCTGAACTTGATGTCGGCGTCGCTGAATAGCATATACGAGGCGCTTTGGGTCATCTCGACCTGAGGGTCGCCGTTGGCGTCGAGGAGGAGCAACATGCCGCGTTCGGCGGTGGTGATCTGGATGAAGGCGTCCAGCACGGCCTGTACGGTTTGTCGCCAATCCAGCGAGGCGTTGATGGAGCGCGAAATGTCGTACAGCATACTCAGGCGGGCGCTTTTTTCCAGCAGCATATCCGTCTGGATTTGTTGGATCAGCGTTTCCCAGGTTTTCATCTGCGCGTCAAGGGCCTCGAGCGAAACGCCATTTTTGAGCTTTTGACGTTGCTGCCTGATGTCCGTCCGAAGCTGCGTCAGCATCTCTCTGGCTTGAACCGGGCTGATGCTCACCCTTTCCATTCCATACCTCCGGCGGCGTTCGCCTCAACACTCTCCGCACTGGACCAATCCCACAGCCAACACGCCAGCCCGCCCCAGGGTTGCAACGGTTCGAACATCGTGTAGGGATCGCGCATGCCGTCCTGATTTCCTTTGCTTGATGGTCGGTTATGCCGTTGCATGCAAGACACTGGAGGAATGTAATCATAGCGGCCCAAATTGAGCATCACCAGTCCCAGCGTTTCAGGATCAAGGTGCAAAAGTTTCATCATCTCGACCGCCAGTGTGTGGGTCGAGCGTTTGCCGTTGGATAACGTCTCCAGGCAATCTCCCTCATAGCAAAACTTCTCGGCAGCCCGGATCAGTTTCTGGGCGGTCTCAAGAGGAAACACTTCTCGCAAGACATCGCTTCCCCACAGGAGTTGCTGGGGGGTAGGGAAAGCATGGCGTGTGGGGTTGCTCGGTAGGGGATCGCCGAAACGGTCCACGAGCCACGTGATGCGCTGGCCCTGCCGGGTCTTCTCTTCCTGGGTGAGGATGATGGCTTTGATGACGTCCTCGAAGAGCGTGGTCCCGCGCAGAATGTGCGCGCCGTGCTGCAGGGTTTTCTCCAGGCCCGGTGTGCGGCGGGCCATTTCCAGGAACGGCTGCAGATTCTCACTCAACCGCAGCATACGGCGTGTTTTATGGCTGACTTCTTCGGTATCTTTGCCGCTCAGACGTTCGTCCGTGTGCAAAATCAGACCGGCCGGCGTCTGTGAGAGGGTCAAATAGACGGTATTCCCGGATTCCAGGCGCTCGACACGGTGCAAATGATCTTTGGTGCGGTTCACGCTAAACGGCGGTTGCAACAGCTTGAACCGCTCGCAGTTGAGCGAGCGCCGGATGAGCTGTGGCAGCGAAAAATTCTCAGGAACGGTCAGCGTCCAGTGCATGTTTCCCCCTATTCGATTGTTAGCATACCACAAGAGTGGGCCGGAGGGGGTTTCAAGCCGGTTACGGTTTTGTTAAAGCCGTTGATTGTCCCAGAAACAAAGCCGGGCGGGATTTGCGTCTCGCCCGGTGTGGCTGAGTCGTCGCATATTTTTTGACAGGATTCACAGGATTTTCAGGATTAACGATTTCCTGGGCTGGCACAGTCAGAGACCGGTCAGAGCGCGCTGGGGGCCGGTCTCCGACCGCGCCCCCCCCACGAAAAACACACTCAAATCGATTCACTTCAGGCCGGCGACTTCGAGGCCGCCTTCCAACACGGGCCGCACGAGCGCCGGATCGGTGACTTCGCAGTAGACGCGCACAATCGGCTCGGTGCCCGAGAAACGGATGAGCACCCAGCCGTAGTCGCCCAGTTCGTACTTGTATCCGTCGAGTGTGACGATGCCGGTGACGGGCACGCCGCCGATGGTTTGCGGCCGGGCGGCGTTGATCCGCGCCATCGCGGCAGGGCGCTTTTCGGCGGGGAAGCGGGTGTCGATGCGGTCATAGTAGTAGGTCTGCCCCAACTTTTTGAAGAGCGTCTGTAGCAATTGCGCCGGCGACTGGCCGGTTTTCAGCATGAAGTCGAGGAAGTAGAGGTTGCCCAGGATGCCATCCCGCTCAGGGACGTTGCCGCGGAAGGCGTACCCGCCGCTTTCTTCACCGCCGATGAGGGCGTTGGTTTCCAGCACTTTGGGCGCGACGTACTTGAAGCCCACGCCGGTTTCGTACACATCGACGCCGTACATCTCACCCAGGCGGTTCAGCATCGACGTGGTGGAGATCGTCTTGACAATCGCCCCCCGTAGACCGCGCACTTCCAGCAGGTAGTAGGCCAGTAGCGCGTAGACCTGTAGCTGGTTGATGTAGACGCCGTTCTCATCACCGATGCCCATACGGTCCGCGTCGCCGTCCATGATGAGAAGCACGTCGGCGCCCAGTTCCACGGTGCGGCGCAGCGCCACATCGATGTTGGGCCGGATTGGCTCCGGGCGTTGCATCTCCGGGAAAATGGGGTTGCGCCCGGCATGGATTTCCCAAATGGTGTTGGTGCCGCCCGCCATCAACCGGGGGAACCAGCCCGCACCGTTGCCCCACATTGGCTCGACCAGGATTTTGAACCCGGCGTTGCGCAGTTTGGGCAGATCGACGAGTGTGCCGAGATGCGCGATGTAAGCCGGGTCGGGATCCCAGCGGGTGACGAGGCCGCGCTCCTCAGCCTCCTGAAGCGGCAGACGCTTCACGGCCTCTATAGGGGGGATGGCGTCTTCGATTTCCGCCAGCCCTTCCGGGGGCACTGCGCCGCCCTGGGGATCGCGCACTTTGAGGCCGTTATCCGCCGGCGGGTTGTGGCTGGCGGTGATGTTGATGGCGCCGCCGGCCTGTCGCTCGATGACGCTATAGCTGATCACGGGGGTAGGGGTGTTGTGGTCGGTCAGCCACACGCGGATGCCGTTGCCGGCCATCACTTCGGCGGCCGCAGCGGCGAACAGGTCGCTGGAGAAACGCTGATCGTAGCCGATGACGATGCCCTGGTCGGCCAGATTGTGGTGCTTGAGGTAAGTTGCATAGCCTTGTGTGGCGCGCCGCACGTTGTCGAAGGTATAGTCCTCGGCAATGCGTCCACGCCATCCATCGGTGCCGAATTTGATGTCAGACATTGTGATTTCCTGCCTCCGTTTCAGTTTTCAATAGTTCCAGATCGGCGTCCACCATCATCTCGATGAGACCTTTGAACGTTACATTGGGTTTCCAGCCCAGCCTGGCCCGCGCCTTGCTGGGATCGGAGACCAGCAGATCGACCTCGGCGGGCCGCATGAAGCGCTGATCCTGCACGACGTAATCGCGCCAGTCCAGCCCGACGTGCGCAAACGCTACCTCGCAGAGTTCCTGCACGGCGTGCGTCTCGCCGGTGCCGACGACGTAGTCATCCGGCTCGTCCTGCTGTAACATCAGCCACATCGCGCGGACGTAGTCACCGGCAAAGCCCCAGTCGCGCTTGGAATCCAGATTGCCCAACGCGAGCTTGTCCGCCATCCCCAGCTTGATCCTGGCGACCTGGTACGTGACCTTGCGGGTGACGAATTCCAGGCCCCGGCGCGGCGAATTGTGAATCCAACCTTGCCCGACCCCGGCATGGAATGTTCCCGTCGTTGTCGCCAGGTCAAACAACCAGCCATTGTACTCTATCGGTTTGACATTGACCACTTCCGCAAGGGGACGCCGCAAGTGTTGGCCTTTTTGTCCTTCGACTTGGGGTGAGTTCAGGTTCAACTGGAAGTAGAGCTGTCCTTCACGTTCCTCAGGACAGATGATTACGCGCTGGTTGAGCGTGACGTCAACCAGCCAGTATAAACCGGCTGCCAGTGCTGGCGAAGCTGTCTTGAAGCCTTGAAACTCGTAAGTGCATGGAGTGCTTTTGAGTCCGTCGCCCTCATTGAAGCCCCGCAAGAATGCCATTCGGGCTGCCGGTTCGGCATTGAGAATCCGCTGCGGCACTCGTTTTTTCCCAGAGCGCGTGTAGAGTGACTCGCGCACATACCGCCCGTACTCATTTACCCCGCGCAGGTGCAATTGCAACACGTCGCCGCCGTTTTCAAAGCCGCTTTGTGTGCGATAGAGATATGTCCAGCCACCCGTGACCTTGCGCCAGGCATCTGCGACGTGATCCAGTAACGCCTCGTCTTGATTGGTCACCTGGATTTTGCCCTCTGGACTGACGTACCCATCGGCAGCAATGATGCCCAGCAACCACGCCTCTTCGTCAGTCATCCGCACGATGTTAGTGGGCGCGGGCAGCTCGATCAGGGTCAAGTGTTGCCCTACCTGCACTTTGCCGGCAGGACATTCGGTTGGTTGATCGTTTTGGTTGACAAAGACGATGTGATCGTCGGTGGCATGAAAAACTGCCCCGCGTGCGGCAATCCGCTGCACCGTCTTGTTTGGTTTTTTGACAAAGCCGTTCCAGGTCGCTGTCATACATGTGACCGCTGTCCATCCCTGGGCGTCCCAGACCTCAAGCGGTGCATCGGGATCGGGTTCGGTCGTGAACTTTGTTGCTGTGTGGGGGTCGGTGCGGTGCGGCACCACGTCCTCAATCGGCAGAATGTCGATCAACCCTTGTTGTCTGATGATCACGGGCGTATCCGCGGTGACACATTCGTGGTTGAACAGGATACCGGAGCAGGCGAACAGGTCGTAAGACTCGCGGTAGTTCACCGTGATCCAGTGCCCATACACCTTCGCCACGCCGTAGGGCGAGCGTGGATAGAAGGGTGTGGTCTCGCGTTGGGGCACTTCGCGCACTTTGCCGAACATCTCGCTGCTGCTGGCCTGGTAGAAGCGGATGGTGGGATCGACGGTGCGGATGGCCTCCAACATGCGGGTGACGCCCAGGGCCGTGACCTCGCCGGTGAACACGGGTTGTTGCCACGACGCCGGGACGAACGACTGCGCCGCCAGGTTGTAGACTTCGTGCGGGCGATAGTCGCGCAGGGTGGCGATGAGCGATCCCTGATCGAGCAAGTCGCCGGAGACCAGGGTGAGCCGATCTTGAATGTGATGGATGCGCGTGAAGGTCACGGTGCTGGTGCGCCGCACCAGGCCGATCACGTCATAGCCTTTTTCGAGCAAAAACTCGGCCAGATACGAGCCATCCTGACCGGTGATGCCGGTGATTAACGCACGGCGTTTAGCCATAGAATCGAACCTCCTCTAAAATAGTCTGGTAGTCGATAGTCGCATAGTCGTTAGTCAGATGGTCTTGAGTCGCATCGTCCTGCGAGCATTTCCAAAATCCAAATCCAAAATCTAAAATCTGACTCTACTGCAAAAAGGGAAATTCACCACAGAGGCACGGAGAACACAGAGGAATCTTCATTTTTATCTTGAATGAAATTGATTTTCCGGTTAGCAATATCAATTTTATCAAAATACAGTTAAATAGAACTCCGTGACCTCTGTGTCTCCGTGGTGAAAATCTTGGTTTTTTCAGTAGACTCAAATCTAAAATCTAAAATCCAAAATCCAAAATCCAAAATCTAAAATCCTTAGAACGGGATATCGTCCTCGTCGAATTCGTCGTCAAACTCGTCGGTGAAGTCGTACTCGTCCGAGTCACAGGCTTCGGGATCGATGCCCTCGGCTTCCAGGTCACCCCGGATGAGCGCGAGCATGGCTTCGCAGTAGGCGGCCTGTTTCTGCACTTTTGCCAGTTCCGCTTCTGTGTTTGCCATCGCCTTGCTGATTCTGGCGATTTGCTTTTGCCAGTGCTTGCGTTCCTTTTCATCCTCGGTGGCATCGTGGAGGCGCCGGGTGACATCCATTTCGTAGCGTTGATATTCGCGGTCGTATTCGAGCGCCTCGAGCTCCCACTGGATATCGCGCAATGTGACCATCCAATGCCGGTATACACCGATCTTTGCCGACGCCGTTTTGCTCATTGTGTTGCGCTCTTCTGACTCTGCCATTGTTTTACCCTCCTATGGTGAATTGTCGCCATTCATCCAGGACATCCTGGATTGTCTGCTCGAAGGGGATTTCCGGTTCCCAGCCGGTATCCTGCTGGAGTTTGGCCGCGCTGCCGTAGAAAACGGGGACGTCGGCGGGGCGGTAACGCTCCGGGTCTAGCTCCACGCGGATGGGGACGGTCGCCAGGGCGATCAGTTGATCGACGATGGACTGGATGGTACGCGGCGTCCCGGAGGCAACGTTGTAGACTTCGCCGGGCTGCCCGTGCAGCAGCGCGAGGTGATAGGCGCGCACGACATCGCGCACGTCGGTGAAGTCGCGGGCGGGTGTGAGGTTGCCCACGCGCATCACCGGCGCCTGTTTGCCCGCCTCGATCCCGGCGACCTGGCTGGCAAAGGCCGGCAACACGAAGCGCGCCGACTGCCCCGGTCCCACGTGATTGAAGGGCCGTATGCGAATGATGGGCAATCCGAAACTGATGAAGTACTGGTAGCCCATCACATCCTGCGCCACCTTGCTCACACTGTAGGGATTCTCCGGGCGCAGTGGATGTTCTTCGGTCAGCGGGAGTTCGGCGACGCCGGCCCGCCCGTATTCCTCACCGGAGCCGATGATGAGCGTGCGCGGCGCGAGGTTGAGCGCCTTGAACCCTTCCAGCAGATTGAGTTGTCCGCGGATATTGTTCTCCAGCGTGCCCCACGGGTCCTGGTACGACGTGGGGACGTGCGATTGCGCCGCCAGATGAATGACGTAGTCCGGCGGGGCTTGGGCCAGCAGTGCGTGCGTGGCCTCGGCGTCGCGCAAGTCAAGATAGTGCAATGCCTCGCGTTGGGGGTCAGCCGGTGTGGGGGGCATGTCGGGATAGCACGTACCGACGATATCCCAATCGGTCTGTGAGAGAAAATACCGCCGTAAATGGTTACCGACGAAGCCGGTAGCTCCGGTGATGAGAATGCGCATAGTTTTTAGTCCGGTAGTTTTAAGTCGGATAGTCTAAATCAGTGCTGGGGACATTATATGGGATTGGGGGCGAAAGTCAATGGCGGACATCTTGGTGATTACCCACATGTTGCACTATGCGCGCGATTCATTCACCGCAGAGGTCGCAAAGCACGCAGAGAAAGCTTCTTTTATATCTCTCTGCGGCCTCAGCGTGCTCTGCGGTGAGATATGGGTAATCACCAGTTGCACTGCCTTGACTTTTTTGTTAATTCACCCTACAATGATACACGAAGTTTGTTGAAAGGTCGTATTATACTTACACAAGAAAAGGAGTTGTACTATGGTTCAAATGGATCCGCAAGTCCCAATGGATGTTACAGATGATGACAAGCTATGGTCGTTGTTGAGCTGGATTTTCGCGCCAATCGTGCCGATTATCGTGCTTTTACTGGAGGACAAGAAAACTCGTCCCTTCATCAAGTACAACGCTTTTCAGGCGTTGGTTGTGGGCATTGTAACGGTGATTTCGTTCGCGTTAACTGCCGTTGTAATCGGTTGTATCACAACGCCCTTGCTGGTGATTTATCAAATTTACCTGGCAATTCAGTCTTATCAGGGCAAATGGGTCACGATCCCCGTCGTGACCGACTTCTGCAAGGGTCAGGGCTGGATTAGCTAACCCCTCCGTATCATCTAAAAAACGGCTTCCTCGCGCGAGGAAGCCGTTTTTTGACGTGCTTGGGCGCTATGGTATACTCATTCCCTAAAGACTATCCGACTATCTGACTACCTGACTAAAGACTATCTGACTACCTGACTAAAGACTATCCGACTACCTGACTAAAGACAACGCGACTATTGGGGGATATCGTATGGGGATTGGCACTCGCAAGCACTGGCGCATTGCCCCACCGGCGCCGCCGACATTTTTCGCACAAGCGCCAGCGATTCCGCCCCTGGTGGCGCAAATCCTCTATAATCGCGGCATCGCTGCCCCGGATGACATCGATGCTTTCCTCAAGGGTACATTTGAAGCCGATAATCCTTTTCTGATGAAGGACCTTCCCATCGCCGTGAGGTTGCTGCGTCAGGCCATCGCGCGGCGTGACCCCATCGTCATCTACGGGGACTACGACGTGGATGGGGTGACGGCGGCAGCCGTTCTGATCCAGACGTTGCAGGCGTTGGGCGCGCCGGTCAAAGCCTACATTCCCAACCGGCTCGATGAAGGTTACGGTCTGAACATCGAAGCTATCACCGAGTTAGCGCAGCAAGGTGCGCGCGTCCTCATCACCGTGGACTGTGGCATCCGTTCGCTCGACGAAATCGCTGCTGCCCGGCGGTTGGGGATGACAACGATTGTGACGGATCACCATCACGTTGGCGCAGCGCTGCCCCCGGCCGATGCGGTCATCAATCCGCGCCGCGCCGATTGTGCCTATCCCTTCAAAGACCTGGCCGGTGTAGGGGTGGCCTACAAGCTGGCTCAGGCCTTGATTCGCGCGAACAGGCAGGTGCCATTGCCTACGACGCACCTGATGCTCGAAGAGGCGGATTTGCTGGATCTGGTCGCTTTGGGCACGGTGGCGGATATGGCTCCGCTGTTGGGTGAAAACCACATGCTCGTCATCAAGGGACTGGCCGCGCTCAACGAGGCGCGGCGGCCTGGATTGAGCGCGCTGTTGGAACTATCGGGTGTCGCGCCGGGGGCTGTGACGGCCAAATCCGTCGGGTTTGTGCTCGCGCCGCGCCTCAACGCTGCCGGACGTATCCGCGAGGCCATGACGTCTCTCGATTTGCTGCTGGCAGCGGATATCCAGGCGGCGCTCCCCCTGGCACAGGAACTGATCACCTTGAACGAGGAACGGCGCACCATGACATTGGAAGTGCAGGATCGCGCGCGGGAGATGGTGATGGCGCGCGGAGAAGTGCCGCCCTTGTTGTTCGCCGCATCACCCGATTTCCCCCACGGGGTGGTGGGGCTGGCGGCCAGCCGTCTGCTCGACGAGTTCTACCGTCCCGCCGTGGTCGTCTGCATCGAGGGCGAGTGGAGCAAGGGGTCGGCGCGCTCGATTCCCGAATTTCACATCACCGAGGCGTTGGACACGATGAGCGACATCCTGGCGCGCTACGGTGGGCACTCGGCGGCGGCGGGATTCACCGTGCCGACGGAGCGCCTGCCTGAGGTGGAGGCGCGTCTGTTGGCGCTGGCCCGCGAGCAGTTGGCCGGGTTGACCCTGGTGCCCACGCTCCAGGTCGATGCGGAAACGCCGTTGGAGGCGCTCTCGTGGGACCTCTACCATGCGATGGAGCGGCTTGAGCCTTTCGGGTATGGCAACGCTGTGCCGATTCTCGTCAGTCGCAACGCGCGGGTGGTGGAGGGGCGGACGGTGGGCGCGGACGGGCGCCATCTCAAGCTGCGCCTGGCCGACGATCGTGGCATGGTGTGGGATGCCATCGCCTTCCGTCAGGGTGACTGGATTCGTCGTCTGCCATACCGGATCGATCTCGCCTACATGTTGGAAGCCAACGTCTGGAACGAGCGCGTCAACCTGCAGCTCAACGTGCTGGATATTCACTTTCCGGGGGAGGGGTGAGCGCATCGGCGAAAGAAGAATCAGCGAATGGCCTCATTATTCTGTCAACGGATGGAACGGATTTTAACGGATTTTTTCCCTTTTTAATCCGTTTCATCCGTTCACAAAGGCGTTTAAGCGAGTGTCAGCACAAAATTTTGTCAACGGATGGAACGGATTTTTTCCCTTTTTAATCCGTTGACTCTACTGCAAAAAGGGAAATTCACCACAGAGGCACGGAGAACACAGAGGAATCTTTATTTTTATCTTGAATGAAATTGATTTTCCGGTTAGCAATATCAATTTTATCAAAATACAGTTAAATAGAACTCCGTGACCTCTGTGTCTCCGTGGTGAAAATCTTGGTTTTTTCAGTAGACTCATCCGTTTCATCCGTTAAATCCGTTGACTAAGGAGCAACCTATGCGTATTCTCGTAACCGGCGCGGCTGGATTTATCGGTAGTAACCTGGCGGAGGCACTGCTACAGCGCGGCGATACGGTGGCCGGGCTGGACAACTTCAACGACTATTACAGCCCGGCGCGCAAGCGGGCCAACGCGGCGGCGCTGATGGCGTATCCCAACTTCACGATGTACGAAGTCGACCTGCGTGACGAGGCTACCGTCAAAGGCATCCTCGCCGGCGGACACTTCGATGCGGTGGCGCACCTGGGCGCGATGGCGGGCGTGCGCTACTCCATCGAGCGCGCGCCGCTCTACACCGACGTGAACATTCGCGGCACGGTGAACGTGCTCGAAGGCGCGCGTCTGGCGGGGACGCCGCATATCGTCTTCGCCTCCACCTCGTCGGTCTACGGCAAGACGGCGCAAGTCCCCTTCGTCGAAACCGACCCGCTCGGCCAGCCGCTCGCGCCTTATCCCGCCAGCAAAATCGCCGGCGAGCTGATGGGCTATACGTATCACAACCTGTTCGGCCTCTCGTTCACGGCGCTGCGCTTCTTCAGCGTCTATGGCCCGCGTGGACGCCCCGACATGATGCCCTATATGATTACCGACAGCATCGTCCACGACAAAACCTTCAAGCTGTACGACGCCGGTGAGATGTGGCGCGACTGGACCTACGTGGGCGACATCGTGCAGGGCGTCATCGCCGCGCTGGAGACGCCGCTGGGCTACGAGCGCGTGAATCTGGGGCGCGGTGAGCCGGTGCGCATGGCGGACTTCGTCGCGCTCATCGAACGCCTTGTTGGGAAAAAGGCGCGCATGGACACCCCACCCGCCCCCGCCAGCGAGCCGCCCATCACCTACGCCGACATCACCAAAGCGCGCACGCTGCTCGGCTACGACCCGCACGTCTCGGTGGAGGAGGGGATGACGCGGTTTTGGGAGTGGTACAGAACTGCCGACAACGAATAGCACAACGAATAGCACAACGAATAGCATAACGAATGGGGCAACGAATAGCACAACGAATGGGGCAACGAATAAACGAATTCGGGTCTTGGACAAACCAGTACAGTCTAGCTGTGCTCGGAGCGGATCGCCAGATCTGCGATTATGCGCCGGAGCGGGCGGGGAACTGACGTTCCCGTTTAAGCAAATGAGGTGACGCGGATGTGTATCTTCTGCAAAATTGTGAAAGGGGAGGCCAAATCTTGGAAGGTCTATGAGGATGAGAGCGTTCTGGCGTTTCTGGACATCAACCCCGTCAGCGAATACCACACGTTGGTGATCCCCAATGCGCATTACGAGAACATCTTCGACGTGCCGGAAGACGAACTCCTCAAGGTGATGGCCGTGGTGCGCAAGCTGGCGCGCTTGTACCACGAGCGGTTGGGCATCCACAACGTGCAAATCATCAACAGCTCCGGGCGGGAAGCGCAGCAGGACGTGTTTCACCTGCATTTCCACATCGTCCCCCGGAAAGCCGGCGACGGGCAGAACATCGCCTGGCGGACGCATCCGGAGTGGCGGGCAAGGTTCGATGCGATGGTGGCGAAAATTCTAACCGCGAATTGTGCGGATTCTTGCTAATTCTAAAAGAATTTGCGCAGATTCGCGCGATTCGCGGTTTATTTTTGGGGGAGGCAATGATGGTCGGATTATCACCTGCACTGTATACCCGTTGCCGTGAGACGTTGCTGCGCTGTCACGAATTCACCACGGATGACAGGCTGCGCACAGTGTTTGCCGTGGACACCCTCGCTCCTTTCCGCCACGCGCTGCCCGGCGCGCCAAGTCCGGCGGCGCGCGTGGCGGCGACGTTGGATTACCTGCTGGATAAATCTACCGCCGCTGGCCGCCCGGCGTTGCCCCTTTTCCTGACCGCGCTGCGCGACCGCTGCGACCCCGGCGACGCGCTTTACGCCGACCTGGAGGCGCTGGCGCGGGACGTCGCTGCCGCGTTGGCCGCGCCTGGCGCGTCCTTGCCGCCCGTAGACCCCACCGCCCTTAAGGCCTACCTGGAGGTCGTGAGCGCGCAGTGCTGCCAGATGGAGACGCGCCCCTATCGTCAACTGTCCGAATTGCGCGGCGCGCCGCCCTCCTTGACCCTCCTCGGCGACGAAACATGTCCCGCCGCCTACGTCCCGTTGCGCTTCGATGTGCATAGGACCGGGCGCACCCAGGAGACTGGGCGCGCCCCGGGATGGCGGCAGACGGCGCGCCAGCGCGAGCTTGCGCCGGAGGAGCCGGCGTTTGAGCCGCCGGACCGCGACGCGCCGGAGGTAGACGTTGACCTGGCGCGCGTCCTCTCCATCCCCGGCCATGTGGTCTTCCTGGGACAGGCCGGCAGCGGCAAAACCACCGTCCTGCGCCTCATCGCCGCCGTTCTGGCCACCCAAGACCCCGCCGCCCTCCGCGCCGAACTCGGTCTGGAATCGTCGCCGCCCCCGGGATCGCCGCTATCCCCGGCGGCCTCCCCTTCTCTCCCCATCCCCATCTTCGTCGCCCTGCGCGAGTTCGAGTACGCCTGCCAGCAATCGCACACGCCGCCCTACACCCGCGACGTGGCGAGTCTGTTGCGTTTTATGGATGACCAGTTCGCGAAACGCAATCCGGGGCGCGTCCCGCCGGGTTTTGTGAGTGGTCTGGTGCGCGGCGGCGGCGCGTGGGTGCTGCTCGACGCGCTCGATGAAGTCGCGGATTTCGATCATCGGATCGCGGTGCGCCAGACCATAGAAGATTTGGCGGACGCTTTCCCCAACAACCGTTTCCTGGTGACCGCCCGCGTGGCGGCTTACGAACACGTCAACACCCGCCTGGATGCGCGCTTTAATCTGGCGACCGTGCGCGATTTGACCCGCGCGCAGTGGGCGTTGATGGTGGAGCGGCTCTACGCCGGCCTGGAACGCAACGCGGCCCTGGCGGCCGAACGCGCCGCCGAATTGCTGGCCCGCATTGACGCCTCGGAGACATTGCAGGCGATGGTCAAGACGCCGTTGATGGTCTGGACGGCGACGCACATCCATTACACGAACCGGAAATTGCCGGAGCAACGGGCGGAACTGTACCGGGCTTACGTGGATATCCTGCTTGGCGCGCGCCTGCAAGAAGAAGAAGGCGCCGAAGCCGCGCAAGAATTGCGCGACGCCCGTTGGCCGGCCGATGACCGCCGCTATTATCTGATTCATGCTGCGTTCAAAGTCCACGAGGGCGCAGCGCAAGAACGTGTTGCTGCGCCGCGGCAGGATGCGCCGGTCATCGTGGATGAAACCACGCTGGTGAAGCAGATCCTGCCGCCCATTATGGCCCCAATGCTGATGCTGGACCTCTCCACCCTGCGTGGAAGACTCCAGGTGGAAAGCGAGGCGCGCGACTTCGTCAAGCTGATGACCGAACGCAGTGGGTTGCTCCCCGCGCATCCGGAAGGTTACACCTTCGGCCACCATTTGACGTTGCAGGAATTTCTGGCGGCGTTGTACCTGGTAGAACATCTGCACGGGCAAGAGCGCCGCGCTTTTTTGGCGGAGCATGTGGGGCAGAGCTGGTGGCGCGAGGTCATTTTGTTGATGGCCGGGAGCTTGCTCCGCCAGCCGCAGCAGGCGCAGCAGTTCCTTTTGCAGGAATTGGGAAACCTGCCGGGCGATGGTGATACGCCCGCCTACGGCCTGGCCTGGGCCGGGCGCGCCTTGCTCGAAATCCCGCCTGCTCGCGTAGGCTGGCACGCCGGCGCCCGCGACACCTTGGCGAAGCGCCTGGTGCAAGTGCTCTGGCGCACCCCGCCCACCACCTCCGTCACGGCGCGCATCGAAGTGGGCGAGGTGTTGGGCCGCCTGGGTGACCCGCGCTTCAGCGGCGAGTTGTGCTTGCCGGAGTTTATCCCCTTGCCCGGCGGCGAGTTTTGGATGGGCACGGACGAGGCGGAAGCGGCGCGGCTCGAACAATATTTTGCGTACGAAACGCCGCGCCACAAAGTTTACGTGGATGCTTTTGCCCTGGCGCAGGTACCCACGACCAACGCGATGTTCGCGCGCTTTATAGAGGCCGGCGGCTACCGCGATCCACGCTGGTGGGTGGACGCGCCCAAAGGCTTCTGGCGGCCGGAGGGGACGATCAAGGGTTGGTGGGGCGATGAGCGTAGTCAACCCGCGTTTTGGGACGACGCGCATTTCAACGCCCCCAACCAACCCGTCGTCGGCGTGACCTGGTACGAAGCCGTGGCCTACTGTCGCTGGCTGACGGCGATGCGCAACGACGGCCACATCTACCGCCTGCCCACCGAGGCCGAGTGGGAGCGCGCCGCGCGCGGGCTTATCCCCCCCTCAATCCCCCCCGGCGGGGGGGAAGAGACCTCCCCCCCTTTGGGGGGGATTGAGGGGGGGCGCATCTACGCCTGGGGCAACACCTGGCAACCGAACCGCGCCAACACGAAAGAACTCAACCTGGAACGTACCACGCCCGTCGGTATCTTCCCGGACGGGGCGACGCCGGAAGGCCTGCTGGATATGACGGGCAACGTGTGGGAGTGGTGCAATGATTGGTACGATAAAGCTGCTTATGGCAAGTGCGCGCGTCAGATTGCGCGCAATCCTGCCGGACCGGAGAGAGGGCAGTACAAAATACTTCGCGGTGGCTCATTCTATAACGAGAAAGCCTACGCGCGGTGCGCTTTCCGCCACTGGCTCAACCCTGCCCGCAGGATCGTCAACGGCGGTTTTCGTGTCGCCAGGGGTTCTCTCTAATGCACCCTGTTCTCTGGACACTGACACCTGTGCTCTGTTTCCTGCGCACTGCACGCTGTCCCCTGGCGGGGGTCTGGGGGCAGCAGCCCCCAGGGGCGGCGGGAGAGCACACGGATGGGGAGATCTACGATGAAATACATTGGCTCGGGCCGGTCTCTGACCGCGCCCGCCGGAAAGCCTGGCCCTAAAGAGGCCAGGCTGAAAGGGCAAAGCCCCTACGGGGCTGGCTTTAGCTCTGCAGGGGCTTTGCCCTTTTAGCACAGGGCTTCAGCCCTGTGCTGTGATCCGCGTGAAGCGTTTGAGATAAGGTTCGAGTCATGCCACACACCTTCAAAAACCTGTACCCGCAGATTTACGATTTTGACAATCTCTACATCGCCTGGCGGCGCGCGCGGCGCGGCGGCAAGCGCAAGTGGCTTGGGTATACGACAGATGATTGGGAAAAGAATGATAGCCATCTGACAATTCCCTTTGAACTGCTGTGGCCGGTCTCTGACCGAGCCGCCGCGCGCCTGGATGACAGGCTAGGCGAGCGCGGTCGGAGACCGGCCCGAGCCCTTCCTAATCATTGGCACTATCCCTGAGTGGCTTTTGGGAAAATGGCTTCAACGGTATAATCGGTTAGAGAACTCCAGACCGCGTCCCGGTCGCGCGCCCGCGAGGGGCCGGCCAAAGAGGGAGGGTCCCGCCTGAGCCAGTAAGCGGGGATGCAAGATGCAGGATGCAAGATGCATTTCTCTGTTGACCGTTCGGACGGGCCCCGCCGATGAAAGTGTAACGCAAGCTGTCAGCTTGCGGCGTGGGCAAACTAACAGTTTGCCCTACATTTGCCGTTTTCAAGGAGTGCATGATGTCCGATTCATCTATTGCGCCGATTCTCGATGACCTGCCGACCGGCGTGGATGCGCTGGATTTCACGCCTTATGTGGAGGCGTTGAGCGAGATTTTGCTCGATGCCAACACGGGCACGCCGCTGACGTTGGGCGTGTTCGGCAGTTGGGGCAGCGGCAAGACGAGCCTGATGCGGATGTTGCACGACCGGGTGAAGTCCACGCATTGCGCCGTCTGGTTCAACGCCTGGAAGTATAACCAGGAAGATGCGCTCTGGCGCGCGTTGCTGCTGGTGTTGCTGGATAAGTTGGAGGAAGCCATCCGGCCCGCCCCTGCGGAGCCGGACAAACCGGCGCGTGGCAAGGGCAAGGACGCACCGGGCAAAGACGCCGCCGCGCCGCCGGAAGATGAGCCGGATACCGCGCGCCTGATTGAACTGTTGCGCGAGGCGCTCTACCGCGAGACCACCTGGACGGAGAAAGGCGCGTTCAAACCTGATGGGATACTCCAGGCGGTCGCCGCTGGCTTGGGATTGGGCTTCAATTTGTTCCTCTCCGGTACGCCTCTGGGGGTTGTGAAAGAGGTAGTAGAAGCGGCGCAAAAGAAATTTGGCGAGGGTGAGCCGGTGAGCCAGATGGCGAAGCTGGCGCAGGCTCTCAAACGCGAGGAAGTTATCCACACCCAGGCGCAGTTGAAGTCACTGGAGCAGTTCCAGGAGAACTTCGCCCGGTTGGTGGCGCGTTTGCCCGGCGCAAAACGCCGCCTGATCGTCTTCGTGGATGACCTTGACCGCTGCACACCGGAGAAGGCGCTGCAGGTGTTGGAGGCGCTCAAGCTGTTCCTGGACGTTCCCAACTGCATCTTCGTGCTAGGGTTGGATCAAACGGCGATTGAAACGGCGGTGCGCACGCGCTACCGAGACGAGGTCAAAGCGCGCGATTATCTGGAGAAAATTATCCAGTTGCCGTTCACGCTGCCGCCGCTCGAAGATGAAGTTATGCTGAAGTATGTGAAAAGTCTGGCGCAAGCCTTGCCGGACGAACGCTGCGCGCAGGTCTTCGCGCAGGGGATGCAGCCTAACCCGCGCCAGGTAAAGCGCACCCTCAACTTCTACCTGCTGCTGATGCGGCTGGTGGAAAAGCGCGCGCCGCTCACCGCCACGCCGTTGCGGCTGGCGAAGATGGTGGCCATCCAACACGGCCATCCCGACCTCTACGCGCTGTTGAGCGTCTATCCGCATTATCTCCCGGAGTTGGAGACCTATTTCCGCGCGGAAGACGCTGCCGGGCGGGGCGATATGGCCGGCCGCGAAAAGCCCGCGCTGCCGGAGGACCTGCAAAAGTTTGTCGGCGAGGCTGTGCGCCGCCTGCTCTCTCTGTATCTCGACGATGCAGAGGCGTGTTTTGGCGGGTTGGAACGCCAGGACGTGCGCAGCTACATCACGCTCACCCGCCGCGCCGCGCCGGAACTGGCGACCGTGCGGCGCGCGCGGCTGCCTTTTGAGCCGGAGCTAGTGGCGATCCCCACCGGGGCGTTTTTGATGGGCACGAGCGAGGAGCAGGCGGCGGCGCTGAAGAAGAAATACAAGTGGGCGAAGGCATTGAACTTCGAGGATGAACATCCGCAGCACACGGTCACGCTGCAGGCCTTCGAGATCGGCAAATACCCGGTGACGAACGCCGAGTACGCGGAGTTCGTCAAAGCGACAGGGTATCGCGCGCCGGAGCACTGGCGCAACGGCGTCTTGCCCGAAGACCTGGCGGATCATCCGGTGGTCTACGTTACCTGGCGTGACGCGCTGGCCTACGTCACCTGGTTGCGCGAGGCGACCGGCCAACCGTATCGCCTGCCCACCGAGGCCGAGTGGGAAAAGGCCGCACGCGGAACCGAGGGCCGCCTGTGGCCATGGGGCGATGAGTGGGACCCCCACCGCTGCAACCTCAAACCGGCGGGGCCAGGCGCGACGACGCCGGTGGGCCGGTATTCCCCAAGGGGCGACAGTTTTTATGGCTGTGCGGATATGGCGGGGAATGTGTGGGAATGGTGTAGCAGTCTGTACCAGCCGTACCCTTATCAGGCAGATGACGGGCGCGAGGATTTGGAAGCGGACGGGACGCGTGTGCTCCGTGGCGGCTCCTGGTACAACGACAATCCTGCCTCCGCGCGGTGCGCTTTCCGCGCCTGGATCGGCCCTGACTACTGGAGCGTCGACAGCGGTTTTCGTGTCGCCAGGGGTTCTCTCTAATGCACCCTGTGCGCTGTCCCCTGCGCCCTGTGCTCTGTATCCTGCACACTGTCCCCTGTGGGGGTCTGGGGGCTACGCCCCCAGGGGCGGCGGGGGAGAACACGGATGGCAGAAATGGAGATAGGGGCGCCGGCGGCGTAGCCTTGCTCGGGCCGGTCTCTGACCGCGCCCGCCGGGGAAGCCAGGCCCTAAAGAGCCAGGCTGAAAGGGCAAAGCCCCTACGGGGCTGGCGTTAGCCCCGCCGGGGCTTTGCTCTTTCAGCGCAGGGCTTCAGCCCTGTGCTTGCGGTGGTTGTTTTCATTGTCCGTTTGGGTATACTAGCTAACGTTACCGAACCTTCGCGGTGCTTCTTCTTCGCTGTGCGCTGAAATACAATGCGCCGCTGATCACCTTAGACCAAAATCTGGCGCGCGTGGCGCGCGAGAACGGGGTAGATTTGCTTGAGGTGGCAGGATGAATGTCTATACCTACACAGAAGCCCGGCAAAACCTGGCGACCTTGCTGGACACGGCCTTACAGGTGGGTGAAGTGCTGATCAAACGCAAGGACGGATCTGTCTTCGTGGTGCGCCCGCAGCCGCGTGGGGAATCGCCTTTGGATGTGGATGGGATTGACCTGGGCCTCAGCGCGGCGGAGATTGTCGCGTTTGTCCAGGAAGGCCGGCGGCAATAGCACCGATGACTGCATCGCAAACCATCATCATCACCGGCGAACACCTGACGATGGAAGACGTCGCCGCCGTGGCGGCGGGGGCGCGGGCGGTGCTGGCCCCGTATGCGGCAGAGGCGATGGCGCGCTCGTGGGCGGGCGTGCAGACGCTGCTGGCGAACGGCGAGATCGCGTATGGCATCACCACGGGCTTTGGGGCGTTCAAGGGGCGCATCATCCCGCCGCACGAGGTGGCGGCGTTGCAGCGCAATCTGGTGTTGAGCCACGCGGCGGGCGTCGGGCCGGCATTGGACGCAGCGACGGTGCGCGCGGTCATCGCGGTGCGCGTCAATACGCTGGCGATGGGCTATTCGGGCATCCGTCCGCAGGTGGCGGAGGCGCTGCTGGCGCTGCTGAACGCCGGTATCGTGCCGGTGATTCCCGCCTACGGTTCGCTCGGCGCAAGCGGCGATCTGGCCCCGCTGGCGCATCTGGCGTGCGTCCTCATCGGTGAAGGTGAGGCGTTCTACGCGGGTGAACGCCTGCCCGGCGCGGAGGCGCTGCGCCGCGCCGGCCTCACACCGGTGGAACTCGGCGCGAAGGAGGGGCTGGCGCTGCTCAACGGCACGGCGGTGACGACGACCATCGGCACGCTGGTCACGTTGCGCGCGGAGAACCTCGTCCGCGCTGCCGATATCGCGGGCGCGCTCTCGTTGGAGGCGCTGCGCGGCACGGCGACGGCCTTCGACCCGCGCATCCACCTCGTCCGTCCGCACCCGCGCCAGGTGGACGCCGCTGCTTACGTCCGCCGCCTGCTGGAAGGCAGCACGTTCGTCCGCCCGCACGATCCCCGCGACATTCAGGACGCCTACAGCCTGCGCTGCATCCCGCAGGTCCACGGGGCGGTGCGCGACACGGTCGCCTACGCGCGCTGGGCGCTGGAAATCGAGCTGAACGCCGTCACCGATAACCCGCTCATCTTCTTCGAGCCGGATGGTCGCCCGGTGGTGCTCTCCGGCGGGAACTTTCACGCGGAACCGGTGGGGTTGGCGCTGGATTACCTCAAGCTGGGGCTGACGGATTTGGGCAACATCAGCGAGCGGCGCACGGCGCGGCTGGTGGACGAGGCGCTGAACCACGGCCTGCCGCCGTTCCTCACGCGCCACGGCGGGCTGGAAAGCGGCTTCATGCTGGCGCAGTATACGGCAGCGGCGCTGGCTTCGGAGAACAAGGTGCTGGCGCATCCTTCGACTGCGGATACAATTCCTACATCGGCCAACACCGAGGATCACGTGAGTATGGCGACGAACGCAGCGCATCACGCCCGCCAGGTGATGGAGAACGTGGAGCGCATCATTGCCATTGAGCTGCTGGCGGCGGCGCAGGGCATTGACTTCCGCCGTCAGCAGTTGGGCGCGTCCGCTCGTCTGGGGCAAGGCACGGCGGCAGCCTACGCCGCCATCCGCGCGCGCGCCCCCTTCCTGGAGCACGATACGCCGCTCTCCCCGCTCATCGAGGCGGTGTACGATCTGGTGGCAAGCGGTGCGTTGGTGGCCGAGGTAGATGGAAGGTTTTAGGAGGATGTGTGTGTTGATTGAGACTTTGACTGTGACTACGCCGGAGCGTTCCTGGTTGGAAAAACTTGAGGAGATTCGCCGAGTATTGCGCCAGAGCGGGTATCATTTTCGTAGTCGCGAAGAAATTGACGCGCAAATCCAGGCAGAACGCGATGAATGGGAGTTTTCCGTGCTCGGGACGGTCTCTGACCGCGCCCGCCCCACGCCTGAGCTTGCGGTGGAATTATAACCGCAAATCACGCGAATCTTCGCTAATTTTAGAAAAGATTCGCGTAGATTTGCGAGATTAGCGGTTTATGATGACTATACGCGCATTGGTAACAGGTGCAACAGGTTGCGTCGGCGCGAACATCGTCGAGGCGCTGCTGGCGCGCGGGTATGCGGTGCGGGCGTTGCGGCGGGCCACGTCGAAGCTGGATGCGCTCTCCGGACTGGATCCCGAATACGCGACCGGCGACGTGCTGGACGAGGCGTCGCTCTCGGCGGCGATGGCCGGCTGCGCGCTGGTCTTCCACGCGGCGGCGGTCTCGCAGTACTGGCGCAACGGGCCGGAGGCGATCTACGCGGCAAACGTCGTAGGGACGCGCAACGTGCTGCGCGCGGCGTTGGCGCAGGGCGTGCAGCGCGTCGTCTTCACCAGTTCGGTGGCGGTACTGGGCGTCCCTACGCGGCGCGGGCAGTTATTGGATGAGTCGGCGACGTTCAACTTGCGTCCGGCGCAGTTTCACTATGGGCACAGCAAGGTGTTGGCCGAAGCGGAGGTGCAGCGCGCCGTGGCGGAGGGGCTGGACGTGGTGATTGTCAACCCGGTGTCGGTGATTGGGCAGCGCGACGTGTACTTCGTGGGCGGCGAAATCCTGCGGACGGCGCAGCGTGGGCTGCTCATCGCTGCGCCGCCGGGCGGGATGGGCATCGTCTCGGCCAAAGCAACCGGCGAAGGGCATGTGCTGGCGGCGGAGCGCGGCGCTACCGGCGAACGCTACATCCTCAACGGCGAAAATATCTCGCATCGTGCGTTGATGGCGCTGGCGGCGGAGGTCGCCGGCAAGCGTGCTCCATGGTTCACCATCCCGCGCGTGTTGATGACGCCGCTGGCCGCGCTGGTCGATTGGCTAAACCGTATCCGCCGCGCCACGCCATTGGTTGATGGCAGCCAGTTGCACTTGAGCGCGCGCGATATGTACTTCGATGGCCGCAAAGCTGCACGTGAGTTGGGCTTTGTCGGCGGCTCAGCACAGGCCGCAGTTGCGGAGGCTTGGGAGTGGTATCGTGGCCATGGTCTTCTATAAACAAAGTGCAATGATCTCTCCTTCCCCGTCTACCGTCTACCGTCTACCGTCTACTTTACGGGAGCGTGGTCGTGTATCTGAAATCTGACCGCGACCTGTATCGCCGCCGCAGACGCATCCCCTGGTTGCGCTTGTTGACGCTATTGGCATTGGTCGGGGCGGGCATTTATGTGGTCAACACCATTATGGACGTCATGCAGGAGCGGCCCGGCGGCGAAGCGGTGTATGCGCCCACGCCCATACCCTCGCCGACGCCCACGCCATCGCCGGCTATCTACGTCGCCAGGGCCGAAGATGCCTACTGGGCCGGTGATATGGAAGGCGCGATCGACGCTTACCAGCGCGCATTGGATATCGAGCCGAACCAGTTCGACCTGTACGTGGCATTGTCGCGGTTACTGACGTTCCAGTCACAGCCCGAGCGCGGTCTGGAGATGGCGCGCGAGGCATTGCGCCGCCAGCCGGAGAATGCCCGCGCCTGGGCGGTGTTGTGTTTGGCTTACGATTGGATCGGGTTGCCGCTGGAAGCGGTGTCGGCGTGCGAGAAGGCCATTTCCTTCGACCCCACCCTGCCGGAAGCGTATGCCTATCTGGCCGAAGCTTACATCGACGCCGGGAACTGGTATGCCGCCAACAATACGATTGCCACGGCAGTGGAATTGGGCGAAAACAACGTCGATGTGCTGCGCAACCGCGCCTACGTGTTGGAGACGCAGGGAAATTATTACGGTGCGATTGGCGCGTATCGTGAGGCGCTGGCGATTCATGACAAGCTGGTTCACTTGCACATGGCGATTGGCCGTAACGCCAACGCGCTGGGCAACTGGACGCTGGCGGTGCAGGCCTACACCGACGCGGTGGAAACCGACCCCAATCACGTCCCGGCGCTGGCGCGTTTGGGCCTGCTGCTCCTGCTCACTGGTGATTATAACAAGGCAGAGGCCAATCTCACCAAAGCGATTAAGCTCGATCCTACGTTTGGCGATGCCTATGCGCACCTCGGAACGCTTTATTTCCAGCAACGCAACTACGAAGATGCCATCGAAAACCTGAAACTCGCCGTCCGCTATGGTGAAGCGCGTTCCCGCCGGCGGACGGTCTACCTGGTCATCACGATGGAGGACACCAATGCAGTCGGGACCGAGCCAGGAGGAACGGAGGTGGCGCGGGCTGAGTTTGTGCACCCCATTGACTTCGAAGCGCCGCTGCGTGGGATGATTGCGGGCCGTATGGTCGGCACGGACATCACGGGGCATATCCGCTTTGATGTGATGAGCGGGCGATATGCGATCGAGATGCAGGGGGTGCCGCCGGCGCCCGCCGGGAAAATTTACATCGGTTGGTTTTTACCGCTGCGCTCGTTGGAACGCCAGCTCGTGCGCACCGAGGCGATTTTTCCCGCGCCCAATGGTCGAGTGCAGGCTTCGGGGGACACCGGGCGCGTCGGAGGGCCATCGATTGAGACTTATTACACGCTGGCGCTGTCGTACTATCTCCTGGATCAATGTAACGAGGCGCTGCCCTATATCGAGGCGGCCCTGCGCATCGACCCCGAGGATGCGAACGCCCTCCAGACGTTACAATTGTGCCGGTAGGGAATGGCAAACGGGTGAATGGGCGAATCAGCGAGTGAGCGAATGGGCGAATCGACGACTGGCGACCGGCGAGTAGGCACGAAGGACTGGCGCCTTTGGACTTACGCGCCGTACCTCCTGATGCTGTTTGGCATTTTGTTTCTCTATCGCCGGTTGGTAGCCGGATGGGTGCTGGCCGGCGGCGATTTGCAGATGTATTTTTTCCCTTATTGGACTGCGGCCGCGCGCGCTTTTCAGGCCGGACGCTTGCCGCTGTGGAATCCCGATCTCTTCGCAGGCGCGCCGCTGCTCGCCAATTCTCAGGCCGGCGTGTTTTATCCGCTCAACTGGCCGTTGTGGCTCCTTTCTGGTTCCTCTCTGGCTGGGATGGCGCGCTCCTTGCATTGGAGTGTGCTCCTACACCTGAGCCTTGCCGCGGTGAATACCACCATCCTCGCGCGCCGTCTGGGGCTGAGGCCGTGGAGTGCGGCGCTGAGCGGTCTGCTGTACGCCGGAAGCGGCTACTTAGGCATCCACGTGGAGCATCTCAATCAGCTTCAAGGCTTGGCGTGGCTGCCGTTACTCCTGCTGCCAGAAACAGGAATCGGAAATCGGAAATCCGAAATCCAAAATCCGAAATCCGAAATCCAAAATCCAGAATCCGAAGTCCAAAATCCAAAATCCGAAATCCGAAATCCAAAATCCAAAATCGGCAGGTGGCCTTCGCCGCTGAGTGTGGGGGCGCTGGCGCTGATTGTGCTGGCGGGCCACACGCAGATGGCGTTTATCGCTGTGTTGGGACTGGTCGTGTGGGTTGTGGGTTGCGAGTTGAACGGCAAGTGGCAAATGGCAAATGGCAAATCCGGCGACGAGCAACGGATACCGCGTAACCGGCAACGTGCCTCTCGCATGATTTCTTGCCTCCTGCCTCTTGCCTCTTTTCTTCTTCCCTTCGCCCTTGCCGGCCTGATCGCAGCAGCGCAACTGTTGCCGACGCTCGAACTGTCGCGCTATTCGATGCGCAGCGGGGGATTGCCCTGGCGTGAGGCGGTCTCTTTCTCCGTGCGACCGTGGGAACTGCTGCGCGCGCTCGTCCCGCCTTATCTTACGCCGTTGTTGTTGCCCGAAGCGGTGGCCTACATCGGCCTGACGGGGATGGCGCTGGCCGGCTGGGGGGCGTGGCGCGCGTTGCGCACCCGTCGGGCATATAGCCTGGCGCTGATCCTGCTGGGCGGCGTGGGCGTGTTCTGCGCGTTGGGTGGCTACAATCCGCTCTACTTAGCGGCGGTGCGATTGGGCGTGCCGGGGTTCGTGCATTTCCGCGCGCCGGTGCGTTTTCTGGCGCTGTACGTGCTGGCGGCGGCGCTGCTGGCGGGGATAGGCTTTGAGTCACTATGTTTAACCACGGAGACACAGCGGACACCGAGAAATATCACCAAAAATCTCCGTGCTCTCCGTATTTTTGTGGTGAAACTCGCGCCGCTGGCGTTGACCGGCTTGATTTGGGCGGAACTGCTGTGGGCTGCCGAACGCATGCCGCACGCCGACGCCACAGCGCCGCGCGCCTATACCGATCTCCGTCCGGCGACGGCGCATCTTGTCGCGGCGGCCTCCGCGGCGACTGCGCGGGGCGAACCACCAGGCCGCTTCCTCAGCATCACGCCGACCCTCTTCGAGGCGGGCGACGAGGCCGACATCGAGGCGGTATACGGCGCGGCACTCTCTCCCGATGCGCTGTGGGCCTATGAAGTCGCCGTCAAACAGCGGGAGGTGCTGGCGCCCAACCTGTCGCTGGCCTTTGCGGTGCCCGCCGTGGACGGCTACGACGGCGGCTTGCTCCCGCTGCGCCACTACGTCACGTTCTCGCGCCTCTTCTTGCCCGAAGGCACGCTCGATGGTCGCCTGCGCGAAAACCTCACGGCGATTCCTGAGGGTCGCTGGCTCTCGCTGCTCGGCGTGCGCTTTTTGATGACCGACAAGACCGGCGATTTGTGGGTGGACGGCGTGTTTTACGACCGCCAGTTTCAACCGCACCTGGATGCCGGGGAAGCCCTCACGCTTGCCTGGCTGCCGGAAGATTTTGTGGCGGACACGCTCGGCTGGTTGTACGCGGGCGCGGGAGAGGTGCAGGTCACGTTTGCGGATGGCGCGACGCGCACGTTTTCCTTGCCGATGCACGAGACCGCCGACGTCGCCTATCGCCTGCCGTTGGACGCAGCGACGACGCTGACGGCGCTCACCGTGCGGGCGGCTTCCGGCGGCCTGACGTTGACCGGCGCCAGTCTCATCGATGAGCGCACCGGCGCGTTCTATCCGCTGGCGCTCTCTGAGGACTTCCGGCTGGCTCACTCCGGCGATGTGAAAATCTACGAGAACTTGCGCATGGTGCCGCGCGCCTTCCTGACGCAGGATGTGCGCTGCGTTGCTTCGGATGATGCTGCGTTGGCTGTGATGCGCGACCCGACCTTCGACCCGGCTACACAGGCTGTGGTTATCGGCTGTGACCAGGGGGTGGGGAACGCGCCGGCGGACGTGCCGCCCGGTCTTGCCGCGGTGGTGGCGTACACGCCGGAACGGGTGGTAGTGGACGTGAGCACCGCTGTACCGGCGTTCGTCGTCCTGTCCGAGGTGTGGTATCCGGGGTGGCAGGCGACGGTTCAGCCGCTCGAAACCGAGGGGAGGGCGCCGGCAAGGCCAGAGGTGTTCCGCACCGATGTACTTTTCCGGGGCGTGCGCGTGGACCCGGGTGTCTGGCGCGTCACGCTCACCTATCGCTCACGGTGGCTGGCCGTCGGAATTGGGTTGAGCATATCGGGAATAATGACACTGCTATTTTACGCTTATTTTAGTTGTGCTATTGTTCGTAAGAGGATATAATTGGGTACACAAATCTGCTTTGTAAGTTGACGGGTAATCTGCCATCAATATGATGCGGATTACACTGTTGGTTAACATTTTTCAAACATTAACCAAACGTTTATCATTGAGATGATTTTACGAAACCCTTTCATGCTATAATTAAGCAGGAATACAAACACAGAGGTGAACATGGGTGCAAAGATTCTCTATATTGAAGACAACCCTGGGAATCGCACGTTAGTGCAGCGTATTCTTATGGTTGAAGATTACGACGTTTTCGAGGCTGCGGATGGGCCGACCGGTATCGAGATCGCCCTGCGCGTGAAACCGGATCTCATTCTCATGGATATGAACTTGCCTGATATTGACGGCTATGAGCTGACACGTCGCATGCGGGCGATTCCAGAACTGGCTCACATCCCCATCATTGCGATGACGGCGAATGTGATGCAGGGTGACCGTGAGAAGACACTGGCGGCCGGGTGCAGTGGTTATATTCCCAAGCCAATTGATGTTGATGAGCTTCCGAACCAGGTCGCACGTTTCCTCAAGATGAAAGGAGCTTAGGCTGCCGACCGCGCCTCAGGGAAATACACTATGAAGTGGAAACCTATCCCTCCCTCGAATGCTGTCATTCTGATTGTTGAGGACAACCTCAACAACTTCATCTTGATGACCCGTTTATTGGCTTTTCTGGGTGTCAAGAAATGTGAATGGAAGGCTTCGGGGTGGAAGGTGCTTGAATTTGCCGAGACATTGGGGAATATCGATTTAATTTTGATGGACATTGCCTTGCCCGATGCGGACGGTTTTGAATCGCTGGCCTCTTTACGTTCGCATCCACGCTTTCAGGAAGTGCCGATTGTGGCAGTGACGGCCGATGTATCGTTGCAGAATGTGGCCCGTGCACGTGAAGCCGGATTTAACGGTTTTATCGGCAAACCTTTGGACCCCGATCGATTCCCTGAACAAGTCCGGCGGGTCTTGCAGGGTGAGGAGGTATGGGAACGGGAATAAAGGCCGGTGTTCAGGCCCCACGAGAATCCCGTTCGATCCCGACCACGGGGATGCGCGGAGGACTGGGGCGAACCCTGCTGACTGCCTTTCTCCTTTTAACGATTCTCCCGTTAGCGTTAATCGGAGGCTATGCGGCAAAGAGCAACCGCGACAGCCTCCAAAAAGAAGTCAAAAGCAAGCTGCAAGCTGTGGCGACCTTAAAGGGCGAGGAGCTTCGTGAATGGCTGACCTACAGTCACCAGCAGTTGTTGCTTTCCGCTTCTGAAGAAGATGATGACTCTGATGCCGGGCGGGAGGCCTGGTGGGCGACTGTCAGTGCTCAATATCCCGATGTGCTCGGTGCGGTGCTGGTTGATCAAAATGCACAACCGTTGTGGGCGGTAGGTCAATGCCAGGGCACGCCACCGACGACGGCAGCGACTACACGGGCGCCCGCCTCGTCACTCACGGTTGCAGAGGGAGACAATGCTATCCCCCAGGGACAGTTCATTCTGTCGCGCGCCGATTCCAATGTGTGGCTAACGGTGGGGAAAACCAAGTCGCAAACGTTAGTTTTCTGTTTGAACGGCGCGGCGATGGTGCGGCTCATTGAGTACGATGTCTTGCTCGATAAAGCTCTCATCGGCGAGACCGGGAAAGTCTACCTGATCTTTCAAACATGGGTATGGCCGGGTGGCGAAGAAGCGACTATGCTGGTCAAGGACAGCGCGCCGCCGCGCTTGTCGGGGGATGGCGTCTATGTGGACCACCTGGGCGTGCCGGTGATCGGCGCGTATTACCACGTGACGGATTACGATATCGGCGTGCTGGTCGAACAGGCGCAATCCGAAACCCTGGAATCCACCAATCGCATCGCGGCGACGTTGATTGCTCTCGTCTTGGCTGTGGCGCTGGTGACGACCCTTATCTCGGCGTTCGTCATCCGCCAGATCACGCGCCCGGTCATTCGCCTCACCGAATCGGCGGTGGCGATGGCCGAAGGCGACCTGGCCCAGCATCTCGAAGTCACGTCGCGCGATGAAATCGGCATCCTGACCTACGTGTTCAATGACATGGCGGCGGACTTGAAGTCGCTCTACGAGGAACTGGAGGAAAAGGTAGCCGAACGGACCAAGCGCTTGCAGCAGGCTAACTATCAGATTCAACGCCGTGCCCTGCACCTGCAGGCCAGTCAGGAGGTCGGACAGGCGATCACGTCGATACGCGATCCGGTGCTGCTCCTTAACCAGGTGGCGGACTTGATCCGTGAGTGCTTCGTGTACGCCTCGGTGGCCATCTATATCGTCGAACCCGGCGGTGGCGAAATCCGCCTGCGTGCGTTGAGTCCGGCCATCCGCAGTGATACCGTCACCGATGCTACCGATCAGGGCGGCTGGAGCGAGCGGGTGTATGCCGGGGATGGTTCCATTATCGAACGCGCCGTTCGCAAGCGGAAGCCGCAAGTCGATCAGCACCAGACGGATGATGCGGTGGAATGGTACCGCCGCACGTTGAGCCGGGTGGCGATCCCGTTGCGGATGGAGGAGCGGATCTCCGGGGTGCTGGCGGTATTGAGCACCGAGCGCGAGGGCATTCAGGAAGATGAGTTGGAAATCCTGGAATTGCTCGCCGGGCAGGTTGCCGTCGCGTTGGAAAACGCCAGGGCTTATGAACGCGAACGCCTGGCAGCGCAGCGGTTGGAAGAAGCGGAGGTCTTCAAGGGGCGTTTTCTGGCGAATATGTCGCACGCTTTGCGCGAGCCGCTCAATACGATCATCGGCTTTTCGCGGTTGATGATCAAAGGTATTGACGGCCCCTTGACGGCGCAGCAGACGCAGGATTTAGAGCGCATCTACGATGACGGTCAGCGGCTACTGTTCCTGATCAACGACATTCTTGCCATTTCGCAGATTCAGGCCGGGATGATGGAATTGCGTTTGCAAGAAGTGACCCTGCAGTCGATAATCGATGGTATGATGCCCACCGTAAGTGCCCTGGTGCGCGGTAAAGACATCGAACTGGTGCAGGACATCCCGGAAGACTTACCGGTGCTGAATGCCGATCCGGCGCGGTTGCGGCAAGTGCTTGTGCATCTCTTCAACAACGCGGCAAAGTTTACGGAGCGCGGGACGATTGCCATCAAAGCGTGGTGCAATGAAGATCTGGTCTACGTCAGCGTGAGCGACACGGGCGTGGGCATTCCACCGGAGGATTTTGAGCGGCTGTTTGTCCGCTTTGAGAAGGGTGTGGCGCTGACGCCGTTGGACAAAGAGGGCCGGTGGCAAGCGGGCCTGGGATTGGGATTGGCGTTGAGCAAGGAGTTCGTCGAAATGCACGGTGGTCAAATGTGGGTTACCAGCGAAGTAGGCAAGGGCAGCACGTTTACCTTTTGTATCCCTTGCTCTCCCCCCACCAACCCGCCCGCTGAGGGATGACGTTCGCCGCACGGGAGAAAGGCATGAAGAAGGAACAAAACTTGAGTCAGGGGAAGATTGAAATAGGGGGGCAGATGCTGCCGTGGCGACAGAGTTTGTTCGAGCGTCTTCTGCGCGTCGTGGCCCTTGTTGGTTTGCCGCTCGTGCCGTTGGGTGTGTACTATGCTTTTGCGATCGAGCAAACCGGCTATATGTTTCTGGTGCTGATAGGTTATCTGCTCGTCGTGGTCGGCGCGTTTTTCCCGCGTATCCCCTATGTCTGGCGTGTCTGGGGATTGCTCGCTGCGTTGGCTATCCTGGGGGCGGGCGATCTGTGGTATAACGGCTGGGGCGAGGATGGTCGCATCTATTTGATGACCGCTGTTCTCTTCGCCACCCTGTTCTTGGGCGGGCGCCACAGTCTGGTCATGTTGCTGATCTCTGCGGGCATTGTGGCGCTTTTTGTGGCATTGGTTGGTCTGGGTGTTCCTATGCCGCAGCCCTCTCTGGGCGCGGCTCCTCCATTGACCACCTTGGTGAGCGGGGCGATTGTCTTCATATCGAGTGCCACGCTCTTGTTTGCCTCCTTCAACAATCTTCTTCCGCGCATCTTTGCCAGTCTACAGCGCAGCGCGCAGCTTTCCGCCGATTTGGAAGTCCGCCAGCAAGAGCTGGAGGAGCGGATGCGCGTGTTGCAGGATTCCAACCTGAGTTTACAGCGTCATGCGATGTATATGGACGCTTCCATCGAAGTGACCCGCGCTTTGATGCAGCAGTTCGCCGTCGAACCGCTCCTGGAACAGGCCGTACAGCTCATCAGTCGCCACTTTGACTGCCCGCACGTAGCGATTTTCCTGCCGGATGCAGCCGGCAAAGCGCTTGTCTTGCGTGCGGCCTCCTCGCCTGGCGGACGAAAGCTGGTCAGCAAAGGATACCGACTCAAGCGCGCCACCGAAAGCCTCGTAGTACGCGTCTTCGAGACACGCCAGCCCTACATTGCCCGCTCGGCCGGGGGGACGGTGAATGTCGATCTCGATACTGCCCATCTGACGCAGGCCGATTTGCCGGCGGCGCAATCGGCGGCGTTGCTGCCCCTGGTGCTCGCGGACGAGGTTTTGGGCGTCCTCGACCTTCACAGTGCTGAGGAAATGGCCTTTGATCAGGATACCCTGCGCGTTTTGGAAGGCCTGGCCTGGCAGGTGGCGGTGGCGCTCGATAACGCGCGGCGTTTGAGCGCCGAAGATTCCGTCCTGGAGATGGCGAACCCATTCTTCCGCCTGACCCAGCGTTTGGGGACGGCGCATACCGAAGCGGAGGCTCATACCGCGATTTTGGAGCTGGTTCAGGGATTGAATCCCGGACGCGCCTGCATCGTGCAAAAAGTCGATGCAGCGTATCTCGTGACCGATTTGCGGGACGGGGCGTTGAATGTCCAGCGCATTGCCGAGGGAGACGCCGCCGAAAACTTCAGCGCGGCTCTGGCGCTGGGGATGACGTTGGAGAAACCGTTATCCATTCCCGACCTCAGCGCCCCGTCGGAATTGTTGGCAGCCGATTACGTCGATCTTTGCCGGCGGCTGGTGGAGGATACGGCGTTTGGGGGGCGAAGTCGTAGTCTGACCTTGATCCCCTTACGGGCGGGCGCGCACTTCTATGGCCTGGTGATGGTTGGCTTCGATGGCGCACACCGCAGCACAATCCTGGAGACGCAACTCTACCGCGTGATCGGCGAAGGCGGTAGCGTCACCCTGCAAAGGCTCGCGTTGCTGCGCGAAGTGCAGACACAGTTGGCGCAGGAACAGTGGCTGCGCGAATTCGGTGAGCGCGTGTTGCAGACCCCCGATTTTGAAACGATGTTGACGCAGGCCGTGCAGTCGCTTCAGGAAGTCGCGTATGCCGATGGCGTCATCGCTGCGCTGATCCCATCGCATCAATAAGTGAGTGTGGACGAGTGAAGCTATGAGCGAAAAACAAAGAGGCGCTTATTCTACCGAAGTCCGTGAATGGCAGAGCGAGTTACTTGACCGTGTCTTACGGATCGTGTTCGTGGTTGCCATACCTGCGCTTTTGATCGCCTCCTATTATGTGTGGAGAGATGGGCGTGCCTGGCTCATTCCTTTCTATGTTGGGGGGATCGTGCTGGTGGGCATCGTGCGGTTCTGGAAACGCGCGCCTTACACCTTGAAAACCGGTTTGCTGTTGCTGATTACCTACGGGCTGGTGATACTATCATTGCTGCGCGCGGGGCTGAGCAGTAGCGCGGGTATTTTCCTGGTAGGCTTTGCCTTTATCGCCACGATTTTCTTGGGACGGCGCGCCGCATTGCTCAGCATTGCGGTGATGGTGATCACGATGGGGATTTCCGGTTGGTTATTCTCGACCGGCGTGTTGACGATCCCGACCGAGGTTCAGTTGCTGTCGGCCAAACCGTCTGCCTGGCTTAGCTACACATTCACTTTGCTGTTGGCCGGCACGTTTTTCGTCGCCTCGCAGCTTTATTTGTTCCCGCGTCTCGCGGAGGCGTTGGTGCAAAGTAAGGAGATGACGCAGCAACTTGCGGCGGATCGTGAGCAAGCTGTGCGCGAAGCGCAAGTTAAGCAACGGCGCGCAGAACAGTTGGAGTGGGTGGCAAATCTGGGCCAGACGCTCACTTCACTGCGCCAGCGTGACGAGTTGGTCTGGCGGGTAGTGCGGGAAATTTCGGCAACCTTCGATATCTATCAAGTCAATCTGTTTCTTATGAATCGCTCCGGTGACACCCTCCTGCTGGCAGCGACTTCCGGCCAATTGGGCGAAGACTTGGCCCGTTTTGCCGCGACGGTGGCCGAAGTCCCTGTGGGGACGCGGAACGCGCTGGGACGGGCCGCGCAGTTGGGCAAGGAGCAGATGGCGCTCCCTCTGCCCGACCAACTGGTGCAATTTCCCGATAGCCGCGTGGAAATCAGCCTGCCGTTGAGCGTGCGCGGTGAGGTGTTGGGGGTGTTGGACTTGCACAGCACGCGCCCTGCTTTTACCGAGGAGGAACTGCAAATTTACCGCATTGTTGCCGGTCAGATGACGACGGCGCTCGATATGGTGCGCTCCCTGGAAGAGACGCGGACGCAGATACAGGAAATTCGCGCACGCTACGCGCAACACACGTTGGCTTCCTGGCGCATGCTCCTGCAAGCTACATCCGTGCAGTCTGTGGCGGGGGTGCAGATTGACGCCTCTCAGGTGACGGCGTTGGCGCAAGAGGCCATGGCAACTCGGCAGCCGTGCTCGACATGGCTTGAGACCGATGATATTTACCTGCTCGTCGTCCCCCTGGTGGCTCAGGAGGTCGCTTTGGGATATCTGGCTTTTACTCGCTCCGCCGCAAAAGGGGATTGGGATGTCAATACTCGTAATTTGATTGCGACGGCGGCCGAACGTCTGGCTGTGACGCTAGACAACACCCGTCTGCTGGTCGAAGCGCGGCGCCAGGCACTTTACGATGAACAACTGAGCCGTCTTGGCGATTTGATCTGGCAGACTCCCATGCCTGAAGTCATTATGGAACAGAGTGTGCGTGAATTGGGGCGCTTCCTCGGCGCGAGCGAAGCGCAGTTGTATCTGACGCTGGAAGGCGTTGGGCGGGACCCTGACGGGGTGTCTGCCCGTGTGGAAAATGGTTGAACGACAGGGTGTCGTCTGTTGACTTGAGTGCAGAGGGGCGTTGCTGATGAACTTAGCTGCAGAAGTCGAAATCTTACAACTTATCACCTGGCTGTTTGCGTTGGTTGAGGTGATCCTGGCCGGCTATACGTTGGCTCTCAATGCACGCCACTTTGCTAACCGTCACCTCAGTCTGTTGCTCATCCTGTTGGCCGCCAACAATATTGCCATGGGGCTGCTCGTGACAGCCGATAGCGTTGAGCAAGCGGCTCTGCCGACGTATCTGTTTGCGGCCACCGCGTATGCCATCCTCCCGGCCGCGGCGATTACTGCCGTCACGCTATTGCGACCGGCCTGGCTGACAGGGCCGCGGCGTTGGCTTTGGTGGATCTGCTACGTGGCCCTGGCGTTGCCGTTGGTGGTGACGGTGATCGATGTAGTCTTCGGCACGCGCTGGTGGTACCTGGGGGTGAATGTGGCGACCTATACCGGCGGTTACATACCGGTTCGGGAGTACGTCTCCCCGAGGTTGTATATGCCGGTTATCTTTGTGTACGGTTTCGTCTTCGGTCTGATCCCGCTTGTGGTGGCGTTCAGTGCGCTGCGGGACAAATCCGGCTCTCCTGCCCTGCGGCGCTGGGCATGGCTGATCCTGGTTGCGTCGTTGGCGGCGGCGTTGTTCCAGGCCGTCTTCACGCAGCTTATCCATCCTGTTTTCAGGGTAATGCTGGTCACGGTGATTTATGCGGGTGCATACGTCTACGTCGCACTGGCGCAGAGAGCGGCGGAGCATCGCCTCCAACGTGGACTGCTGCGCAACCGGCTGACGGTGCTGTTTATGGTGATCGCGTTGCCGGTTATGATTGCCGGCATTATCCTGACCAACGTGCAGGCGCGCACTTTACTGCACCACAGCGCCACGCGCCGCCTGGGTGCGATCGCGCACTTGCTGGTTGGCGGCGTCAATCTGCGGGGTGAGCTGTCGACGCAGAATCTTCAGGAAGTCGTGCGTCTGGCCGTGACGGAACTGGGCGAAACTGGCGTCATTTACGTTGTTGATCGGGATGATCGCGCGGTAGTCGATTCGCGGATGGACTTGACCTTGATCGCCGTGGATTCTCCGGTACGGGACTATAGCCAAAATCCGCCGGTACAGGCGATTCGACGTGGACAGGCGAACCAGTTGATTGTTTTCACGGACAACGAAGGGATTCGCTGGTGGGGGTATCCGACCGCCTTGAGTGGTGGGGGCTGGGTCGCTGTGGTGCAACAGCAGGAGGCCGTTATCACGCAGGATATGCAACGCTTTGCGACGCTTTCGTGGATTGTCATCGCTGCCGGCGGGGTCATCTTGTTGTTATTGGGATACTTCACCGTTCACGAGGCGTTCCTGCCGATCATTTCTTTGACGGAGACGGCCAGGGCCATTGCCGCCGGCGACTTGAACCGGGTGGCCGTCATCGAAAGTGAAGACGAAATTGGCACGTTGGCGGAGGCATTCAATGCGGTCACGGCGCGCTTGAATGAGCTGATCGCCAATCTGGAAACGCGCGTAGCCGAGCGCACGCGCGAAGTTGAGCGGCGCGCCGAGTACCTGTCGATCACCGGCGGCCTGAGCCGGGTGGTCGCTTCGATCCTGGATGTGGACACCCTGCTGGATCGGGTGGCGCACCTGATTTCCGAACGGTTTGGCTTCTATCACACCGGCATCTTTTTGATCGACGAGGCACGGGAATGGGCAGTGCTCCACGCGGTCTCTTCGGAGGGGGGGCTGCGCATGTTGGCCCGTGGACATCGCCTGCGGGTGGGAGAACAAGGCATTGTGGGCTACGTCTCTGGCACAGGCCGCGCCCGCATTGCGCTGGACGTCGACGAGGACGTAGTGTGGGTGAAGAACCCGGACTTACCCGCCACGCGCTCCGAAATGGCGCTGCCGTTGATCTTCGGACAGCAGATCATCGGGGTCTTGGACGTACAAAGCGAGAAAGCGGCTGCGTTTGGCACCGAGGATATCGCCACGCTGCGCATCCTGGCCGACCAGATCGCTGTGGCGATTCACAATGCGCAGTTGTTTGCCGAAAGCCAGCGGATGCTGCGTGAACTGCAACGTTCCTACGCCGAGGAAGTGCAGCGCGGGTGGGCGCTACGCGGGACGCCGGTGATTGGCTATCGCTACACGCCTGCGGAGACCACACCGCTGACGCGCACTGCGGTGCCAACGGCGCCCCAGGCGGTATCCGCCCCGTATGTGGACGCCGACAACACACTCTGGGTGCCGCTGCAACTGGCTGCCGGGCAGCATTTTGGCCTGTTGCGCCTGTGCCGCGCCGCGGCTCAGCCGTGGTCCGACCACGACGTGGCGTTTGTGACGCGCGCTGTGCAAGATATCGCGCAGGCGCTGGAAGTGGCGCGGCTACTGGAGGAGAGCCGCCTGCGGGCGTTACGGGAGGCGCAGGTCGGCGAGATCGCGGATCTGTTCACGCGCGCGTTGGATGTCGATACGATGTTGCAGACCGCCGTGCGCGAACTGGGACGCTTATCGGGTGTGGCCGAGGTCGCCGTCCACCTCGATTTCGGGGCGAGTTCTCGTCCATCGAGCTCGGATTTAAGCGCGGGCGAGGCGGTAGAGGCAGCCCGCCCGGCATAATTATGGAGACACCATCATGAACCATGATGAAGCACAAATACCTGCCGGTGGCAATTCCATCCCCCGCCGGGCACGGCCGGCTCTGGGGCTTGTGACGCATCGGGTGGGCGGGGCAACGGCCTGGTGGCTTGGCGCGGCAGAAGTAGCCCGGCAGCAGAACGTGGATTTGTTCATCCTGAATGCCGGCGAGATAGGAACGCAAGGCCACCTCGCGGATGAGCGACCCGATGCCGTACATCATCTGATCGATCCGCAGCGTCTCGACGGATTGATTTTAGTCCAATGGTGGCCCAGCCGGCAGGTTTTCGACACATTCTACGAGCGTTATTACCGTCCCTTGCCGGTGGTGAACCTGCACCGTAACTATGAAGGGTATCCCGGCGTGGCGGTGGACAACTATCAGAGTATGCGGGCTTTGTTGCGTCATCTGATTAAGGACCATGGCTACCGTCGTTTGGCCTACATTGGCGGTCTGCCGGATAACCCTTCGGCGCAGGCCCGGTATGCAGCTTATGTCGACGTATTGGCGGAATACGAGATTCCGCTGGATGAAACTCTTGTTCTCCCTGGGGACTTTTCACCGGAATCTGGCGTCTCGGCGATACGCATATTGCTGGACGAACGGGGTCTGCGCCCCAGACTTGATTTTGAAGCTATCGTGGCCTCGAATGACAATATGGCATTGGCAGCACTGGGGGAACTCCAGCGCCGGCATATCCGCGTGCCTCTCGATGTGGCCCTGACAGGTTTCGATGATATTGAGGATAGCGTCTATACCATGCCACCCTTGACTACAGTGCGCATGCCAAATCTCGAAATGGGGCGTGTGGCGACCGAAACCCTGCTGGCAGTGCTCCATGGTCAACCGGTGGATGAATCCACGGTAGTGCCTGGTGAATTGATCGTGCGCCAGTCGTGCGGCTGTTTTGTGTCGCCGCTGGCGGATGTCGGCGAAGTGTCCCAGATGCTTCAACCCGATGGTCTGCCTGAGGGACCACCCGCAGCTCCGCCCATAGTACCTTTACCAGAACTGCGGGCGCGCGCCATTGCCGAATTGTCGCAAAGCGTAGGTCCGGCGGCTGAAATCCTCGCTAGCGACTGGGCTGCGGAGCTGCTTGACACATTCAAGACGGCGATATTCAGCCCGCTGGAGGATGCGCGCGTCTCAGCCATGCGCTTATTGGCCGTTCTTTACGAAATCATGCGGCAATTGCATAGCAACGGCTACGATTTGATAGGGTTGGGACGGCGAATCCTTTTTACCCTGCGCCATACTATGCAGCCTACGGTTACTGAGCTTCCCCACATGCGGCGCGCTGAAGCCGTGTGGCAACAGGCGATGGCTTTCGTGACCGACGTAGCGCGCCAATTACAGGCGTCTCGACAGTATTACGGGGCAAGCTACATCGACAAGTTGCGTGCCGTCGGTGAGCGCCTGATCACGACCTTTGAGATGACGGAATTGCTTCAGTTGATGACGCGCGAACTGCCCCGCCTGAATATTCCCGGCGCCTACATCGCGTTGTATACGGAACCGACCCGGCAACTCGCGCGACTCATCCTGGCGTATAACGCGCAGGGCCGCAACCCGTTAGGAGTCGAAGGCCAGGTCTTCCGGGCGCGTCAACTGTTGCCGGAAGGTTTGTTGTTACCGGAGCAGCCGACGGTCCTGATCGTGGTGCCGCTCTACTTCCAGGATACGGCTCTGGGCTTTGCGCTTTTTGAAGCCAGGTCTGAGCAAGGTGAGGTCTATGAGACCCTTGGACGCCAGATCAGCAGCGCTTTGATGGGAGCGTTATTGGTCCAGCAGCAGGCAGAGGCGCAGCGCGATATGGATGCGGCGCGCCAGCGGGCGCAGGCGGCCTTGAGCGACCTGCTGACGACGCGCTCCATTTCTGAGCGGGTGCGCCAGGCGGCGGACACCGAGGCGATCCTGCGCGTGACGTTGGAGGCGTTGAGCCAGGCGCTTGGCGCTGAGCAGGGTGTAGCGCGGCTGGGAACGCGCGAGCAATTACTTGAATTCGCCGCCGAGGCTCGCACACGCGGTGAGGCCGGATTGGACTAGGAGCGATTATGGTTCTTCAGACAGGAACGCGCGGAATATCTCGAAAAGTCATACGTACTGCGGATAACGCGACAGGGCGACCGACCGTCGGGCTGTTGATCGGCGAAACCAATTCGTGGTGGGGACAGTCGTTGTTGCAGGGTGTGACCGACGCGGCCGAAATGTTCGATGTTGATCTGATCTGCTATGTCATCAGCCAAATACGGGATCGAGAACACCAACAGGGCAACGCCATCTACGCCCTGGTGAACGCCGATCTGTTGGATGGCGCCATTGTCTCCGGGAACATCGCCTATGCGGTAAAACCCGAAACATTCAGCAACTACGTTGATAGCCTCCGCGAAATTATTCCTCTGGTCGGCGTGGTGATGGCGCATGAAGACGTCCCTTCGGTCCTGGCCGATGGCTACAGCGGCATGTACGCTAATATCAAGCACTTGATCGAGGTGCATGGCTGTCGCCGGCTGGCCTTCATCCGCGGGCCGGTGGGCAACTTCGATGCGGATGAACGGTATCGCGCTTATACGACGCTGCTCGAAGAGTACGACATTCCGTTTAACCCTGATCTCGTAGAGGCCAGTAACTTCTCTGCCGGGCGGGTGGCGATGCAGGCATTGTGGCCACGGATGCAAGCCGTTCCGCGTGACGAGAGAGATACCGCGCCCTGGGCCGTCATCTCGGCCAACGACGATATGGCAATCCAGGCGATGACAGTGTTGCGCGAATATGGCCTGCGCGTTCCCGAGGACGTGATCGTAGTAGGCTTCGATGACTCTTTTGTTGCGCAGAACCTGGATGTTCCGCTGACGACGGTGCGGCAGCCGACGCAAGCGATTGGTCACCGGGCTATGGAGATGCTGTTACAGCGCTTGCGGGGCGAACCGGTCGAGCCAATCGTGAAGGTGCCGGCCGAACTGGTCGTGCGTCGCTCGTGTGGCTGTTTGCCGGCGGCAGCGCTGCAAATCCCTGTTGAGGCGCCGGCCGAAGCCATGGATCGGCCCATGCCGCCTTTCACCGGCCTTCCTGCCCCGATATGGGAGGCTTTTCTTGCCGGCGTGCAAGACGCGGCGTCCGAGGATTTCTTGCTCCTGCTCGATCAGGCTTTGCGCGAGGCGCATCAAACCGAAGGCAGCCTGGCCGACTGGCAGCGCCTGCTCACCGAGGCGCGCCGTCACATCCTCACCTACCTGCACGATCCCGTGGCTCGTCATCGCGCTGAAGACCTGCTCCAACAAGCGCGCTTGCTGGTGGGAGACGCAGAACGGCGTCAGGAGGCATATCGGCGTCAACTCTTCGAACAGCAGGAGACGCTCCTGGGGCAGATTGATACGACCTTGAGTACGACCTTGCATCTGGATGAATTGGCGCAGGCTTTGAATGGCTTGTTCCCGCGTATCGGCGTTGAGTGTTGTTTTGTATCGTTATATGAAAACGAAAACCCCCTGGCCGAACGCGCGCGCTTGCTGTTTGCTTATGACACTTATCGTCCCGGCGGTACGCCGGCGGTTGAACTGTATCCAGAGGGGCCATGGTTTGCTCCACCCCACTTGGTACCCAAACAGTTTCTGTTCGCGGAGCGCCGTCGCAACGTCATGGTGATGCCGCTTGTCTTGCAGACACACCAACTCGGCTTTGTGGTGCTGTGGGGGGGGCAGTATTGGCGACTGTATTCTCGGCTGACCCAGCGCCTGAGCGACGTGGTCTTCCGCGCGTTGCTGGCCCGCGAGCAAGAACGCGCTCAGTACGAAGCCGAAGCTGCTGAGCGCCGCGCCGAAGAAGCACTGCGGGACGTGCTGGTGGCACAACGGCGCTACGTTCACGGCGCATGGGAAGAACGGGCCGAGGCTGTGTCGGGATATTTCTACTCCGAAGAATCGCGGGGTGTCAGCGATACCGCCTGGCTCCCCGAAATGGCGGAAGCGGTGCAGCGTGGCGAGGTAGTGGTCACACAAGACCTCGATGGCAGGCAGACATTGGCCGCGCCGGTCATGTTGTACGGTGAGGAAATCATCGGCGTTTTGGGATTCAAGGCCCCGGATGCCACGACCTGGACCGAAGAGCACCTCACGCTGGTGCGGACCATCGCTACGGAAATGGCTCTGGCGCTGGAGACACAACGCCTGCTCTCGGACATTCAACGGCGCGCCTCACGGCTCCTCGCGGCGGCGGAAATTTCGCGGGTGACGACCTCTATCCTTACGTTGGACGAGCTGCTGCCGCGGGCAGTGGATTTGATCCGCGAGCGGTTTGATCTCTATTATGCCGGCATCTTTCTGGTCGATGAAAGCCAACGCTGGGCCATCTTGCGCGCCGGTACCGGTGAGGCCGGGCGCATGATGTTGGCGCGCAATCACCGGCTGGAGGTCGGTGGCAACTCGATGATCGGCGCGTGCGTTGCGCAGGGCGAGGCGCGGATTACGTTCGATACCCGGCGCGAGGCTTTGCATCGTCGGAATCCCTTATTGCCGGAGACGCGCTCCGAATTGGCGCTGCCTCTTATCAGTCGGGGGCGCGTGATTGGGGCGATGACCATTCAGGACACGCGACCGGGCGCTTTTACCCAGGAGGACATCACCATACTCCAGACGATGGCCGACCAACTCGCCAACGCCATCGAGAACGCCCGGCTGCTGCGCCGCATGGAGCAGAACATGCACGAACTCGAACTGGCGACCGGCCAACTGACCCGTGAATCGTGGCGCTCCTTCCTGCAGAATTACCGCCAGTCCTTTGGCTATCGCTATCGCCTGGTTGACGTTGAACCGGCGACTGATCTGTCGCCCGTAGCCGAGGCGGCCTTACAACAGCAAAAGACCGTCACCGCCCGCGTCGTCTCCACCAGCGGCGTTGAGGTTGACGAGGAAACCGGCAATATGCAGGGTGCGCTCAGTGTGCCTATCCGCGTGCGCAATGAAGTGCTGGGCGTGCTCGATTTGCGTTTTGACGATGTGGAAGTTCCTGCCGAGGTGGTTGTGCTGGTCGAACAAGTGGCAACTCGTTTGGGGGCGGCATTGGAAAGTGCCCGCTTATTGGAGGAATCGCGCCGCACCGCCACACGCGAGCAGATCGCGGCTCAGGCCATCAACAGGATGCGCGAGCGATTGGATATTGAGGCGGTGTTGCGGAACGCAGCCCGCGAGCTGCGCGACGCGCTGGACCTGTCAAGGGTCTCGGTGCGCCTGGCGCCGCGCTTTGCACCCGCCGGTGTGCCTGGGGATACACCCGTTCCCCCCAATGCTGAGGGAGCGTAACGCCGGGGGAAGGTTGCCCGCTCCCTCGAGAATTGCCTGAAGGACAAACAAACGATGACTGGCTTAACGACACTGCTCAAGTTCGAAAAGTGGCCCGTTTTCTACAAAACGCTGGTGATGATTACCGTCATCGTCGCGTTGATCTTGGGGATCGCCACCTTCATCCATACCGGTGTGTTGCGCGCCCGCGTGCGGGAGGAGATCGGCGCCAAGGTGGAAGCGCTGGCTGATGGCCGCATGGGATACATTGCCGATGCGCTGGTGGAGAAGCTGGTGTTGTTGCGCACCATGTCGTTGGATTCCTCGTTGGTCCTGGAAACACAACTGGCTAACGAGGAGTACAGCGGTAGTGCGGCGGAAATTGAAAGCGCGTTGCTGGAGATCGACAGGCAGTGGCTCATTTCCACTGATGAGAGCGAATTGATCCAGGCTCGCATCAACCCCGAACTGAACCGGGCGGCAGCGCGGTTGACGGCTTATGCCAGGACCTCACCCGCTCATGGTGAGCTCTTCATCACGGATCGCTATGGGGGCCTGGTGGCAGCCACCCGGCGCACTACGGACTATTACCAGGCCGATGAGACATGGTGGCAATCTGCTTACGACAGCGGGCTGGGGGCGTTTTACATTGGTCAACCCGTCTATGATGAAAGTGCCGGATACGTTGCGCTTCCGGTAGCCGTGCCAATTCACTCACTCTCGAACGATTCAGTGGTAGGTGTTTTGCGCTCCACGCTGAATATCGATTTTCTGGCTGATGCTTTCGAGATATCGGGCCAAGATCAAATGGGCGTCACGTTGACCAATGAGGAAGGCCTGATCCTGGCTGACTCAAACCCGCAGCACGTGGGCCAGCGTGTGCTCCCAGCATGGCTGGTGAACCTTGCCCGTGCCGGCGCAATCTGGTTTGAAGGCCGCGACGTAGAGGGAAAAAGATTAGTGATTGGCCGGGCCGCTCTTGACGATACGCTCATCCCCGAGGCAGCGATCGCCAATGCCGTTTATCGACTGAACTGGCACTTGTTTGTCTATCAACCACGGGGCGCAGCCTACGCCCGCATTCGAGGGGGAACCTGGACGATGATTGGCGTGCTGGCGGTGCTGCTGCTTGTCGCGGCGGCAGCGGTGTGGTGGGTGACGCGTTCCCTGAGTACGCCGATCACGCAACTCCGCGCCGTGGCTCGCCGTTGGCTGGCTGGCGACCGGAGTCAACGTGCCTGGGTCTACTGGCCTGATGATGTGGGAGAGCTGGCCGAAGCGTTTAACGCGCTGATAGGAAACATACAGGATTTGGAAGCGACGCTTTCCCGGCGCGCCATGGAGCGTGAACTCGAACAGAAACGCCGCGCCCGCGACCTGGAAGTGACTACGGCGGTAGGCGAAGTCATTTCGGTGACGGCTGAGATAACGGCGTTGAGCCAGCAGGTGGTTGATCTCTTGCGCGAACGATTCGATTTGTATTATACGGGACTGTATTTACTGGACGATACCGGCAAATGGGCGGTGCTTCATGCCGGCTCTGGCGACCCGGCGAAGCAGATGCTGGCGCAGGATTATCGGGTGGCGACCGGAGTTTGGGCGGTAGGACGGTGTGTGGCTGAAGGAAAAATGATCATTGCGCGGCATACCGATGCCGACAGTGCGGCTTTGTTCGACCGCTCACAGTTCCTCTACACGCGGTCTGTGATTGCCATGCCGTTGCGTTCGCGTGGGCAGATCCTGGGAGCTATCGAAGCGCATAGTTATCAATTGGATACTTTTAGGGCCGATGAGGCGGGCGAAGTTTCCCCTGTGGTTTTGCAGACCATTGCCGATCAGGTCGCCGTAGCCATCGACGGCTTGCGGCTGTACGCTGAACGTCAGGAAACAATGGAAAGCCTGCAACGCACGTATAGCCAGGTCACGCGCGAGGCATGGGAAGCTCTTTTAGCGGGGCGCGCTGCCGGCCCGGAAGGCTATCAGGCGGAAACGCGGCGCATTGTGCCGTTGGCTGCCGCGCCTCCGGAGGCGTGGGAACCGGCTGCGCGCGTGGCCTGGTCTGAGGGACGTGTTGTAGTGGATCAAGGCGCCGCCGGGCAAACGGCGGACGGTGCAACATTCTCACTGGCGTTGCCGATTCGGCTGCGCGATGAAATCCTGGGCGTCGTCGAGGTACGCAAACGGCCCGATGCCGGCGAATGGAAGCCGGATGAAATTGCCCAATTGGAACAGCTCGTCGGGCAGCTCGGCCTGACGTTGGAAGTTTCCCGTTTCTATCAGGAGTCGCGGCGCGCGGCGGCGCGTGAGCAACTCCTCCGTGAAGTCTCAGAGCGCATCCGGGCGGCCGTCGATGTCGATACGGTGATGCGCATCGCGGCTCAGGAGGTCGGCGCGGTGCTCAAACGCCCGGTCTTTGTCTACATGGAGAATACGGTTGCCGCTGAGGGGAGAAACGGCGATGATGAATAATCACAACACACACCACCTTGCTACCGGGGCGCATCCGCGTGCGGAACGGCCCACGATCGCTTTGTTCACCTATGGCCTGATGGACACCATCAGTCAGGCGGTGTGGTTGGGCATGGAAGACGTGGCACGCGAGCACGATGCCAATCTGATCTGTTGTTCTGGGGGAGCGTTACATATTGCCCCCAACGCGGTAGAGCCTGCCAATGTGCTCTATGACATCATTGGTACCGGTCGTGTGGATGGTCTCGTGATCTGGGCGGGCGTCTTACATAGTGTAGACCTTGACACCGCGTATGCTTTCTGCCGGCGTTATGCCCCCTTGCCAACTGTGAGCCTCGGCTTACAGGTTGCGGGCATTCCCGCCGTGTTGGTGGACAACTACATGGGCATGTATAGTGCCGTCGAGCACTTGGTGGCGGTTCATGGCTATCGCCGGATTGCCTTTGTGCGTGGCCCGGAAGGGCACGAGGAAGCCGAGGATCGTTATCGCGCCTATCAGGATGTGTTAGCCGCTCACGAGATTGCCTTCGATTTATCCCTCGTCACACCGGGGAACAACCAGCGCTCTGCCGGTGTGGAAGCGGTTAAATGGCTGTGTGATGAACGGCAACTGCGCCCGCATGACGATTTCGAGGCCATAGTCGCCGCCAACGACAACATGGCCTTCGGGGTGCTGGAGGCACTGCAGGCGCGTGGGGTGCGGGTGCCTGAGGATGTGGCCGTCGTGGGATTTGACGATTTCGAAGAAGGACGGCACACTTCTCCACCGCTTACTTCTGTGCCGTGGCCTGGGTACGCGCAGGGACGCCAGGCGGCGGAATTGCTACTGGCGCTGATTGAACATGCTCCGGTGCCCGCCGTGACCCACGTGCCCACCGACCTGGTAATCCGCGAATCGTGCGGCTGCGTGATCCCCGCCGTGCAGCAGGCCGGGATGACCCCGCTGACTGTATCCGAGCAGGACGCATTGGCGACGTTGGCTGCTGAGCGTGACGCGGCTTTGGACGAATTGGTGTTGGCCATGCGAGATGCCGGCACACAGTCGATGGTGTTGGATCGCGCGCTCCTGGCCGAGTTGTGGAATCTTTTCCTGACCATGCTTGACCCCACGTCGAACGGGAACTGCCTGCCCGCCTTGCTCGCCTTGATCCGCCGGACTACTGACGCCGGCGTCGATGCCAATACCTGGCATGCCGCGTTTTCCCTGTTACGCCGTCGTGCGCTTGCGCACGTGGCCTCTGATGTATTGCGCTCACGCCTGGAAAGCCATTGTCACCAGGCGCGTGTGCTTATCAGCTATGAGGTTCACCGTACGCTGGCGCGCCGAGCCTTGCAGGTGGAGAATCGGGCGGGTCAATTACGCGCTGTTGAGCAGGCGCTGATAATGGCGACGGACCTGGATAATTTTGCGGAGGTGCTGGTGCAGCAGCTTCCCACGTTGGATATCCCTGGATGTACGGTCGCCCTCTATGAGGGTTCTGAGCAGCCGACACTGGCCCGCATACTCACCGCTTACAATGCGCGCGGGCGCGTGGTGCAGGAAATGCCTGTATTCGCTACGCAGATGTTGTTGCCGGAAACGCTCTGGCCATCTGACCGGCGCTTTAGCCTGGTCCTCTCGGCGTTGTATGTGCGTCAGGAGCAGTTAGGATACGTCTTGTTTGAGGTTGGCCCACGCGATGGCGCGCTGTACGGTGCGTTGCGTGAGCAGCTCAGTATCGCCCTGCATACAGTACGCTTGATCGAGGAAAATCGCCGCAGCCAGGTGTCGCTTGCGCAAGCCTATGCCGCCGTGGAGCAGCAAGTGCAAGCGCGCACGGCCGAGTTGCAACGCGAAATCGCCATCCGCGAGACGTTGTATGAACGACGGGCGCTCCAGGTGCAGACCAGCACACAGATTTCGCAAGAACTGGCTGGCGTTCCGGCGTTGGATGATTTGTACCGCCTGGTGGTCACGTTGATCAAAGAACGTTTCGATTACTATCACGCGCAAATCTTCCGTTATGACCCAGAAATCGATGCTCTCCGCCTGATCATTGGCTATGGCGAGGTGGGACAGCGCATGCTGACCGAGGGACATCAGATTGAGATGGGCATGGGCGTGGTCGGAAGGGCCGCCGAGACAGGCCAGCCTGTCCTGGCGACCGATGTGACGCGGGATCAGAATTGGCGTCCTAACCCCCACCTGCCGGAGACGCAGGGCGAACTGGCCGTGCCCATCCGCCTGCGCGATCAAGTGTTCGGTATCCTGGATGTGCAGAGCGCGCAGGCAGGTGCGCTAACCCTGGACGATCAACTGCTGTTACAGCAGTTGTGCGGGCAGATTGCGATTGCGATTGAGAACACCCGCCTGCGTGAGGAAATGGAAGGGCGACTGGAAGCCTTGAATTTGCTCCAACAGTCGATGTCCCGCGCGGGGTGGGAGGCATTGCGTGAGCAGCGACGCGGCCTGTATGGCTATGTGTACGATGGCAAGGCTATCCAACCTCTGGTGCAATCGCCGGAGGCGACTCGCGAAGTGTATGTGACGCCGGTTGCTGTGCAGCAGGAAATCGTGGGGCAACTGGCCGTACAGGCCGACCCTGAACGCCCGCTTACGGCAGACGAGCGGATGTTGCTGGATGCCATCGCGGAGCAGCTGGCCGCGGCGTTGGATAGGGCGCGGCTGTTTGAAGACACCCGGCGCAGCGCCGTGCGAGATCAGATCCTCGGTGAACTGAGCACGCAGATGCGCACCTCGTTGGATATTGACCAGGTGCTGCAAAACGCCGTCCGCGAAATGGTCAGCACGCTGAACTTCGCGCGCGTCGAGGTGCGGCTGAGCGGCGAAGAGCTGGAAGAGACCGGCGTAGAGGAGGTCAACGCATGAATGTCCTGTTAACGGCTCAGGGATTGCAGGCCATCACATGGTTTGCCGGTTTGCTGGCGTTTATCCTGGCCCTGTATATGCTGTTGCTTAATACTCGCCACACAGTCAACCGGCACATGAGCCTGTTTATGTTTTTGCTTGCCGTCTATGCCTTTGCGTTGGGGGAGTTGGTCGGCGCAACGCATATCGATCAGATTCAGACGCCGTTGTTACTGTTGGCGATCACGTCAGGTTCGCTTCCGACGGCGATGTTGCTGTCCACGATCGTGCTGCTCGCGCCGCACTGGACGCGGGGACGCTGGCGTTGGATGCGCTGGCTGTTATATGCCTTCATGCTTTTGCCTGTGGTGTTGACGGCCAGCGATGTGCTGGCCCAGACGAAGTTTTGGTACAGCCCTTATACCATTACGACCTACACCGGTGGCTATATCCCCCCCGAGTATATACAGGGCAGTGTCGCGAGGCTATTGTGGCCGTTTTACCGGTATGGTTTATCGGCGCTGACCTTGCTTTTTGCCTTGTGGGTGTTGTTGTATCGCCAGACAACGCCCATAACGCGCCGGTTCAGTGTGATCTTGGCGGTGGGCCTGGGGGTGGCTGATTTAGCGTTTTTTGCGTTACCGCGCAACCTGATACCCGGCGTGCCGTCGACGGCTTCCATTGTCATCATCATCATCATCTATACCTATGTGGCGTTCCGGCAGATGACGGTCGAGCGGCGCTTGCAGCGCGGGCGTTTACGCACGCGGTTGGTCCTTCTTACGCTGATCGTTGCCCTGCCGATTCTGGCCGGGGTGATGGCCTTTGTGCTGATCCAGTCGTTAGCAGTGATGGAAACGCAGGCTTTCGAGAAGCTGAAAGCGACCAATAAACTTGTGGCGACCAATGTGCAACTCTGGTTGGATTTCAACACGCGTGCTTTACAACAGTTGGTGACTTTGCCGCAGATACGCAGTATGGACCCGGAGCAGCAAAAACCCATTCTGCAGGTCATGGAAACCGTCTATCCTTACATCTATCTGGTCAGCACTACCGATCTTAAGGGTATGAATGTCGCCCGCAGCGATGACGCGCCGTTGACTGACTACAGCGACCGCGAGTGGTTCAAAGAAGCGCGTCTTGATGTGGTGAATTATGAAGTGGTTATCGGGCGCACCAGTGGCGAGCCAGCGTTGGTCGTTGCTACCCTCATTCGCGAGCGCGGCCCTGTTCCGATTGGCGTGGGGATGTTTGCCACCACACTGGGTCAACTCTCCGATGAGATTGCGGAGACCCGCTTTGGCGACACCGGCATCATTTATGTCGTCGACGCGCGGGATCGGGTTGTCGTGCATCCCGATGCGGCCATCGCCAATCAGATTTTGGATATGCACGATTCTCCGATCATCACCAAAATGCGTCTCGAAAGGCAAAACGAATTTGACTTTGTCGATGCCGATGGCGTGCGCTGGCAGGTCTATGCGCAGGTCTTGGATAACGGATGGGGCGTTATCGTGCAGCAAGAGTGGAATGAGCTGCATCGCCCCTTGCTCAATATCGGCAGGGCCGGCGTGACGGTGGCGGTTGTCGGCGCGATTTTGCTCGGCGCATTGATGTTCTTCACGATGCGTCAGGCCTTTATGCCTGTCGAGGCGCTCACCGCTACTGCCGCGGCAATTGCGGAAGGCGACCTGACGCGCGTAGCGCCGGTCTTGAGCGAAGATGAGTTGGGCGTTCTGGCGAACACCTTCAACAGTATGACCGCCCAGTTGCGTGAGTCCATCGACACGTTGGAGCAGCGGGTGGCCGCGCGGACTGCCGATCTCGAACAACGCTCGGCGTACCTGCAAGCCTCGGCGGAAGTGAGCCGTGCGGCAGCGTCGATCCTGGATCCCGACACGTTGATCCAGCAGGTAGTCGATTTGATTCGTGAACGTTTTGACCTGTACTACACCGGCCTGTTCCTGCTCGACGAAACCCGCACGTGGGCGGTGTTGCGTTCGGGCACGGGAGAGGCCGGGCGGGCGATGCTGGCGCGCCAGCACCGTATCCGCGTCGGCGAAGGGATGATTGGGTGGAGCATTGCGCACGCCGAAGCCCGAGTGGCGTCGCACGCCGAAGTCGATGAGGTGCGCGTGGTCAACCCGGAGTTGCCCGATACCCGTTCGGAGGCAGCCTTGCCGTTGCGCTCGCGGGGTGAGGTGCTCGGCGCGTTAAGTGTGCAGAGTGCTCAGCCCGATGCCTTTGATGAAGCGACGTTGACCGTGCTGCAAACCATGGTCGATCAGGTGGCGATTGCCATCGACAATGCGCGCTTGCTGGCGCAAGCGCAGGAATCCCTTGAGGCCGAGCGCCGGGCCTACGGTCTGCAAATGCGGCAAGACTGGGACCTGGTGGCCCGTACCCGCGCCGTGAAGGGTTACGTCGGTGCTCGTGCCGTGACCGATACAAAGGAGGTGACGCTCTTCCCCGCTCAGGGGGACTGGAGCCCCGAAATGCGCGTCGCCTGCCGTACTCGCCAGAGTGTGCGGGGGTATTCTGACGGAATGTCAACCCTGGCTGTGCCCATCCTGGTGCGTGACCAGGTGGTGGGGGTGCTGAATTTCAGCAAGAGTCAGGATGCGCCGGGGCTTTCCGCGGACGACACCTGGACTCAGGAAGAAGTGAACTTACTCGAAGCGCTGGCCGGGCAGATGGGCCAGGCATTGGAAAGCGCCCGCCTTTACCGGCAGACGCAGCTCCGCGCCGCCCGTGAAGGCGTAATTCGTGAAATCTCCGACCAGATGCAACGCGCTCCCGATCTGTCGGCGCTGGTGCGCATCACGACCGAAGCACTGAACAAGACCCTCGGTGGGTCGCGCGTTTACGTGCGCTGGGGCGTTCTGGCGCAAGACGCGGCCCAAACCGCACAACCCGATCAGCCACAGCCTGATGGAGGCAACCATGGCGAAGCAGAGTAGAAGTTCGGGCGGCAGTTCGCCCCGCACAGAACCGACAGTTGCGCCTGCCTCGGTGCAGCGGCGGCCCACGCTGGGCTTCTTTATCGACCGGCTCGCACCGGGATACCACAATGCCATCTGGCAGGGTGTTGAGTCGTTGGCGCGAGAACGGGATGTCAATTTGCTCTGTTTCGTCGGCGGCGCTTTGCACGACCGGCCGCATCCCGAAGATATTGACAACGTACTCTACGGCTTGATCGACAAAGCGCATTTAGATGGATTGATCATTGCTGCTGGATCGTTGGGCACGGGAGGCAGCCAGGCGCAACTGCAGGCGTTTTGTGAACGTTACCGGCCTTTGCCGATGGCCAGTATTGCCATACCGCTGACCGGCATCCCCAGTGTGCTCGTGGATAATGACCACGGCATCCGCGAGCTGATGATCCACTTGATGGATGTGCATGGCTACCGGCGTATCGCCTTCTTCCATAAGCAGGAAGGGCACGCGGAAAATGATGCGCGCTATAATGCTTACGTCAGTGTGTTGGCCGAACATGGCATTGCGGTTGACCCCAACCTGGTCATTCCCGGTATTCACTACACCACGCCTGCGACCGGCATCCGCCTGTTGTTCGATGAACGCCAATTGCGTCCGCGGATTGATGTGGAGGCTTTGATTGCTAACGATGATGGGATCGCGCTCGAAATAGTGGCTAACTTGCAGGCGCGCGGCATCCGCGTTCCCGATGATGTGGCGGTCGTCGGCTTTGACGACATTGAGGAGAGCCGTTACGCCATCCCCACGCTGACCACGGCGCGCCAGCCTTTGCACGAGCAGGGCCGCCGGGCGGTGGAACTGGTGTTGGCCCAACTGCAAGGCGAAACGGTCGCGCCACAGATCAATTTACCAACCCGGTTGATGGTGCGCCAGTCGTGCGGTTGTCTGGATGCGGCCGTGCGGAACGCGGAATTTCATGGCGCAGAGATCCTGGCTGAACCCGCCACCTCCTTCCCGGAGGCCATGGCGGCGCGCCGCGACATGCTGCTTTCTGACATGGTGGGGGCGATCACCGGTTTGCCGGTATCTGCCGATGCCTCGGCGACCACCCTGGCGCGCGTCGGTCTCTTGGTCGACGCCTTCATCGCTGCGGTGGAGGCTGAAGATACGACGCATGCCTCCGAGTCTTTTTTGCACGTGCTGGATGACATCGTACGCCGGACATTGCTGGAACAGGGCAGCGTGACAGCCTGGCAGAACTGCATCTCGGCGCTGCGCTCCCATGCGCTTCTCTGCGCCGGTGCAGGGGCGGCGGCCCGGCGCATCGAGGGTTTGCTGCAACAGGCGCGTGTGCTGCTCGGCGGCGCTGCGCAGCAAGCTCAGGCACGCCGGCGCTTGCAAACGGTCCAGCGCGAAAGTGTCTTGCGCGAGATCGGGCAGGTGTTTGTCTCTGCGGGTGTGCTCGATGATCTGTTGAACGCGATGACTTCCGGATTGCCCCGGCTGGGCATTCCCGCTTTCTATCTGTCGATGTATACCGGCCTGAAAGCGCCAAAAGAAACGCCCCGGCCGTCTACGATGTCCCAGATGTTACTGGCCTTCGATCATACGCGCGGATTGGAGCAGCGCGCAAAACAACGCTATCCTGCGCGTGATCTTTTACCGCCGGGATTGCTCCCCGCAGACCGGCGCTATAGCCTGGTGATTCAACCTCTCCATTTCTGGGACGAACATCTCGGGCAGGCGTGTTTTGAAGTTGGTCCCCCTCAGGGTGTCATTTACGACACGTTACGTATGCAGATCAGCAGCGCGTTAAAAGGGGTGCTGACCACCGAACGGTTGGCCGGTCGCGCTCTGCAATTGCAGACCGCCGCTGAAGTCTCTCGCGCGGCCAGCGCCATGCTCGACCCCAATGAACTGATCCGGCAAGTCGTGTCGTTGATCTGCGATCGATTTAACCTCTATTATGTCGGCCTGTTCCTGGTGGAAGCGGACCCGGCTGATCCCACCGTGCAATGGGCCGTCTTGAAAGCGGGTTCAGGCGAGGTTGGCGCGCGAATGGTGGAACAGGGACACCGCTTGCAGGTGGGGGGTACGTCGATGATCGGCTGGTGTATCGCCAACCGCCAGGCACGTATTGCCCAGGACGTCGACCTGGACGTGGTGCGTCGCCCGCATCCGCTGCTGCCCGACACGCGATCCGAGCTGGCTTTGCTCCTGATCAGCCGCGGCGACGTCATCGGTGCGTTGACGATTCAGAGCACGCAAGAGGGCGCCTTTACTGCTGAAGACATTGCCGTTCTGCAAACCCTGGCAGATCAGCTCGCCAACGCCATCACCAATGCCCGGTTGTACGAAGCTTTGAAATTCGAGCAAGACTTGATGAATGCCTTGATGGACAATATCCCGGATCACATCTACTTCAAAGATCGGGAGAGCCGCTTCCTCCGTGCCAGTCGTTCGCAAACCGATCGTTTTGGGTTGAGCGATCCGGCGGATGTCGTCGGCAAAACCGACTTCGATTTCTTTACCGAGGAACATGCCCGCCCCGCTTATGAGGACGAGCAGCGTATTATCCGCACCGGTGAGCCGATCCTGGGACTCGAAGAGCGCGAGACATGGCCTGACCGGCCTGACACCTGGGTCTCGACGTCGAAAATGCCGCTGCGTGACCGCGAGGGCAACATCATCGGCACGTTTGGCATTTCGACGGATGTTACGCAGCGTAAACTCATCGAAATTCAGTTGGCCGCGGAACGCAACCTGTTGCGCATGCTGATTGACAACCTGCCAGACCACGTCTATGCCAAAGACGCCGAGAGCCGATTTACGCTCGCCAATATATCTGTTGCTCACCACATGGGAGTAGCCACGCCGGATGAACTGATCGGCAAGAATGACTTTGACTTTTATCCGCCAGACCTGGCAGAGCGTTATTATGCCGACGAACAGGCCCTTATGCGGTCAGGGCAATCTTTATTCACGCACGAAGAATTCACTCAGGATCCCGCCGGGCAACCCATGTGGACCCTGACCACCAAAGTGCTTTTGCGTGATAATGAAGGAAAGGTCGTCGGATTGGTAGGCATAGGTCGTGATATTACAGAGCGCAAACGCGCTGAAGCACTGATGCTGCGGCGCGCCTTACAGCTCCAGACGGTGGCCGATGTCGCCCGACTGGCAAGTGAAGTGTTGGATGTAGATACTCTGACGCAGCAGGCCGTGGATTTATTACGCAAGCAATTAGACCTTTACTATGCGGGCTTGTTCCTGGTGGATACCACAGAGCCCCCGGCCGAGTTTGCCAGCGCGCCGCGGCGCCAATGGGCCGTGCTCCGCGCCGGCACCGGCGAAGCCGGCGCGCAGATGATTGCCCGCCGGCATCGTCTGGAAGTCGGTGGTAGCTCGATGATCGGGCAGTGTGTGGCGACGGGAGAAGCGCGCATCGCGTTGGATGTGGGCGCCGAGGCCGTGCGGTTCGACAACCCGCTGTTGCCGGAAACGCGCTCGGAACTGGCGTTGCCACTCAGGAGCCGGGAGGGCGTTATCGGTGCGCTGACCATCCAGAGTACCGAAGCCGCCGCGTTTAGCCAGGAAGATATTACGGTACTGCAAGCGTTGGCCGACCAATTAGCCAATGCCATCGAGAACATCCGGCTGTTCGAACGAACGCAGACCGCCCTGCGCGATCTGGAAATGGTCCAACGCCAGTATGTGCGTGAAACCTGGAGCGGGCGTCAGGTGTCGACCTTGTTCACGGATTACGAGGTGACGCGGCCTGGTGTTCCTCCTTTGCAGGATGTCAATGTTTTGCCCGAAATACAAGAGGTTTTGACCCGCCAGGAAGCGGTCGCCTTATCCGGCAACGCGCCGGCGCTGGATCACGCGGCGCTGGTTGCGCCGATTTCGCTGCGCGATCAGATCATCGGCGCGTTGGGCATCCACGACGAAGACCAGAAACGACGCTGGACGGAGGATGAGATTGCCCTGGTAGAGACGATCGCCGAGCGGATGGGCATTGTCGCCGAAACGTTGCGCTTGCTTGAAGAGACCCAACGCCGCGCTGCGCGTGAGCGCCTGACGCGCGAGATCACCGATCAGATTCGTGGGGCGCTCTCGGTCGATGAAGCGATTCAACGCGCGCTGCAGCAACTGGGCCAGGCACTGGAGGCCGACATGCTGGCGCGTATCGAGATCGCGCGTGCTTCAAAATAGAGAGGGATGTTAATGAACATTCAATCATCACCCGTTGAGATGCAAGAACAAGCCCGGCGCATTCGGACGGCCCAGGTGGTCATTCAAGCTTCGATGGTTGCGGCATTGGTGAGCTTGATTGTCTTTGTCAATCTGCTGTTTGCCACACCACAAGCCTCAAGTCTTTATCTAGTGGCGGTAGCTCTGGGGTTCCTTGTATGCAACGGGGTCAGTTTGTGGCTGCTCCGCCGTCAACGACTGAATCAGGCGATCACATTTTTCCTCATCGCGTTGCTGGTTGGTCTGACGGCAGCGAGCTATTTTCTCGGTGGCATTACCGGACCGGCCACCGTCGGTTTTTTGATGGTAGCGGTGATCGGTGGTCTGATCGGGCGGACGCGGGCGTTGCGTCATGCTTCCATCACTGCCGGTGTTGTCTATCTGACCCTGGCAATTCTGGAAGCCACCCGGCTAATACAGCCGGTGCCTGTGCCTGCTGCTACCGGCTGGCTCATCGAAATCGTTTTCTTTCTAGCAGTTTTTACTTTGACGGTTCTGGTTTCGGGCATATTCATTCGTCAGACCGAACAGGCAATTACTGCCGAGCGGCAGCGTGGCCTTGAACTGGTGCAAGCCGGCCAGCAGGCCGCGGAACTGGCGGCGGCCGAGCGCGAAGCCCGCGAGCGGGAGGCCCGCGCCGCGCTGCATATTCGTGAGACGGTGGCCGGTTACGTCGATTATTTGTCGCGGGTGGCTGCCGGAGAATACACAGCGCGCGTCGATGTGGGAGAACTCGACGAGGACGTTGAAGGCGACCGTGAATTGCATGCCCTGGGCGAGTATCTTAACACGACCGTGGATGCGCTGGTGGCGGCGCTCACGCAGGCCCAGGAGGTGCAGCGCCGCTACACAGAGCAGAGCTGGCAAGCCGTTGTGGAAGCCGGCCGTGTGCAACCGGGCTTTGCCTATCGGCAGAATCAGATTATCCCAACGACGGAGTGGTTACCGCAGATGACTGAAGCCGTGGACAGCGGCGCGCCCGTGGCGCAGGCCGACGGGGCTGCTGTGCCGTTGGTCATCAATCGGCAGGTCGTGGGTGCCCTTGGTGGGCAGCATCCCGATGGCCGGCCCTGGACCGAGGAAGAGCTGTCCTTGATCGAAGACGTCACCGGGCAACTTGCGCAGACCATCGAGAGCTTGCGCTTGTTCGATGAGACGCAGCGCCGTGCGACTCAGGAACGATTAGTCTCCGCAGTTACCGGCCGGATACGTGAGACTTTGGATGTGCAGACCGTCTTGCAGACTGCGGCGCGCGAGATTGGGAAAGCGTTGGGACTTCTCGCCCTTGATGTGCGGTTGGATACGGAGAAACAAGCGTGAGTGCAACTGGAGTGTATCTGTATGAAAATGGATAACACAAAATCAACTGAGCGGATATACTCCCCCTTGGCGGAGGATATCCGGCTCTGGCGCCAGGAATTGATCCGCCGGGTATTGCGGGTGATGCTGATCTTTGGGGCCCTGATGTCCGCTGTTGGCTCCTATTCCGCTTACTCGCGCGGCCTTCTTTGGGCTATGGGCGTCTATATCGGGGTCTATATTGTTCTGGTGTTGCTGACGCTATGGCGGCAGGCGCCTTACACGTTGCAAGTTGCGGGAATCCAATTGATACTTTACGCCATCGCCGTTGTTGTTTTTGTCTCGCGGGGACTTGGCGACAGCAGCCGGGTTTATTTGCTGACGATGGTCTTTATTTCCGCGCTCTTTTGGGGAATGCGGGCGGCGCTGCTCACGCTTGGCCTTGTCTTGGCGACGATGCTGGGGATGGCCTGGGCCTTTACCGGCGGGTATCTCGTTGCTGCTGAGGTTGTTTCGACCGCTTGGGATGCCTGGATACCGCTGACCCTTGAAGTAGTGAGCATGGGAGTCTTCATGATGCTCTTGTTGACCTCTTATACGTCCCGCTTTAATACTTATGTGACCCGCAGTCGTGAACTGGCTCAAGCTCTGGAACAAAACCGGGCCGATCTGGCGTTACAGGTGGCAGAGCGCACGTCTGATCTGGCTAAGCGCAGTAGGCAGTTGGAAGCCGCCACCGCCGTCGCGCGCGAAGCCGTGACCATCCAGGATGTGGAAACGTTGTTGAAACGCGCCGCGCAACTCGTCTCGGACCGTTTTGGCTTCTATCATACCGGCATCTTTTTGCTTGATGCGGCAGGTGAATATGCGGTGTTGCGCGCCGCATCTTCGGTGGAGGGACAGCGCATGCTGGCGCGTGGCCACCGCTTGAAAGTAGGAGAGGTCGGCGTCGTCGGTTATGTGACCCGGGCGGGCGAACCGCGCATTGCCCAGGACGTGAGCGCGGATGCCTTCTATTACGCCAATCCGGAGATGCCTGCGACGCGTTCTGAGATGGCGCTCCCCCTGCTGGTGCGCGGCGAGGTCATTGGGGCGCTGGATGTGCAGAGCGTCGAACCTGCAGCCTTCTCACAAGATGACGTGGAGGTCTTGCAGGCCCTGGCGGATCAATTAGCCACCGCGATTGAAAATGCGCGGCTCCTTGCGGAATCCCAGGCTGCTCTGGCGGCAGCCCAGCGCGCCTATGGCGAGGCCAGCCGCACGGCCTGGCAGGAACTGCTGCGCACCCACGGCCGTCTGCTGGCGCGTTACGACCCGCACGGACTTTTACCTGCGGAGGATGGTACATTGTCCGCAGAAACAGAGCCGGCGTCACGCGCGTCTGCCATAGCTACCGAACCGGACAAGCTTCCCGATAAGTTGACTGTTCCCCTTGAAGTGCGCGGGCAGGTCGTCGGTGGACTTGATGTCTATGTGCCCGCGGGGACGCAGTGGACGCCAGAGCAGCGCGAGCTTCTGGATGCATTGGTCGAGCAACTGAGCGTTGCTCTGGAAAGCGCACGGCTGTATCAAGATACCCAACGCCGCGCAGCTCAAGAGCGATTGGTCAGTGAGGTCACGGCGCGGGTGCGCGCCACGTTGGATATGAATACGATATTACAGACCGCCGTCCGCGAAATTGCACAGGCATTGGACGCGCAACGGGCCGAGCTAAGACTGGGAACCGGTTCACTTTCCGGCTCAGACAAAGGGAGCATCGGCAAATCAGGAGGTGAATAACATGTCAGGTCATAGTCGAGCACAGCATAAAGTGGGATGGACGTTGCTTGTTGGGGTCATCGTGCTCAGTTTGCTGTTGACAGGGTGTGGCGGAAACAGAAAGAAAACCTACACCATCGGCGTGATCCTTTATGCGCCAACCCTTGAATTTACCCTGACAGGTTTCAAGCAGGGCATGACCGATTTGGGCTACATCGAAGGAGAAAATGTCACCTATATTTATGCAGGTCCAATCGATAGTATCGACAAACTTGCCGGTGTAGCGCAGGATCTGGTGAAGGCTAAAGTGGATCTGATTTTAGCGATCTCGACCCCTGCGGCTCAAGCTGCGCAGGCTGCTACAACTGATAACAACATCCCTGTCGTCTTTGCCCCTTTGACGGATCCGGTGGGGGCCGGTTTAGTTGACAGTCTCATTCGACCGGGAGGCAACCTCACCGGCGTGACTTTCGGTGTGCAGGAAGCGCGCCGTCTGGAATGGTTGACCAGAATAGCTCCACATGTGAAACGTGTTTATATTATACATAATCCCGATGACAACAGCGCCAACCTGGCCCTGCGCACTGTCACTGCCACAGCCGCTGGTCTGGGACTTGAACTCATTACGCGTGAGGCACGGAATGCTGATGAGGTGAAATCTGCACTGGCTGAGCTGCCTGAGGACGCCGACGCGCTCTATTTGCTACCCGATAGCAAAACCGAGGCGAGCCTGTTGGATATCCTGGCGGTTGCTAACGCTCGTCGCTTGCCTACATCGGTGGCGAATGTTGAGCGGGTGAAAGATGGCGCATTATTCACCTTCGCATTTAAACAGGATCGGGCAGGACAACAGGCCGCTCGCCTGGCCGATCAGATACTGAAAGGTGCTAAACCGGCAGACCTGCCTGTGGAAACGGCAGAGTTCTTTTTAGCCATCAACTTGAAGACGGCGCAGGCCATTGGCCTCACAGTGCCAGATGATATTCTCAGTCAGGCCGATACGATTTATCGCTAGACTTTGATCGGTGGTTCTCAGGTGCTCCGCCTTCGCGGGTTGGATGATTTAGAAAGGTATACGATATGCGCCAAAGTATTCGTGCACGCTTGATCATCGTCTTCGTCGGGTTGGCCATTGGCCCCCTGTTGGTGGTTGGGGGGGGCTTGGGCTGGCTGAGCTATACGACGCTGCAACGGCAGGCGCTGGTATTGCAACAAGAAGCAGCCACACGTGTGACCAGCCAGGTGACGGCTTTCTTCAAGGAACTGGAAAATGAATTGCGGTTCACCCTTCAGGCGCAGCGTCTGCAGGAGCTGGATCCGGAGCGCCAGCGGAGTCTTTTATCGAATTTGCTCGCCTACGAGAGTGCCTTTGATGAGCTTCACCTGATTAGCAGCCAGGGGCTGGAAGAGGTGAGCGTCTACCGCGTTGGTTTGATGCCCTCTGCCGTGGTTGATCGCTCGCGGGCTGATGAGTTTGTCATTCCAAAAAACACCGGCCAAATCTATTATGGCCCTGTGCGTATCGATCAGGCCACTGGCGAACCGCTCATGACGATCGCTATCCCTATCATTGACTTGCAAACCGGCCTGGTAGACGGTGTGCTCGTGGCCTCGGCCCGCATCAAGACGGTCTGGGACCTGATCGCCGGCATTCGGCTCAGCCCTGGGCAGAACGTCTACATCGTGTCCGCCGAAGAGAAAGTGGTGGCCCACCGTAATCCCTCTGTTGTGTTAAGGGGTTCTATATTTACAGTGCCCAAGCAGCAAGGCATCCAGACCGGACTCAACGGTGAGCAGGTTGTTCTGGCTTTCGACACCATGACCCTGGGGCAGCAGCAGTTCAGCATCATTGCCGAGCAGACTGTTACGGAAGCGTTGGCGTTGGCAATCAATACGATCCTGATTAGTGGGGTGTTCATGATTGTTACGCTGGCTTTTGCGGTGGTGACAGGGCTGATCGTCGTACGCCAGATTGTTCGGCCAATCCAAACGATGGCGGAAACGGCCCGGGCGGTCAGCGCCGGTGACCTGTCACGCCAGGTAGATATCCGCCGCCGCGATGAGTTGGGCGTGCTGGCCACTGCCTTCAACAGCATGACGGCACAATTGCGGTCACTGATTGGCGGATTAGAGCAGCGTGTTGCCGAACGCACCAACGAGTTGGAGGCCCGCTCGCGCTACCTGCAAGCTTCGGCGGAGGTCAGCCGAACGGCAAGTTCGATTCTGGAGACAGATCAGCTCATACGGCAGACCGTCGAGTTGATCCGTGAACGGTTCGAACTCTACTACGTCGGCCTGTTTTTGGTGGATGAATCAGGCGAATGGGCCGTGCTGCGAGCCGGTACCGGCGAGGCTGGCCGAAAAATGTTAGCGCGTGGCCACAGATTACAGATTGGCGGCACTTCTATGATTGGATGGAGTATTGCCAATGCTCAACCGCGCATCGCCCAGGTTGCTGCCGAAGATGTCGTGCGGCTGGCGACGGCCGAATTGCCCGACACCCGCTCGGAGGCCGCTCTCCCCCTGCGGGCGCGTGGGAAAGTCATCGGCGCGTTGACAGTCCAGAGTGATCGTCCTGGCGCTTTCGATGAAGCTGGCCTGTCCGTGTTGCAAATCATGGCCGACCAGGTCGCCACTGCGATTGAGAATGCGCGCCTCTTTACCGAGTCCCAAGCGGCTTTGGAAACGGCCCGCCAGGCCTATGGCGAGCTTTCGCGCCAGGGGTGGCTGTCCATGCTCCAGGCCAATCGGGAATTGGGTTTCCGTTTTGCACGTTCGGCCATCACACCGGTGGAAGGCGAATGGCAGCCGGGAATGTTGGAGGCAGTCAGGACCGGGCAAAGCGTGATCAGCAATGATACCGCCCAGCCAACGCTGACCATTCCACTCAAGGTGCGCGAGCAAGTCGTTGGCGTTTTGGATTTACAGCGTGCGCCCAACCATCCCTGGACCAACACCGATCAGGCGCTGGTGGAGGCACTAACCGAGCAGTTGAGTGTGGCTTTGGAAAGCGCGCGTCTCTATCAGGATACGCAACGCCGCGCCGCGCGTGAACGTGTGATCGGGCAAGTGACCGGGCGCATCCGCGAGAGCCTGGATATGGAGTCAATGTTGCGCACCGCCGCCGAGCAGCTCTGCCAGACCTTGGGGCTGGAGGACCTGGTAGTGCGCCTGGTTGCGCCAGAGTCTGTGAAAGCCCATACTGAGGGAACTCAGGGGGAGTTATCTTGACATTCTCGATAAACTTATCTGAAATTATGTGCCTGGTCGAGAGGTGAAATAATGTCTATGCAGAAAGAGAAGCCCAAGATGAGCCGCAGTCTGGTCAGGACGTTGTTCCTTGCTTTCTTGGGTTTGACTTGGGCCGCTTTACTCATTGCCTACATTCCGCAATTGTACTTATTCATCCAGCAAGGCAATCGGGCGCTGAGCAGCGAACAACAAGCGATTGCTCAAGATGCCGCCAATACGGTAGCGGACTTTTTCCAGGTCAAGTTCGATGTCTTGGAGACGGCGACCAGGCTCGGCGACTTTGCCTCAACCTCTCGTCAAGAGAAGGAAAAAACCCTGGCCAGTCTGCTCGGCTTGCAATCTGCTTTCCGCCAATTAGCTTTGCTGGACGCGCAAGGACAGGAACAGGTCAAGGTCTCGCGGCTCTCGCAGGTGGCGTCAGGCAATCTCTTTGATCGGCTTACAGGCGATTGGTTGAATCAGCTTAAGCGGGGCGATCGATATATCGGTTCGGTTTACGTAGATGAGGTGACGAGCGAACCGCTGGTGATATTGGCCGTTCCGGTGCAGGACATTTTCGGCGACTTTCAAGGGATGTTGCTGGCCGAGGTGAGCCTCAAGTTTATGTGGGATCTGGTCGGGCGGCTCAAAGTCGGCGAGGCAGGTCAAGCCTATGTCGTCGATAAGCAAGGCAACCTGCTTGCCATCGGTGATACCTCGCGCGTGCTGCGCGGTGAGAATCTCAGACATCTGAGTTTGGTAGCGCAATTTGTCGCCGATCCTGCGCCTGTTAGCAGAGGGGAGACCCGTTGGTTTCGGGGTATCAATGGTTCCAGCGTTTTAGGAACGTATGTCGCGCTAGGGGTGCCAGATTGGGCAGTCGTCACCGAATTGCCATTACAGGAAGGAGCCGCTCCGCTTGTGCGCAGTGTGTTGGCCTCGCTCATCACTACGTCGGTCATTGCCGGTCTGGTGGCCGGGGTGGCGACCTATGCCGCGCGGCGTCTGGCCAGGCCATTGCTGAATCTGACCCTTACAGCGAGCCGGATTACCGAAGGACAGTACGACCTTCAAGCCCCACTGGAAGGACCTACTGAAGTGGTCGATCTGGCGCGCGCCTTTAACCAAATGACGGCGCAATTGCGCGAAACGTTGACCAATTTGGAACGGCGTGTGGCTGAACGCACGCAGGGGTTGCTCACCGCGGCGGAGGTCTCTAGCGCTACAACGGCAGTGTTGGATATGGAACAGTTGTTGCCCCAGGTTGTCGAGTTGGTGCGCGAGCGTTTCAATCTGTACTATGTGGGGCTGTTCCTGACCGACGAATCCGGCGAATATGCCGTCTTGCGTGCCGGTTCAGGTGCGGCCGGGCGCGCGATGCTAAAACGGCAACACCGGCTCCCTGTTGGCAATAGCTCGATGATCGGCCGGTGTATCCTGACCGGGAAAGCCGATATTCAACTGGATGTCGGTGCGGCTGCCGTGCGGTTTAGCAATCCTGACCTGCCGGACACCCGTTCCGAGCTGGCCTTGCCGTTGCGCGCGGGGAACCAAATCATCGGCGCGATGACGGTGCAAAGCGAGCATGAGGCATACTTCTCGCAGGAAGACATTTCTGTGATGCAGACGGTCGCCGATCAGGTGGCCAATGCTGTGCGCAATGCGCAATTGTTTGAGCAATTGCAGGCCAGCCTGGATGCTGAACGGCGCGCCTATGGTGCGTTGTCGAGTGAAGCCTGGCGGAACTTGTTACGACTCACTTCTGAGTTGGGATTTGTCAGTGACGGACAGAATACGGTCAAGCGTGCGGATATCTGGCGGGCGGAAATGGAGACGGCCTTGCGGACAGGTCAGGTTGCGTTTGGTTCGGACGATGCGTCAGCGTTGGCGATACCGCTCAAAGTACGTGATCAGGTGATCGGTGTGATCGATGGTCGCAAGCCCAACGGCAGCGCATGGACACCCGATGAGATTGACCTGTTGACGGCGCTGACCGATCAGTTGAATGTGGCGTTAGAGAGCGCGCGGCTGTATTTGGAAACCCAACGCGCCGCCGCCCGCGAACGCACCATCGGTGAGGCCACCAGTCACATCCGCGAGTCGCTCGATATCGAAGCCGTGCTCAAAACGACGGCAAACGAGATTCGCCAGGCCCTCGATCTGGACACCCTGGTCATTCGCCTGGCGACGCCACAGCCGGAGGACGTATCCGGCCTGGTGTAGAAAGGACGTGCCTATGTTGGAAAACATCAAACGGTTGCTCTCCCCCCCCGTCTTTGCCGGGGACGAAGAAAAGACGCGCGTCGCGGCCTTGCTCAACGCCATCCTGTGGATTTTCATCTTTATCTGTATTGCCGCTGCCCTTTTCTTTCTCTTTCTGCCCAATCCAGAGTTATCTTTGCCCCTCGCGGGCGTATTCCTGCTGGTTAACGCCGGCCTACTCTGGATGATGCGGCGCGGTCGAGTCTCTACTGCCAGTTTGCTCTTTTTGCTCGGTTTTTGGACTTTGATGACGGCCGTGTGCTTCTTTTTAGGCGGCACATATTCTGCAACCTATTGGAGTTTTGTGGTCGTCGTTGTGGTCGCCGGCCTGCTGCTGGGGGGGAGAGGGAGCCTCATTTTTGCCGGATTGAGTGTGGTGGCTACCCTCGCCATCACGCTGGCGCAAACCGCCGATCTATTGCCGGGCAGGCTCGGTGTCAGATCGCCTATGGAGCAGTGGTGGCCCTTGAGCTTGTTTGTGATGGCTACCGCGGGATTGCTCAACCTGGCCTCGCGCAGCTTGCAGGAGGCGCTCCAACGCGCGCGTACCTATGCTGCCGAGTTGGAACAACAGCGTGTCGGACTGGAAGCGACCGTAGAGGAACGCACGCGTGAGCTGGCCCGCCGCACCCGTTATCTGGAAGTCACTGCCGCCATCGCGCGCGAGGCGACTTCTGAACTGGACCTCAATACATTGATGAGCAACGCCGTCAATTCGATCAGTCGCCAATTTGGTTTTTACCATACCGCCTTGTTTCTCATCGATCCCACCGGGGAGTGGGCCGAGTTGCAAGCGGCCTCCAGTGAAGGCGGACGTAAAATGCTGGCGCGTGGTCATCGCCTACGCGTGGGCCAGGAAGGGATGGTCGGTTATGTGGCCCGGCGCGGCCAATCGCGCATTGCGTTGGACACGGAGCAAGACCGTGTGTTTTTCGGCAATCCCGATTTGCCTCTGACCCGATCGGAAGCGACGATGCCATTACGCACCCGCGGACAGGTGATCGGGGTGCTGGACGTGCAGAGTTCCGAGCCAGAAGCGTTTACCCTAGAAGACGTCGGCGTGCTGCAATCCCTGGCCGACCAAATCGCTACCGCCATCAACAACGCGCGATTGTTCCGGCAGATCGAGGAAAGTGCTCAAGCCGAGCGCCGTGCCTTTAGTGGGCTGTCTGCGCAAGCCTGGGCTGACCTGCTCAGCCTTCAGACCGACCTGGGTTTTGTCAGCAATCGACAGGCCATCCTGCCCGCCGGTGACACCTGGACGCCACAAATGCAGACTGCGCTCACACAAGGACAGATGGTCACTGATGCCAGTAACGTCGCCCTCGCCATACCGATCAAAGTGCGCGACCGGGTCATCGGCGTGATTGACGGGCGCAAGCCTGCTGGCAGCGGTCAGTGGATGCCAGAAGAGATCGCTATGATGCAGGCGCTGGCCGAACAATCGGCGCTGGCCTTGGAAAGTGCGCGCTTGTATCAGGACACCCAGCGCCGCGCGGCCCGTGAGCGCCTGATCAGTGATGTGACCGGGCGCATCCGCGAGACGTTGGATGTAGAGGTTGTGCTCAAGACGGCGGCTGATGAAATCCGCCAGGCGCTGCAACTGGAGCGCCTGGTCGTGCGCCTGGGAGAGCCAGGCGAGGATACTGTTCAGCTTGACGAGAAAGGACACCCAGATGTGGACTAAAATCAGGCAATTTCTCGCGTCTCCCACCTTTGCCGGTGATGAGGATCGCACCCGCACCGCCGCGCTGCTCAACCCCCTGATTCTGAGCGTGTTCGGGGTCGTGATCCTTGCCGCTTTGGCGACGGTGTTTGTCTTTGCTCAAAAACTGGGTAGCGGGATTGTGGTCGGGGTGATGTTCCTGGCGCTGCTGGTCGCCAAACTTCTCTTGCAAGGTGGTCAGGTACGCCCGGCCGGCATGGTGTTCATCGCCGGGGTGTGGTTGCCCGTCAGTGCTGTGATGGTCCTGGCTGCGGGCCACCACTTGATTGCTACCACCTACGTCGCGCTGACCGTTATCGCCGGGTTGATCATCGGACGGCGGGCGGCGCTCAACCTGGCCGTCATCAGCAGCCTGGTTTATTTGGGAATCGCGATTGCGGATGCTGTCGGTATCGTGTTGCCGGTGCTATTCCCGGATCGGTTGATGTCGAACTGGGTGGTGCTCAGTCTGGCGTTGGCCCTGACGGTGGTACCGCTCAATCTGGCGTTGCGCAGCTTAAACGCAGCGTTGGAGTCTGCCCGGCGTTACGCTGCGGAAGCGGAACAGCAGCGCCGACAAGTGGAGGCCCTGGCCGAGCAGCGGGCACTGGACCTGAACCGTCGCGCTGGGTACCTGGGGGCTGCTACGGAGATCGCGGCTGAGATTGCCGCGGCGGAACGCAATCTACAAGAGTTGTTGCGCCGCACTACCGAAGTGATCAGTCGGCAGTTCGGTTTCTACCATGTGGCTGTCTTCTTGCTGGACGATAACAAACAGTGGGCGGTGTTGCAAGCAGCTTCCAGTGAAGGGGGACAGCGTATGTTGCAACAAAACCTGCGTCTGCGTGTTGGCGCAGAGGGCATCATCGGCGCGGTGGCGGCTTATGGACAATATCGTCTGGCGCGGGATGTTGACGCCGATGTATATTTCCTCAGAAACCCGAATTTGCCCGAAACCCGCTCTGAACTGGCCCTGCCTCTACGGGCGCGTGGTGAAGTCATCGGCGTGCTCGATGTGCAGCATACAGTCCCTGACGCTTTTGCCGATGAGGATGTGTATGTTTTGCAGACCCTGGCCGATCAAATCTCGGTAGCCATCAGCAATGCCCGACTGTTGCGCCGGGCTGAGGAGAGCATCGCTGCCGAGCGCCGCGCTTATGGACGGGTTGCGCGCCAAGCATGGCGGGAACTGCTCCGCGCGCGCCCTGATCTCGCCTTTGCCAGCGATGAACGCGGCGTCGTGCCTTTCCCAGATTGGGAGCCGCAGATGAAGACGGCGGTGCAGACCGGTCAGGCGGTTGGCGCAGGCGATGACCTGGCCATCCCCATCCGCGTGCGGGATCAGGTCATTGGTGTCATTGATGGACGCAAATCCGATGGGACACCGTGGAAACCGCATGAAATCGACCTGCTGCAAACCCTCACCGAGCAACTGAGCACGGCGCTCGAAGGGGCGCAACTCTACGAGGATACCCAACGCCGCGCCGCCCGCGAGCAACTGGCACGCGAGATCACGGCGGAAATGCGGCGCTCCTTGGATGTCACCACCGTATTGCAAACGGCGCTCCATCAACTGCGGAGTTCGCTGGGCCTCACCGAAGCCGAAGTATGGATTGAGGAATCGTCTTCAGAGCCTACCCCCCTCTCCTCTTCACCGGACGGGAGCAAGGGGGGAATGTAAGCCTGGAGGGATACTATGTTCAAGTGGATCAAAAACTACTTCACATTGCCGGTATTTGCAGATGATGAGCAACAGCGGGTCGCGCGGCTGTTGATGGCGATCCTCCTCGGGCTGACGATGACGGCTTTTGTGGCGGATATTTTCGTTTTCATGCTTTATGGTATACCCGCGCACATCACTGACACAGCGCCTTATTTTGGTTTAGCGATGCTGGTCATTTCCGTTTTCTTGGCGCCATACTTTATCCGACGCGGATGGACAACGGCGATAGCGATCTGGGTTTTGCTGATCTTGTGGTTGACTTTGACCTACTGGCTGTGGACGGTGGAAGGATTTAGTGGCGGGCGCACCAGTTTCATTCACCTGATTTTTGTGATTTTTGCTGCGTTGCTGTTGGGGCCGCGTGGCGCGGTAGGGTATACCGTGTTGGCTCTGGTGAGCGTTGCCGGGGCTTTGTACCTGGAAAAAAGCGGCCACTTGTCGGTTGTTGCGCCGGCCTCCAATTTTGACATGATTGCCATTTTTGCAGTTTTGTCGATAGCGGGTTTTTTCCTGCGCTATGCGATGAAGAGTATGCAAGACGCCATGCGGCGCGCGCGGCTTGCAGCACAGGCGCAGGCGGAGGCCAACCGTGAGCTGGACGCCATCCGCCGCTCGCTCGAAGAACGTGTGGCGGCTCGCACGCAGGATTTGCAATCCCGCTCGACACTGTTATTGACTGCCATCGAATTGGGCCGGGCCGCGGCCTCCTTGCGCGATCTGGAGACGTTAGTGTCCCAGATGCCCCAGATGATCGCCGAGCAGACGGGTTTCTATCACGTGGGTCTCTTTTTGATGGATGAATATGGTGAATATGCCATTCTGCGGGGTACGAATAGTCCTGAGGGACACTACCTGCTGGCGCAGCATTTTCGCGTGGCGCTCGGCGCACCGGATGAACTCCTGGGTACGGTGATTGCTAAACGTGAATTCCGCGTGGCAGTGGATACCGGACCGAATGCGGTTTCGTTTGCCGGCACGCCGTTCCGGCGTACCCGTTCCGAGTTGGCGTTGCCGTTGATTGCCGGAGATCGCCTGGTCGGTGCGCTGGACTTGCACAGTACGGAAAGCGGCATCTTGACCGACCAGATGATTGAAGTCATGCGCTTGTTGGCCGATCAGTTGGCGATTGCGATTGAGAGCGCGCAACTCTTCGCCCAAAGCCAGGCCGCGCTGGCTGCGGAACAGCGCGCTTATGGGGCAGTCAGCCGTGAAGCCTGGCGGGAAATGGCGCTCGCGCAAAGCACCACCGCAGGAGGCCTGCGCCTCCTCGCCGACGCACCGGGCGTCATCCGTCCGGCCGCCGGAGAAAAGCCCGCGGTGATGCAGCAGGCGCGCCAAACCGGGCGTACCATCGTCCAGCCGGTAGCGGAGCAGGCCGAAACCACTTTGGCCGTTCCGATCCAGGTCCGCGAGGGCGTCAGCATCGGCGCGTTGCGGCTGAACAAATCCAGTTGGGCTGCGGATGAGATTGCTCTGGTCGAGACGTTGACCGAACAGCTCGGCGCGGCTTTGGAAAGCGCCCGTCTGTATCAGGAGACCCAACGCCGCGAGGCGCGCGAGCGCATCACCCGTGAGATCACCGAGGACATCCGCCGCTCGGTTGATATGGAGGTGATCCTGAGGTCTGCCGTGACCAACCTGGGCGAAGCTCTGGGGGTCCCTCGCACCTACGTCCGCTTGATGTTGGGTGAAGAATCGGCAAGCGTGACGGCGTCGGGGGCGCAATCCCCTCGCGAACCCTCGCCGGATGAGAAATTGCCGGATCAAACGTCATCGGGCGAACTTTTAGCCGCGGATGACGAAACACCTGCTGATGCGTCGGTTAAAGACCTGGGTGACGGCCCCCCCATCGCAACGGACAGGCAGGATGTATCCGATATTGTGATGAAAGGGCTTTCCCGTGTTGAAGGAGACGAGCACGATGAGCCGTAAAGATTCAAGCCACAGTAGCGCACGCAGCGTTCGCGCTTCTGGCGTTCGCTCTCCGGTTTCCCCGCGCCGGGAAGTGACCGCTCCGCTAACGATCACCTCTGCCGACGAGGTGGCTGCTATGCCGGCGTCGTTCTCAGAGGCTGATGAAGGACGCGCTGCTATGCATTTCTATGATCTGGCCCGCCTTAGCCCGGATATGTTCTGGGAGATAGCCGCCGACGGGAGTTACCTCTACTGCTCGGAGCGGGTGCTCGATGTGTTGGGGTACACACCGGCTGAAATGCTGTCGCGGACGTTTTTCGATCTTCTGGCAGACGAAGATTCGCCTGCTGCGGGGACCGAGAGTGATCTGGTGGCGAAAGCCCGTGCTGTGCTGGCCGAAGGGCGTGAGTTCCGGCTCGAAGCCCGCCACATTGCCAAAGATGGCCGCGAGGTGCTGCTCAGCGTCACCGGCAGCCCGGTGATGGACGCCGGTGGGCGCGTGCGCGGCTATCGCGGTTTTTCCCGCGACATCACCGCACAGCGCACGCTGGAATCGCAGTATAGCTTGCTGCGCCAGGCGCTCGACCTCAACCCTAACTTCTTCTTCGTCCGCGACCGCGAGGGCCGGTTTGTCCTGGCCAACAAAGCGATCGCCGATGCCTATGGCACAACCGTCGAAGACCTCATCGGCAAAACCGATGCGGATTTCAATGCCGATCCGGACGAGGTTGAAACCATCCGGCGTGGTGACCTGGAAGTCATGGAGTCACGCCAGGATAAGTTCATCCCCGAAAGCCCGATCCTCCGCCAGGGCCGTTGGGTGCAGACGACCAAACTGCCGTTGGTGGATGCGGATGGCGTCGCGCGGAAAGTCCTGGGCATCTCCAGCGATATCACCGAACGGGTGCAGATGGAGCAGGCCATCCAGACCTCGCTGGAACGGCGCGGACGTCAGGTGCAGACCAGTACCGAAATCGCGCAGGAGATCGCCGCGGCCACCGCATTGGATGAGCTTTTCGAGCGCGTTGTGACCCTGGTCAAAGAACGGTTTGGCTATTATCACGCGCAAATATTCCGCTACGATGCCTCCGCCAGAGTGATGCGCCTGGTTGTCGGTTATGGCATCGTGGGCGCGCGCATGTTGGCGATTAGACACGCCGTACCGATGGGGCGTGGTGTGGTGGGCACAGCCGCCGCCACCGGACGACCGATGCTGGTTCCCGACGTCACGCGCGACCCCGACTGGGTGCCCAACACCTATTTGCCGGGCACGCGCGGTGAGTTGGTCGTGCCGATCAAATTGCGCGATCAAATCCTCGGCATTCTCGACGTGCAGAGCAACATCACGAACGCGTTAACCGCGGAGGATCAACTGTTGCTTGAAGGGCTATGCGGCCAGATTGCCATCGCCATTCACAACACGCAACTGCTCGAGTCCGCCAACACCTTCCGGCAGGTCATCGCTTCCTCCGGGCAGGGCATCACCATCGCCACGCTGGATGGCACGCTGACCTACGCCAATCCCGCCTTCTGCGCACTGGTCGGCGTATCCGATCCCCAGGCATTGGTGGGACAATCCTCCTTCTCTTATTATCCGAAAGCCCTGCATAACCGACTGCGCAAAGAAATCATGCCGATCCTGATGGAGCGTGGTCACTGGCAGGGCGAACTGGCCGTGCTGTCGCGCACCGGTGTCGAGACGCCCACCCTGGAAAATTTGGCGGTCGTAGCGGACGAACAAGGACAGCCGCGCTATCTGACCCGCCAGGTGAGCGATATCACCGCGCGTAAAGAAATGGAAGAGGCGCTGGCGATGGAGCGTCACCTCCTGCATGCTCTGTTGGACAACGTGCCCGATCACGTCTACTTCAAAGACCGCGAAAGCCGTTTTCTGCGCATCAGTACCGCCAATGCGCGCTGGCTCAACGTGGCCGATCCGTCTATGGTGCTGGGCAAAACGGACTTCGACTACTTTGCCCCGGAACACGCGAACAAGGCGCTGGCCGACGAGAAACGCATTCTGGAGACCGGTGAACCGTTGCTGAACGTCGAAGAGAAGGAAGTCTGGCCTGATGGTCGTGTGACCTGGGTTTCTACCTCCAAAATGCCGTTGCGGGATACGGCCGGCAATATCATTGGCACGTTTGGCGTCTCGACCGACATCACGGCGCGCAAACTGGCCGAGGAGGAACGCGAGCGTTTGTTGCGCAACATGGAGTCGCAAGCCTCGGAACTGCGCAGCGTGGTAGAGGATTTGACCATCATCCAGGAAACGATGACGGCGCTGACGGCGGCCTTAACGTTTGACGAAGCGGTTGATATCCTGATGCGCTCGACAGTGACGGCGCTAAAGGCCGATCGGGTCAGCATGTTCATCCTGGATGGAGATCGCCTGATCCGCGTGGGGCTGTATCCTGCCACGGCAGCGTCACGCGGGCGGGTTGGCGACGTTGTCTTGCTGGCCGATTATCCGTTGACCCGGCAAGTGGTCGAGTCTCGCCGTGCTTTAGCCGTTACCGTGGATTCTCCCGACTTGTCCGAACATGCGCGCCGTTCCTTTATCGAGGGAGGAATTGTGGCCAATGCAACGACACCTTTGATCGGGCGTGGCGGTGTGCTGGGGACGCTGGTGGTCAGTTACACCACCCCTGGACGCAGTTTTTCCGAACACGATATGCGCATGTTGCAGATGTTGGCCGATCAAACCTCCCTGACGCTTGAGAATATCCGACTGTTGGAACAGACGCGCGCGCGCGTTGAACGGGAGCGGCGAGTGCGGGAGATCACCGACAAGATTCGGCGAAGCGCAGGCCAGGACGCGATTATGCGCGCGACGCTGCAGGAATTGAGCCAGATATTCAATGTGCCCGAGGCCGTTATCCGCCTGGGCAGTCGAGACCGTCTGCTCACTGATGCTCCTACGCCCTCCGACCGCTCAGCTTTAACACCGCCCAGACCAAAGACCAAAGACTAACGACTACCCGACTAATCACAGAGGTGTACCAATGCCATATCAAATGCAGTTGATTGAACCAGGAATTGTACGCATTAGCTTTTCCGGTGGCTCGTTGGGGGCTGACGAGCTGGATGATTTTATTCGGGATTTTCATGGCTACCTGGATGCTACCACTCCCGAAGCGCCCATTAACATCCTGACGATTGTTGAGGCGCCAGGCGCCAAGCTCGCCTCCAAGACACGCAAGGCTTTCACCAACCTCAACGCGGATAAACGGGTGGGGAAGGCGGCAACGTTGGGGGTTGACCGTTATGCGCGTGTGTTGATCGGCTTCATGCTCAAAGCGACCGGACGCGACAACATCCGTTTCTTCGACACCGAAGAGCAAGCCCTGGCCTGGTTGCGCGAGTAGGGGGGAGCGATGGCGCACCAATTACATCTTGAGAGCGATGGCGTTTTACGTTTAACGTTTATCGGCGACACGGATTACCAGGGCGCTGAGAAACTGCTGGCCGATTTCATGCCTTTCCTGGAGCAGGCGACGGTGGATAAGCCGTTGTTAATTCTCTGGGATGATACACATGGGGGCAAAGCCAGTTCTGATGCGCGCAAAGTGTATGCTGATCTCAACCGCGATCCGCGCATCGGCAAAGTGGCCATTTTTGGCGCGCAACGTTATGGGCGCGTGCTCGGTGAATTTGTGTTGAAACTCACCGGGCGTGACAATGTCCGTTTCTTCAATAACGAAGCCGAAGCGCGCGCCTGGCTCCTGGCATAGTGTGGCAGCGATACCCCACGGCGCGTTCGGCGCGGGGAATTCAAAAAAGGATTTTCGATGGCCAAAATGACATTCGAAGCATATAAACAGTTGGTCGAGACGCAAGGTCGCGCATTGCTCGACGTCATCCAATCCGTGGCTATGGGCAACCTGGATGTGGAGGTCGAAATCCCGGAAGGCATTGATGTGCTCTCCGACCTGGCCGTGGGGATTCAGATGATGATCGACGACTTGCGGGAGATGATGCGTAGTGAGACGCAGTCTCGCCTGATCGAGCGGCAGAGCCGCGCCTTGTTGTCTGCAGTGCAGTCCATCGCCTTAGGCGATCTCGATGTCAAGATTGACATCCCTGAAGGGGTAGAGGAGCTTTCAGAGTTGGCCGTCGGCATCGAGATGATGGTAGACGACATTCGCACGATGCTGGAAGAACAAGAGCGGGCGCGGGCGGAGCTCGAAGCGTCGCGCCAGGAGTTGCAGAAAGCCCTCGAGGAGATGCAGGCGGTGCAGCGGCGGTATGTCCAGCAAGAATGGTCTGCTTACGCGACGACGGCCCCCGGCTACGTCTACACCGCCGGCGCCGATGCGTTGGAGCCGCTCACCGTCGAGACCCTGCCCGAGCCCTGGAAGGCGCCCCTCAACGCAGCACTTGAGCGCGGCGAGGTCGTGGTGGCCGGTGAAGATGAAGCCACGCGCACGCTGGCCCTACCGATCACCTGGGGGGGCGAAACCATTGGCGTCCTGGGACTAAACCGCCAGGCCACAGCGTCCTGGAATGAGGAGGATATGGCGGTGGTCCAGGAAATTGTCGAGCAGGCGGGCTGGGCGTTGGAGAACCAGCGTCTCTTCGACGAAGCCCTGCGCGCCCGGTCGCTGCTCAGCAAACAGGTGCGCGAACTGGACTGTTTGAACGATATCGGCCGTAAGATCGCCGAATCACCGCCGATCCCAGAGCTCCTGCGCTGGACGGCCGAGCGCATTCCCCAGGCTATGCAATATCCCGATATCTGCCTGGCGGTGATCGAGTACGCCGGATACTTCTACGGTCAGATCGATGCAGTGGATCTGTCCCGTCAGATGATGGCCGGGATGCGCATCGGCGACGAGTTGGTAGGGCGCTTGTTGGTCGCTTACCGCGAGGATACCGACGCCCAAGCGCCTTATTTCCTCGACAGTGAAAGCACTCTGGTGGGCGATATCGCGCGCCGTTTGACCGGCTACATCGAAAACCGCCGTCTGCTGGAACAGACCGAAATGCGCGCCAGGCACGAACAGGCGTTGCTGGAGATCGCTGCGGCGATCGGCAGCAGTGAGGACCTGGAAGCCATGCTAGGAACGCTGCCCACCATCGTCGCGCCGCTGCGTCAACTGGCTCCGGTAGACCTGTTGTCGGTAGAGACCTACACGCCCGGCGAAAACGAAGTGACTGTTTTGGCTGCCGTGACGGAGACGGATGGCGAGCATTTTAGCCCGCCGGGTACCCGGCTGCCGCTCGAAGGTTCCGCGCCGGGATGGGTGGTCACGCACGAGCGCCCCTGGCACCAGGACGATATGCGCAAAAAGCCGGTTTTTTCTGAGGATATGCACTTGATCGGCAAAGGCATTGTCGCCCGGCTTGTTTTGCCGTTGCGCTTTGGCGAGCGGATCATCGGAACCTTAACGCTGGCGAGCAAACAACCCGCGGCGTTTACCCCAGAGCGGGTCTCATTGCTAACCCAGGTGGCAAACCAGTTGGCCCAGGCCATCGAGCGCGCCCGTCTGCTGGCCAGCACGCGCGCCGCCCTGGCGGCCGAGGCTGAGACGCGCCGCAGTTACGAGCGTCGGGACTGGGAGGCATATCTGCAAGAGCATCGTCGATTACGCCAGAACACGTTCGTCTACGATCAGGGCGGAGTGACCCTGACGCCCGATTTCTGGCGTCCGGAAATGCAGCGCGCTTTGCGCGAAATGACCCTGGCGACGTCCGCGCAATCCCACAATGGGACAGGAGAGCCGGCTGACGACAGTGCGGATAAGCGTGTGGGACTGGCTGTGCCCATCGAGATGCGCGGTCAAGTGATTGGCGTACTCGGTGTCGAGGACCCGGAAGGGCAGTGGCGCAGCTCGCCGGATCACCTGGCGCTGATCCAATCCGTCGCCCAGCAGTTGGGCCAGGCGTTGGAGAGCGCGCGTCTGCTTGAGGCGACCCAACGGCGCGCCGCGCGTGAGGAGCGCACGCGCCAGATCATCGACAATATCCGTTCGGCCTCCACCATTGAAGATGCGATCAGGCGCGCCGTTCAGGAAATCGGGCGTGTGCTGAATGCTTCCGAGATGGTTGCGCGGCTCGGGCCGGAAAATCTCCTGTCGCCTCCTGAGGAAGGAGAAACCTATGGATAACGAGAGAGCGCAGACATTCTTGACGGACGAGGCACCTGCCAGTATCCTTTCCCACGACCGGGTGCAGCGTATCAATCTTGTGCGTCGTATCGTCGGACTGGTCCTGGTAACCTGTTCCCTTGTCCTGGTGGGCTGTATCGTGGCGTTGTTCCTGGTCGAGGACTTCCCTATTGCCCCGGTTATCGTCAATGCGATAGCGATCGTTTTGTTGTTTGTGGTGATTGTGCTGCTGTCGCGTGGTCATGTTGCGGTGGCCCTGCCGCTTGGCATAATTAGCTTAACGGTGATTGAGTTTGCCGCCATGTACTATGTCAACGGGCCGCGGGGGCCCCTGGCGCTCTTGACACCGATCATCATCATTACCGCCGGTGCTGTCGGTGAACGACGCTATGCTCAGCCTGTTGTGATGAGCCACGCCATCTTTTATCTGGTTTTCATTGTGCTAGAAGCCGCGGGAGTGCTCGTTCCCCATCAACTGCCGGCATTAGCCGCTAGAATAGCCTGGGGGGTGGTGTTTATCCTGGTTGCAGCGATGATGGTCATTATTAGCCAGGGGTTTGTTGGCAGCCTGGCCTTATCCCTGTCCGCGTCTTTGCAGCGCGAGGAAACCCTGGCCGAAATGAGCCGGCGCGCGCAAACCGCCGCCGAGGTTGAACGTGTGATGCAGTCACAGGCATCCGAGAATGCGCGCCAGATTCAAGAAGTGGCGCACGAGTATGTCACTTACCTGGAACGCATCGCTGCTGGAAACTACAGCGCCTTGCTCGACATAAGTGCGCTGGCCGAGCGGCCCAATCTACCGCCAGAGTTAATTAGCCTGGGAGAGTACATCAATACGACGGTTTCCAGCCTGGTGAAGGCACTGGATGAAGCGCAAAGCGCGCAACAGACCTATACCCGCCAGTCCTGGGAGGGCCTGATGCGAGCGAAACGTACCCCCGGCGGCTATCGTTATCGCGCCACCGCAGCCGCTGACGCGCCTGAGATCGAAGTGGACGAAAATGCCTGGCTCCCCCCTATGACGCGGACGGTGCGCTCTAAAGATGTGACGGTGGGGCCTCAGGAGCTGGCGCTGCCTATCGCGTCCGGCGCGCGCGCGCAATTGATCGGCGCGCTGGGCGTGCGGCGTGAGCAGGCTGAACCCTGGAGTGAGGATGAGTTGGCGCTGGTGACAACCGTGACCGACCAGTTGGCCCAAACGTTGGAAAACCTGCGTCTGCTGGATGAGACCACCCGCCGTGCAGCCCGCGAGCAAATGGCCGGCGAAATCACGGGGCGCATCCGCGAAGCTGTGGAGATCGAGGCCGTCTTGGAGCGCGCTTTGAGTGAACTGGGGCGCGCCCTCGCTGCCGAGCGTGGTAGGGCCTATCTGAGGCTGAGTGAGCAGGAAGAAGCTCAATAAAGGTAAAAGCATCTATCGTGATGGGGAATCGACTATGATGAAATCGGGGACTGACCGAAGGACCGCTATAGCGACGGCGTGGGAACGTTTTGTGACCGTCGATGTTCCTGACGAAGAAGAAGCGCGGACGGGACGCCTTTTCTGCGTGATGATGGTACTGACATTTGCGTTGGCGTTGGGCTTGGTGTTGATCTTCGTGATTGCCACGCTGCGGGGAATGTTCGCTAATCCCTGGCTGGGGTGGTTGGGGACAGCTTTCCCGCTGGTGTTTGTGCCTTTATCCATCGTCAGTTTCTACCGGGCCAAGCAGGGATACGTCTCCTCTACGTCCCGCACATTTGTGTGGCTCAACTTCATTGGGATCGCGTTAGCTGTTTTGATCTTCGATGGCGTCAATTCTCCGGGCTGGTTGCTCTTCTTCTGGCCGGTGACGTTGGCCGGTATGTTTTTGCGCCCGGTGAGTTCGGTGCGGATGGCGTTCGGCGTTTTGCTGTATTATGGTGTGCTTGTGCTGCTATCCAACTATGTCTTTGTCGGCGTGACATCGAGCCTGTCCTTTGAACTCTTCTACTATCTGATCCGCGCCTTTGCCCTGTTGATGCTGATCGCTACGGCCGGTTTCGTGACCTACCTGAGCATGAACAGTGTGCACCAAAGTCTGGCCCGTACACGGCAGATCAGCCAGGATTTGCGCGCGACTCAGCGCACGCTGGAAAGACGGGTCGCCGAGCGCACGGATGAACTGGCGAGACGCGCCGAGCAGTTCAGGACGATTGCCGAACTGAACCACGCCATAGCCTCTATCTCCGATATGCAGCAGTTGCTGGATACGGCGGTGCGTTTGATTGCCGAACGTTTGAAGTACGATCACGTGGGTATATTTTTCGTCGACCCGCATGGAGAATGGGCCGTACTGCGCGCCGCTTCCTCGGTGGGGGGGCAACGCATGTTGGCACGGGGCCACCGGTTGCGCGTGGGGCAACAGGGCATCGTGGGCTATGTCGCCGAAACAGGCCTACCTCGACTGGCGTTCAACGTCGGTGAGGATGCTGTCTGGTTTAACAACCCCGATTTGCCGGACACCAAATCGGAAGTCAGTTTGCCGTTGATCGCACGCGGGCGGACGGTCCTCGGTGTGTTGGACATTCAGACACGCGTCGCTGCGGCCTTCACGGAAGAAGACGTGACTGTGTTGCGCATCCTGGCCGATGGCATCGCCGTCGCTGTAGCGAACGCCCTCTCCCTGGAAGAGACGACCACTGCGCTGCAGCGCCTGGAACGTTATCAAGAGCAAGACGCCCTGCGCGCCTGGCGGCAGGCATTGGCGCGCCGCCGCATGCAGATTGGCTACTCGTTTGATTCGGGCTTTATCTACCCGGTCGAGGTGAGCGCCGCTTCTGATATTGCCGCGGTGCAGGCGCTGACGGACGTGACCACGCAAGTCACCGATACCGGGCAGCACCTGCTCTTAGCGCCGATTCGCATTCAAAACCGCAACCTGGGCGTGCTCTCCTTTGAGAAGTCCGCGCCGTGGGACGAGGAGCAAATCCAATTGGCGCGCTTTGTGGTAGAACAGTTGGACCTGGCGTTGGACAACGCCCGTTTGTTGGAAGAAACCCGGTTGCGCGCTACGCAAGAGCGCGCCCGTAGTGATATCGTGGGGCGGGTGCGGGCGATGACCAGCACCGACGCCATCTTGCGCAATGCCGCGCGTGAGTTGGGGCTGGCGCTGCAAGTCGAGCGCAGCCGCATCCAACTGCTGCCGCCCGGCGAAGGGCGCGTTGCGGGTCAGCCGCAGGAGTAAATGAGGCCGTATGAAGCGACGTGTGCGTGGATTGGGTTTGATCCTCCTCTTAAGCCTGCTGTTTGCGTGCAGTCCGCCGCCGACGGCTACGCCATTGTCGACGTCTGTTCCGGCGCGTGACAGGTTGCGCCTTTTCCTGGTCAACAGCTATGGCGAGGATGATTTCTGGGCGCAGCAGGTGCGGACGGGGATTCTGGAAACATTGGCCCGCGGGGGATATGCGAGCGTTGATGGCACGTTGGAAATGGAAACGTTCTATATGGATGTGCGGCAAGTCTCGGCGATTGATCAGGCGACACCGGCAGCCCTCCGGGCTGTAGAGCGGCTCGTGGAGTTTGAGCCTGATATCGTGATTGTTTCCGGCGACGAGGCAACGCGCACCATCATTCCGTTGTATTTTGATCCCACGTTACCTTTTATCTTCTGTGGGGTCAGCAACACGCGGAGTCTGGAGGGGGTGGAACACGCTCACGTCACCGGCATTTTGGAGTCGCTGCATCCGGTGCAAACCGTCGCGCTGGCGTATGCTTTGGTTGAGGGCGCGCAACAGTACATGGTCCTCGGTGACGGTTCTATATCGGGTAGGAGCCGTGCCCTGTCGGCCTATGGCGCTTTGCTACAGAGCGAGTACGGCACGCCGGCCCCCCGGTTCCGGATGGCGCCAACCTGGGCGCAGTGGCAAAAAACGGTATTGGAAGATGCGCGCGAGGTGGATTTTATCTTGCTGGCGAGTCATCAAGGTGTCACCGATGCCGCCGGACGGCTTATCGATGAAAAAGAGGTCATCACCTGGATGTTGGAGAATTCCCCCGTGCCGGTTTTTGCCTTAACGAATATCGCTATCATCAATGGGGCGGTGGGGGGCCTGGTTTCGTATGGGTATGAAGAGGGGGTTGCAGTCGCAGAGGTGGTGTTGCGCCTGGCGGCGGGCGAGCGACCGGCGGATATTCCCATCCATCAGCCGGCGCGCAACTTGCTGGCGATCAACCTGGCGGCGGCCCGTCACTGGAATTTGCGTATTCCCATCACGTTTCCGATTGCGGCGCGCATTTACGGCACCCTGTCGACGGCACAAGGAGGTCAATAATGTCACCTAAGGGCTTGAGCCTGCGCTGGCGGATGATCCTGATTATCGCGGGTATCCCTTTGTTGTTGCTGATCCCGGTGTTCATCTACGTGGCGAATCAATACCGGAATGCCTATCGGCAGGTTTACTGGGGCAAGGGTGATTTGATCACTATCCAGTTGCAGCAGACCATACAAACCGTTGCGCCTTACGTCGAGACGATTCAGGATGCGCCTGGCCTGGCGCCGTTTTTACAGCAGATTGTGGCGAACAACCGCGAGTTTGATTTTCTGGCTTTGGTCGATGAAACGGGGTTGGTGATCGAACACTCGACGCCTGGCTATAGAGGGACGCGGATTGCCGAATTGGCCGGGCTGAATGTGACAATGCCCCAGTTGCGCGAAATGCCGGCGTTTGGGCCTATCTACCTTATTTCGCGCGCCGTGCCTATGCCGGGCGACACAAGCCGCTTGCTCTATATCGTGGTCGGTGAGCGCGCCAGCATCGTTGATCCGCCGATGACGGCGGTGTGGCTGACCAGTGCGTTGGCGGCGGTGGGCCTTATCTTGTTATTGCACTTCTCGATGCGGGCGCTCATCCTCAACCCGCTGAGTCGCCTGATCGAAGGCGCTCGTATCATCGGCGCCGGGAATCTGGCGTATGTGATCCCTGTGGAGCGGGAAGATGAGATTGGCGTGCTGGCCCGGGCGTTCAACGACGGCGCTGCCCGGCTGCGCGATGTGATCAGCGGTCTGGAACAGCGCGTCGCCGAGCGTACCGCTGCGCTGGAGCGCAGGACGCTGCAATTGGAAACCGTCAGTCTGGTGAGCAAAGAGGCTGCGCAAGTTCGCAACGTCGTTGGGCTGCTGGAGACAACGGCGCGCGCCATCTCGGAGCGATTCGGCTTTTACCACGTGGGCATTTTTATCCTTGATGATGCCAAGATGTGGGCCATCCTGCGGGCGGCCTCTTCGGCGGGTGGGCAACGCATGCTGGCGCGCGGTCATCGCTTGCAGGTGGGGCAGACGGGCATCGTTGGCCATGTCGCCGGTTCCGGTAAACCGCGTATCGTCTTCAATGTCGGTGAGGACACGGCCTGGTTCAACAACCCCGACCTGCCTGAGACCCGCTCGGAGATGGCCCTGCCGTTGAAAGTCGAAGATGAGGTTATCGGGGTGCTGGATGTGCAGAGCGATGTGGCCGAAGCCTTCACCGATGAGGACATCAGCACCTTGCAACTTTTGGCCGATCAACTGGCTGTAGCGCTGAACAACGCGCGCGCATTGGAGATGATGGAAGGGGCACTGGCCGAAGTCCGCGAACTTCAGATCGATTACAGCCGTCAGGGCTGGGCGCGCATCGCCGCGCAGGCGCGCCCGCTGGCCTACGAATACGACCGCGTGGACGTGAACCCTGTCCCGCCATTGCCCGTGCCTGCCGAATTGCGCGATGGACGGGTCACGCGGGCCCAATTGATGGACAGCGGCATGCCGGTGGTGATGGAGGCGTTGCGCGCCGGTGATCGGGTGTTGGGCTACCTGGGTCTTGCCGATTCGCAGCGCACCTGGTCCGCCGAGGAACTGTCGCTGGTTGAGAGTGTGAGTGAACAGATCGCCCTGGCGCTGGAGAACGCCCGGCTCTTCGAGGAGTCGCAGCAGAGCCAGCGCCAGCAAACCCTCATCAGCAACGTCTTGCAGGTGGCATCCAACCCTGAATTGAGTTTTGAAGAAGTGCTGACTGAGATTGCCCGCATCCTCGCACAAGCCCTCGGCATGGCGGCGGGGATTTACACCTTCCCTGTACCGAACGCGCCGCGTGTGCAGCCCCATGCCGTCCTCGATTCCGCCGGCCAGAGGCTGCCGTTCCCCGCAGAAGTCATCACGCTTTCCGATGAGCATTTCACGTTCCTGCGCGGCCTGAATCGCGCAGAGTTGGGGCCGGTGCTCCCCTTGTTGGGCGGTACGGCTTTGTCACCCGAAGCGCAAGAACAATTTGCCCCCTTCGACTTTGGGCGTGTCTTCTACGTGCCCCTGGGCAGCAGCGGGACCCAGCACGGCTTCATCGTGCTGCTGCAGTATCGGGACAACGTGCTGCCTCTCGATCCTGAAAGCCGCGCGCTCATCCAGCGTCTGGCGAACCAGATCGAAGTGGTGTTGGACAACCTGACCTTGACGGAGGAAACGCAGCAGCGTTCCGAAGAACTGCGCTCTCTTTACAATATCTCGCTGGCTTTGAGTGAACTGCTCGAACCGGAGGATGTGTTGACGGCGATTGTAGAACAAGGCTCAGCTCTGCTTAAAGCCGATGGCAATGGTTTCTTCAGCTATGAGGTTGATACCGACACTCTGGTTCTAACGCACGATACTTCGTCAAACTCCTTCGACCAGGTGGAAATCCGTTTGGGACCGGGCGAGGGGTTGGCGGGAGAGGCTTTAGCCAGGCAACAAACGCTGTATATCGAGGATTACACCACATGGGATAAACATGTCCCTACGCTCGTGAATGCACAATTTCATTCCATCATGGCTATCCCGCTGATTGGGCGGTTTGGCCCGCAGGGGGTGCTGGTCGTGCGGTCGGAAAAGGTTGCCGCTTTTGGTGAGCGTGAGGCGCGTTTGGCGAACCTGTTTGCCCAGCAGGCCGCCGCTGCCCTTGATAACGCGCGGCTCAACAAAGACGCCCAACGCCGGGCCGAGGAGTTCTCCCTGCTCTCGCAAGCCGGCATCGACTTGCTTCCGATCAGGGATATGGGGCGACTGTTGGAGCGCGCTGCCGATTGGACGCGGCGTATTTTCGATGTGCCGCACGCCCTCATCTTCCTGCGCGAAGCTGAAAGCGGCGCGTTTTTGGTGGGGCGCGCTGTCGATACGACGGCGTATCACCTGGATGAGTCTGCGGACAGACAGCCCAGCCCTGATGGCCTGACCGAAACGGTTATGGCGACTCGCAAGGGGTTAATTATCAAGGATACGCGGGAAGACGCACGGGAGAGCAGCCGGCGTCTGTCCAGTAGTGGTTTGCTTTCGCGCATGGGCGTGCCGTTGCGTGTCGGCGAGGACGTGTTGGGTGCAGTGCTTGTCAGTGGGGTGGAGGCGAATCAGTTTAGCGAGCGTGAGCTAAATCTGCTGGAGTTCCTGGCAACCCAGGTTTCTTCGGCTATCCAGAACGCGTTGCAATTTGGCCGCACCGAAGCGGCGCTGAGCGTGGTGCGCCGGCAGGCCCGCTATCAGGCCAACGTCTCGCAGGCCACGGCTCTGTTGACCGAGCGCGGCACCGATGCCGTTCCCGATGTACTGCGCTTGCTGGGCGAGGCTTCTGGTGCGGTTGGTGTGTACTATCTGGAGTATCACGCGATTGAAGATGCCACCATGGTGGCCGCTGTGGGGGCTGAGACCGCCTCACATTGGCAGTCGCGGGCCATGTGGATGGCCAATCCGAACGACGCTGCTGGTCCCCTCGTGCTAAACGTCCCGCTTGAACGGGTGCAACGCTGGGCGGATGAATTGATCAGCCGCCCTTACCTGGTGCTCCAGCCAGATGTACTCCACAGCGAAGAACGTGAACTGTTGCAGATGCTGGGGTTCAACACCGTGTTGGCCTTGACCGTGCGTGGTGAAGCTCTCTATCCCAACATCATCCTGTTAGGTCGCGCTGATGGCGATACGGGGTGGCAGGAAGAAGAAATCGTGGCGATGCAAACCGCCGCCGCGGCGCTCTCCAACACCATCGCCCGCGAGCGCGTCTTCGAGGAAGTGCAGGCCTCGCGCACCGAGACGGAAGCCCTCTACCGCGGTAGCGCCGAGCTGAACCTGGCGCAGACCTACGACGGCATCCTCAACGTGGTACGCTCGCATACCGCACTGGGCGAAGGCGCGAGTCATGTGACGCTGCAACTCTTTGACCGCCCGTGGACGGATGAGCAAGAGCCGCGTTATTCCGAGGTGGTCGCTTATTGGACAACGACGGATACCAACGCGCTGCGCCAGCGTTTTTACATGAATGAATTCCCCCTGGCACGCATAGTGGCGCGTAATCCCGTTCTAACGCTCATTGATGATCCCGAGCACGATGAACGTTTAACGCGGCGGAATCGGGCGCTGTTTTCTCGTGTTGTTGGCGCAAAAAGCATCGTCTTCGTGCCGTTGATCGCCAGTGGGCAGCGGATCGGTTTCTTGCACGCGATGTACCCACAGCCGGTGCGTTTCTCCGAACAGGAACGTCGCCGCTTGGAAAGCCTGACGCAGCAGGCCGCCATCGCCGCGCAAAACCGGTTGCAACTGCTCACGATCGAAGCCCGGGTCAACCGCGAGCGGATGATCCGCGAAATCACAGAGCGCATCCAGGCCGCGCCGGACGTCCAGGGCGTATTGCAGGCTGCCGTGCGCGAATTGGGGCGCGCCTTTGGCACGCCGCGTAACATTATCCAATTCCGCCCACCGCAAACATCGGGGGATGAGAAAACTGGCGATGATTCTGCCTGAAGTATTGGTCGTCAGGAATGGGACATACATCCTATGAGGGTGGGTATGGCTGTTTGAGGTGACGATGAAAAATAAAGAGAAGAGCGAAGCAGAACTGGCCCAGGCCGTGCCTGTGGCGGGCGAACCCGCGGAGAGCGCACACACCGGCCAATCCGATTCCCTGGAGCAGCTCTACGAACAGGCGCGGCGTCATGCCGAGCAGTTGGAGACGCTGAGTGTCATCGAATCCGCGCTCTCCGAAACCACGACCGAGGCCGAGATGCTGGACGTGTTCATCCTGGCCGTGCGTGATCCCACGCACCTCACGGCCTGGTTGCTCTACGCGAACGTGGATGCTGCTGGCGTGCCTACTACGCAAATCGTAGCTTCCTGGCGTGATGGCAGCATTCAGGAAAATGACCCTTTGCTCAACCGGCCATTACCGCTCGAGCTTCTACCCCTGGCGCGTTTGTGGACAGAGGACCCTGGCGAAATCTTCTACGCGGTGGACGTCCAGCACGCGCCTGAGGCCACTGCTGAGTTGCGTGAGTGGGCAGCCTCATTTGGCACGCACACGTTGATGGTTTTGCCGATGTTGAGTGGGGGACTTTTGCAGGGCGTGATCGTGCTGCAATGGTCCGTGCCTTACTCACTGTCGTCGTCGGAACTTTTCATCCTGCGCCGTTTGCTACGTCCGACGGTGGCGTTGCTGGCACGCCGGCGCGCTTATCTCGCCGAAGAAGCGGCGCGCGCCGAAAACGCCCGTCGCGCTATCCAATTCCAGACGGCGGCGGAAGTGGCCCGGGCGGCTACATCCATCATTGATTTGAACGAGCTACTCCCCCAGGCGGTGGAACTGGTCCGCGAGCGCTTCGACCTGTACTACATCGGCATTTTCCTGGTCGATGAAACGGGACAGTGGGTGGCCCTGCGCGCCGGCTCCGGAGAGGCCGGCCGCATCATGCTGGAAAATAAGCATGGCTTCCCTGTGGGCGGCACTTCGATGATTGGGCGCTGTGTGGCAGAGGCGCGCCCGCAACTCCCTGAACGGGTGGAAACCGCCGTGCGCTATGTGAACCCCCTCCTTCCCGATACGACGGCGGAGATTGCCCTGCCACTCATCAGCCGCAACGAGATGATCGGCGCGATGTCGATCCAGTCGAGCAAAATCCGTAAGTTTTCGGAGATCGATGTCACCATTCTACAAACCGTGGCCGACCAGTTAGCCAACGCCATCCAAAACGCGCGTCTTTTCGAGCAGCTCAATACCTCGCTGACCGAAAGTGAGATGCAGACCGAGGTCAGCATGGCGATCAACGAAGCGCAATCTGTCGAGGCGATCGTGCGCGCAGCGTCGCAGATCGGTGAGTTTATCGGGATGGAGGGCGTCTCGTTGCGCTATTTCACCCACTGGGATGCCGATGGCGCGCCGTTACTCCAGGATATTTTGGGCATTATCCGACATAATGGTGATGCGGAACTGCGTCAACAACGTGACACCGGCGTCGACCAGGAATTTCTAAAGTGGTTTTTCAGCGATGCGCAGCAGGCGCGGCGTGCACAGACATCCGGTGTGCTCTCGGTGTTCAAAGACCTGTCCGCCGAGGCCGATATCCCTGCAACGCTGCGCCAGAATCTGCTTGAGCAGGGATATCAGAGTTTAATCATCGCGCCACTCTACGCGCGAAACCGTCTGTTGGGATTTTTGACATTCTACAGTCAGAATCCGGTGGATAATTTGCCGGCGCGCTATCTCCAGGTCTTTGTGCGCACGCTCATCGATCAAGTGGCGTCTGGGTTGGATCGGTTCATCCTGTTGCAGGAGAGCGAGCGCCGTGCCGAGCGGATGGAGACAGCGTTTGAGATTTCCCGGCAAGCGGCCTCGGTGCTGGATGAGCAGACCCTGCTGACCCAAGCCGCGGAACTGATTCGTGAACGATTTGGCTTCTACTACGTTGGCATCTTCATCGTCGATGACTCCGGCCAATGGGCGGTGCTATATGCCGGAACCGGCGAAGCCGGGCAGTCCATGCTGTCCCAAGGTCATCGCCTGCAGGTGGGCGGAAACTCGATGATCGGCCAGTGCATTGCTACGGCCAGTCCTCGCATTGCTATGGATGTCGGTAAGGAGCCGCACCGTTTTGAAAACCCCCTTTTGCCCGATACGCGCTCCGAGTTGGCCCTGCCTTTGATGAGCCGCAACGTGGTCATCGGCGCGCTCAGTATTCAATCCACCGAAGTGGCTGCCTACTCACGGGAAGATATCACGATCCTCCAGACGATGGCGGATCAGTTGGCGACCGCGCTGGGAAATGCGCGCTTGTTCGCGGAATCGCGCGCCAGCCTTGAGGAGTTGCAGCGTCTGCAACAGCGTTACGCTCTGGACATGTGGGAAGGCTACATCGCCAAGCAGGACGTGTTTGGGTATGCCTATGACCTTAATGAGATTTCTCCTGTGTCGGTGGATATGTCCGCCGTTCCACCCGACTTCTGGGGCGGGCAGGTGATCACCCGGAGTGGCGGTGATGGGGGAGATGGTGCGCTTCTGGTAGCCCCCTTTGAAGTGCGCAGCGAGCCGGTGGGCTTCCTGAGCTTTGAAGAGCCACATGGCACCCGCGAATGGACTGAAGACAATGTGGCCGTCATCGAAGCGGTACGCGAACAGTTGTCGCTGGCATTGGAGAACCGCTTGTTGATCGATCAATCGCAGAACGCCCTGCGTGAAGCCCGCGCCCGTGAGCGCGAAGTGCGCTTCTTGCAAGAAGTGGCCGCCTTCCTCAACGCCACCGAAAACATCGTCGCCGCGCAGGCCGAATTACGGGAGCACTTGCAGGCGTTCATTCCGGTGGACTCGCTCTCCATCGTGGGATACGACAGCAAACGGGAACTCCACTTCCTGGGCCAACCGGCCGGTGAAGCCGTCGATGTCGAGGAATGGAGCGCCATCGACCTGCGTGAGGAAACCGGCTACGCGCTGGTGGCCGAGCAGGGCGTTCCGTTCATCCAGGAAGACATCCGCACCAATCCCCGCTTCTGGGAAGATGGCCGCCTGGTGTCGGCAGGGATGTTTGCGCGCGCCATCTTGCCCCTGCAACTGGGTACCCGCATCCTGGGGACGCTGAACCTGGAAAGCCGCCAGACCGGCGCGTTCTCCCGTCCTGAACTGATGCCGATCCTGGGACAGGTGGCAGCCCAGGTTGCCTCCGCTATCGAACGCGCCAACCTGCTCCAACGGGCCCAAGAGAGCGCCGGAGAGTCGCGTACCCTCTATGAAGCCACCAGCGCCCTGGCCGAGGCGACCAGCTATGAGACTGTGCTGCGGGCGATTGTCGGCCATACTATCGTCTCCGAGTTTGCCTGGGCCGAAATCGCCATGTTTACCCCTGATCCTGAGACCGGCAAAGAAAACAGTCTGTTGGAAATCGTCAGCTCGTGGAGCAGCAGCCCGGCGGTGAAGATGATGGAAGTGGGGCAGCGCATCCCGGTGGAAGAATTTCCGGCTTTGCAACTGCTCCCGCCTGGTGAGCAACTGTTCATCTGCGAAGATCTTACCACCGCTACCGATATTGCCCCGGACATCCGCACCCTCTATCTGCGGCAGGGTGTGCGGGCGGTTTTGATTGCGCGCCTGTCTACCGGAGGCGTCTCTGCCGGAGGAGAGATCGGCGTACTGCGGATTCGCTTCTCCGAACCGTACCATCCGTCGGAGCAGGATGTGCGTCTCTACCACAGTATCGCCGATCAGGCTGCGGTCGTGCTCTCTAACCAGAAGTTGCTGCGCCTTTCCGAGGCGCGCACCGAGCAATTGACGGCGGCGGTGGACTTCGCCAACCTGGCGACGGGTCTGGCCGAACGCGAGGACTTGCTCCGGCAGTCCGTCAATTTCTTCAAGGACCGTTTCGGCTTTTACTACGTCAGCATTTTCATGCTCGACGACGATGGCGAATGGGCCGTCTTGCAGGCGGGGACTGGCGATATGGGCGAAAAACTGCTGCGCATGGGCCAGCGCGTGCGGGTGGACGCTACCTCGATGATCGGCTGGGCCATCCTCAACGACCGCCCTCGCATTGCGCAGGATGTCACCCGCGACTCCCTCTACTTTGAGAACCCATTGTTGCCGAATGTGCGCGCGGCGATTGCGTTGCCGCTCAAGAGCCGGGGGCAAATCAACGGCGCACTCAGCATCGAAAGCGACCGACGCTTCGTCTTCACCACCGAGCTGGTCTCGACGCTGGAACTGATGGCGACGCAACTGGCGAACATGCTCGAAAGTGCGGAACTGTACGACCGCTCGCAAAGCTCCCTGGCCGAGACCCGCATGTTGTATCGCATCGCCCAGCAGATCACCGATGCCACCACGGTGGAGGACGTCTTCAAAGTGGCAGTAGAAGGCATCGCGCAGCGCCCTGAACCGGATTGGATTGTCGCGGCACAACTCGAGCCGCGGCAGAACCCGACCCATCTGCGCATTGTGTGGTCTTGGAGCCGTGACGGCGCGCCGATTCCTTTCAAGACCTATCCACTGACTGAAATCCCTCGTCTCGCCACGTTGCTGCGAGACGACGAGAGCTTCGTCACGCCCGATGTGACGCAAGATCCTCTCGTCGATGATTATTTGCATACCCTTTTTGGGCAGTTGGGGTTGCGGGCGATGGCGGCTTTCCAACTGCGCATCTACGGCGTGCAATACGGTACGATTATGGTGCACAGTCGCAAAGCGCGGGAGTTCTCCACCACCGAACTGCGCTTTTATGAAAACGTCTCCCGCCAGACGTTCGTCGCCTTGCAGAACATCAGCCTGGTCGAAGAGACGCGCGCGCAAGCTGAGCGGCGCGATATCCTCAACGAAGTGTTGCGCACGGCTTCCAGCTCTCTGGACCGCTTCTCGTTGATGCGCGATGTTGGCCGGGTGCTGGCGACCCGCCTCGAGCGTCCTGTGTTGATGTGGAACTGGGATGGTCAAATGCTTGCGCCTGTGTCGGTTCATGAGGCAGGCGGAAAATTGTTGATCGATAGCAACGAAGCGCCGCCCCTGACACGGCTTGACGCGCCGATACTCTTTCAAGTGGTCGAGCGGATGACGGCGGTTTCGGTGGACTTTGCCGGTGAACGCGGGACCTTTGTCCAGCCTGCGCAAGCGTTGCTGCCGCAACCTCTCCTCGATGGGTATATCGTCCCTTTGCGTGTGCGCGGTACCGTCTTCGGCGTGATGCTGTTAGCGCGCCAGGAACAGCATCCCCCCATCAATGAGGAACTGCGGGACTTTGTGCGCACGGCAGCCGTCAACATCAGCGTGGCGCTCCAGACGGCCGTCCTGTACCAGGAGGCGCAAGAGACCGCCATCAAACTCCAAGAGGTCGACAAACTCAAGAACCAGTTCATGGCGAACATGTCCCACGAACTACGCACGCCGTTGAACTCGATCATTGGCTTCTCCCGCGTCATTCTCAAGGGCATCGATGGCCCGCTCACCGATATGCAAAAGACCGACCTGACCGCTATCTATGACAGCGGCAGAAACTTGCTAGAGCTGATCAACGACATCCTGGACATTTCCAAGATCGGCGCCGGGAAGATGGAGATGGTCTTTGAACCCACCGATCTGCAGGAGATCGCGCGTGGCGTCATGACCACGATGGCCGGTCAGTTGACCGATAAACCGGTCAAACTCATCCTGGACCTGCCCGAAAATCTGCCCATCGTTCTGGCCGATGCCCGCCGCATTCGCCAGGTATTGACTAACGTGGTGGGGAACGCGGTGAAATTCACCGACGAGGGGTACATCAAAGTTTCAGCCACTTATGATAAGTATCAAGTCACCATAAGCGTCGAAGATACCGGCATTGGCATTCCTGCGGATCGTCGGCATGCCGTCTTCGAGCAGTTTGAGCAGGTTGACTCTTCCTCAACGCGCCGCTACGGCGGCACCGGGTTGGGCCTGCCGCTCAGCCGCGAGTTTGTCAGGCTGCACGGCGGCGATATGGACTTTGAGAGTGTGGTGGGCGAAGGTTCGTGCTTCTACTTCTGGATTCCGATCAACGGGCCGGGTTCTAAGCGCGAAGAAGAGGAAAAACAGGCGGAGCCGGGTGGCCAAACCATCCTCGCTGTGGATGACGACGAAGGCGTTATTACCCTCTTCCAACGTTACCTGGAAAAGCAGGGCTACAAAGTCGCCGGCATGACCACCGGTGAAGGCGTTGTCGAGACGGCGAAACGGCTCAAACCCTACGCGATTACCCTGGACGTCATCATGCCGGGCAAGGACGGCTGGCAGATCATCCGGGAGCTAAAATCCGACCCGGAAACCCGCGACATTCCCATCATCGTTTGTTCCATCATCAGTGAAGCTGACAAGGGCTTGAGTATGGGCGTCGCCGACTACCTCGTCAAGCCGGTGACAGAGCAAGACCTGCTGGATGCTCTGATCCGTCTGGAGCATCCCGGTGCGGCCGGCCATGTGTTGATTGTGGATGACAATGCGGATGACCGCAAGCTGCTGCGGCGCATCCTGGAAGACGCCGGTTATAAAGTGCAGGAAGCGCCCGGCGGTGCGGAGGCCATCAGCCTCATTCACACCGACCCGCCCAACCTGGTGATTCTGGATTTGATGATGCCGGATGTCGATGGCTTCGCCGTGTTGGAGAATCTCAAAGCGAACCAGCTCACCCGCGATATTCCCGTCGTGGTGGTAACGGCGAAAGAATTGGGGAAGTCCGAGCGCGAACGTTTGCAACAGCGCGTCCAGGCGTTGTTGCAGAAAGGGTTGTTCGATCAGAACCAGTTGCTCAACGATGTGCTCTCGGCGCTGGGGCGGCTCAAGCAGACCCATTCCCAACCCGACACAGCTTGACAGTTTCTTTCTCCGGTGTACAATGAAACCGGCAGTTGAGAGTAAGCTCCATTTAACATCATGATGAAATAACAGGAGGTTCCACTATGGCTTATGTCATTACCGATATTTGCGAGCGCGCCGGCGCCTGCGTCGATGTGTGTCCTACGGATTCAATTCATGCCGTCGAGGGCGATGCTAACTGGCCCACGTATTATATCAACCCGGATACCTGCATTAGCTGCGGCGCTTGCGCGGCTGAATGTCCCAACGAGGCCATCTTCGACGAGGCCGATCCTGAAGCCGCGGCCTTCATCCAGAAGAACGCCGACTTCTATACCAAAGGCCCCGGCAAGAACCTGATCTAGGCTGGGAATACCTCGGTTAGTCAAACAAAAGAGGCCGACGACAGCGGCCTCTTTTGTGTTGCTCTGTTCGGCTAGATGATGTAGATCGGGCTTGAGAAAATCCACCCCACCTTCCGCCCCAGGAACCGCTGGTAGACCTCGACCCGGTGAATGCCCGGTTCTGCCGAGGTGTGTCGAACTTTCGTTCCGGTGACGGTCAACATGCGTTTCCCATCCCGCAACAGGTGGATTTCTCCCGGCGCCGGCAAATCGATCTCGATGTTGATGGCTCCCAAACGGCGTAGTTCTTCTCCCACCGTGGCCTGCGCCGCCCCACTGCGCGCGATAAAACGGAAACCGTGGGTGGGGTAGGGGAGATCATAGCCCACCCATGTCCGCCCGGCGCGCAGTGCCTCATAAATCAACGCTTTGTCGCGCGTTGCGTCGCCCGATAGGGCCTCGCGGGTGAGAATGTGCGTGTTGATGCAGCGGAAGAGATACTCGTATGACAGGCCGGCATGCCCGAAGAGACGCCATTTCTCCGCTGGGCCATGGGCGTTCGCACTACCCAATGCCGCCAGCCGTTCCCCCCGGCTTAGCAGCTCATCCCACAAGCGCAACGTGGCCCGCTGCGGCCCACGAATCCCCCAGGCCGGTCGCCGCGCATAAATGGCGGCTACAGCGCGCGCCCAGAGCAGCCCTTTGAACTCCGACATAAAATTCCACACTTCGAGGCCGGCAATGCCCTTCACGGGCCAATCTACCCAGGGCATGGCTCGCCAATCGGGATTGAGCGGGCTGCTTTTGTCGACCGGATGCGCAAGATAACAAAACCCGCCGCGCGCCTCGACTGTGCGGAGCAGGGTGTGTGGACTGCCGAAGGCGTATGGCGCCATCTCGCGCTCTGCGCCGTAGACCAGCAGGTGGTTCACTGCGGGACGACGATAGACATTGTGTAGTTCTTCGCCTACCAGCAGCAACGTCCGCCCGTAGTAGCCTTCCAGGCCCTCCGGGCGGACATTGTGATCGGTGACGATCACGAAATGGAGGCCCGCCTCTTCCGCCGCTGCCGCGATCTCCCGGTGGGAGGCCGCGCCATCGGAATAGACTGAATGAACGTGCGGGTTGCCGAGGTATTCGCGGTAATCTTCCATAGGATTGCATCTTATCGACAATGTTAGATTTGTCAAACCGAAAGCCAAACTGCTGCGAACCGCAATCTTGATGGACAATTCCGCCGTTTTAGGAAAAGATATTGCTTGAAATTTGCACCTTCTATCGAACTTGTCTATAATAAAACTAAGCGAGCATTGGAGTGTACAACTCACATCGTTTCCCCGGTTTGCTGAAATGAAAGGAAGGCGACCATGAATGAGCAAAGCAGGAGCTTGGGATCAGAAATACCCGCTGAAGGGGCAGAGCTTCAGGGTGCGCTTCCGCCAGGTCTGTTGAGCCTTTTAAACATTGCCGGGATGGGCCCGCGGCGCACGCAGTTGCTTTGGCAAGAACTCGGTATTACCTCTATTGAGGAATTGGCCGGTGCAGCTAGCGCCGGGCAGTTGCACAAGATCAAGGGCATTGGTCCCATTACCGAGCAGAAGATCCTGGAGAATATCCGCGCCTGGCAGCGCCAGCGTTCCGAGCGGATCCCGTTGGGCATGGCCTGGCCTCTGGCGAATGACATTTTGGATGCGCTGCGCTCCGTTCCGGGCGTGTCTGCGGCAGAACCGGTGGGCAGTCTGCGTCGCATGCGTGAGTCCCTGGGGGACCTGGGGTTGTTGGCCGCGACCGATGCGGCAGAATCCGTCATCGCGCGGTTTTGTACCTTGCCCATGGTGGATGCGGTTGTCGAGACCGCTGCAGAGCGGGCTTCGATCCGTACCAGCGATGGTGTCCAGGTCGATCTGCGGGTCGTCCCGCCAGAACGCTGGGGCTCGGCACTGCACTACCTGACGGGCAGCCACGCGCACATCCTTCATCTGAACGCCATCGCCCGCGAACAAGGGCTGGTTTTGAGCGAGCATGGTTTTCACCGCCTGGGGGACGAAGATGGTTCGCCCGTCCGCGTGTGCGCCGAAGAGGCGGAGGTCTACGCGGCGTTAGGGCTGCCGTGGATTGCGCCCGAATTGCGCGAAGACCGCGGCGAGATCACTGCCGCCCTGGAAGGTCATTTGCCGCATTTGGTGACGCGGCGTGACCTGCAAGGGGATTTCCAGTGCCATACCACCTTCACCGATGGCGATAACAGCCTGGAGGAGATGGCGCTGGCAGCGCGTGCGGCCGGGTTGCGCTATATCATCGTCAGCGATCACGCCGGCCGTGACGGATTGCACCCCGAAGCCTGCGACGCGGTGCTGGCCGAGGTGGCGCGGGTCAATCGGCACTTTGCCGGGGAATTCCGCGTGATTGCCGGTGTGGAAGTGGGCATCCAGACCGACGGGACGCTCGAATGGCCGGATGAGGCGCTGGCCCGCATGGAATTCGTCATTGCCTCATTCCACACCGATTTTGGTTTGCCTCAGGCCCAGATGACGGCGCGCCTGCTCGCGGCGCTGCGTCACCCTTACGTGGACATGATCGGCCATCCCACGGGACGGTTTCTGGGCAAACGGGAGAGTGCTGAACTGAATATGGAGAGCGTTTTCCAGGCCGCTGCGGATTACGGTGTGGCTTTCGAAATCAACGCGTGGCCCCAAAGGCTGGACCTGAGTGATATGTACGCGCGCAGAGCGATGGCTTTGCACATTCCGCTGGCTATCAGTTCCTCGGCGCACGATCGGGATGGATTTGCGGTGCTTGAATTCGGGGTGGCGATGGCGCGGCGTGGCTGGGTCGAGGCACAACATCTGCTCAATACCCGCTCTGCGGATGAGGTTTTGGCGTGGCGCAGACGGCGGTTGCAGCGCCACGGTGGAAAAATTTAGGGACGGAGAACATCAATGCCATTACGTTTTGTTGCGCTTGCCTTTGATAAAAATGAGATTCGCGCCATACGCTATCTGGCCGAGGGGGTCCAGGAGGCGCGGGTGACATTGCGCGCCGATCTGAATGATGGCGTCGAAGCCGGATTGCGGAGCATACGCTCGGCAATTCGCCAGGTCATGCCCCTCGACAACGGCATCAGTGCGGTGGGCGTGTCGGCGCCGGGCGTGCTGGATTACAAACGCGGTATATTGCGCTCGCTGCCGGGATTTCCCGACTGGGTCGATGTGCCATTGCAAGATGTGCTGGTGGAGAGCCTGGGAGTGCCTGTATTCGTTGCCAGGGCTGCGGATACTGCCGTGCTGGGGGAATGGCGTTTTGGCGTGGGGCGCGGAGTGTCCGATCTCATTTACATTTCGGTGAACGAGGCTTTGGAGGCCGGCATGATCTTTCAGGACCAGCTCTTCACCGGTGGAAAAGGTATGGGCGGCGCGGTCGGCAAACTCCTCATCGAGTGTCCGCTGGCGACCTCGGCGGCCAAAGTGATGCCGTTGGAAACGCTGCTCTCCGGCGAGACGATCCTGGAACGGGCGTGGGCGCAACTGGAGGCCGGGGCAAGCGCAGCCTTGATGGAAGAACTGGGCAACAATCCGCTGGCATTGACGGTCGAGAAGCTGTGCGATGCCGCGCGGCAGGGCGATCCCATGACACAGACACTGCTTAAGGATGTCGGCGCTTGTTTGGGGATGGCGCTCATTCACATTATGTACCTCTTCGACCCCTCATTGTTCGTGCTCGACGGTATGATCAAGTGTGCCGGTGAAGTGCTCCTCAGTCCCATGCGGCAGACGCTCGCTGCGCGCACGCCTCCTGCCTATCGTGATCATGCCCGCATCGTCCTGGCGCAACTGGGAAATGATGTTAGACTGTGGGGAGCGTTGGCGCTCTGTCTGGCCGAACTCGGTTTGTAGATAGCCGTTAGCTAACAAGGGAACAAAACATAATGTCACGTCTGTTGATTGTGCTCAGTGTAGTGTTGTTGGCGTCGGTGATGGTGATCGGCTGGATGCTGGGACCGGGCATGGATCAGCGCCTGATTCCGGGTGTGTGGGTATGGAATATTCCCCTGGGTGGCATGTCGCCTGACGAAGCACTGCCGCGCTTGCAGGCAGCGCTGCCGCTAAGTCAGCCCAACATTGTCATTGTGGGGCCGGAGGGCCAGCGTTGGGCGCTCTCGCCGGCCGATTTGGGTATGGCGGTTGACGCCCAGGCGACGTTGGCGCGCGCTGCCGCGGTCGGTCACCTGGATCAGAGCGGTCTGTCCAAGCGTTTGAAGGTCATGCTTGACGGGGTGACATTGTCGCCGGTGTTGGCCTGGAACGAACACCAGAGCCTTGCCCAACTGGAGGCTATCGCCGCACAGCTATACCAGCCGGCACAGAATGCGCGGGTGCGCCGCACCGGTGCGGAACTGCAACTGGAACCGAGCCTCGAGGGGCGGCAGATGGACATCTCCGCAACCTTGCAGATCCTCTTACCGCACCTGTACGCTCTGGAATCGGTGGAGATCGTCCCCGTGCTGACCAAACTGCCCCCGCAAATCCCCGACGCGCGCGCGCAGCAGGCGTTAGGCGTGGCTCAGAATGTCCTGGCTCAATCTTTGACCCTCCTGGTGCCTAACCCCCGCGAGGGCGATCCCGGCCCCTGGACGATGACGCCGGATGTGATGGCCTCCATGCTCACCATCCTTGTGGGTGAAGAAAGCGTCAGTGTAGGACTGGATGAAGCAGCGCTGGCTCAGTTCCTCGGCCCACTGGCGATGGCGTTGTTCCGCGAGCCGGTGAATGCCACGTTTCACTTCAACCCGGCAACGCTCGAACTGGTGCTCGATGCGCCGAGCGTCACCGGGCGTGAGATGGACATCGCTGCGTCAATTGCGAAAATCAACGAGATGTTGCGCGCCGGTGAACATTTCGTGCCGCTGGTGCTGAACGAGACGCCCCCCGAATACCCTGACACCATCACCGCTGCTGACCTGGGCATCATCGAAGAGGTGGCGGTTGGCGAATCGTACTTCACCGGTTCCTCTTCGGCCCGCGATAGGAATATCCGCCTGGGCGCTTCCAAGTTTGACGGCCTCATCATCAAGCCTGGGCAGACTTTTTCCTTCAACGAGTATCTGGGTGATGTTTCGGCGGAGGCCGGGTACGATGAGTCTTACGTCATCATCGGCAACCGCACGGTGTTGGGGGTGGGGGGCGGCATCTGCCAGGTGGCGACGACGGCGTTCCGCGCGGCCTACTTTGGCGGTTATCCCATTGTCGAGCGTTGGCCGCACGCCTATCGGGTGGGCTACTACGAGCTTGGCGGCTTCGGCCCCGGCTTCGATGCGACAGTTTATTCCCCGCTGGTCGACTTCCGTTTTACCAATGACACGCCTTATCATATTCTCATCCAGACCGAGGTGGATGCGTCGCGGTCACGGCTGCGGTTTATCTTCTACAGCACGAAGACCGGGCGCACGGTAGAACAAATCGGGCCGACCTGGGGTGATCCGATTCCTCCTGCAGCCCCCGTCTACGAGTACGATTCCACACTGCCCGCCGGGACTGTGGTGCAGGACGAACGTCCGATTAACGGCCTCAAGGCCACGCTGGGACGGATCGTTCGGGATGCCGAAGGCCATGTGCTTTACGATGACACGTTCGTGAGCAATTTTGTGCCGTGGCCGGCGCGTTACCGTTATGGACCGGGCTACATGCCGCCGGATAACGCCGAGGTCATCAGCACGCCGGAACCGTAGGGCACACACAAACGATAAACACCCCCTGCTTATGCAAGCGGGGGGTGTTTGTATCCTGGTGAGGCGCGTGTCGGGTTGATTTATTCGAGTTGTTTCACCCACGCACGCAGCTCGAACGTGACTTTTTGGAAGAAACTGTTGGGCGGCAGAGTGCCTTGTTGGGCGTATTCGACTTCTTTGACCACTGCTTTGACGCGCAGGGCGGTTGTGTCTAGCGTGACCTCCATACCGGGCCGAATCGCCTGAAGCTTGTCGCCCTCGCGTTTGGGCTGCAGTTTCTCGACCAGACCGGGGTCTTGCAGGGCGTAGTCGCTGGCCAGCACGGTGGTGACAGTGCGGATGTCGCTTTTGTCGAAGAGCCATGTCTCGAAGGCGGTCACCTTCTTGGGGTCGCCTGCGCCGAGCGTCTCCGAGATGCCGATGCCACACTCGCCGAAGAAATCGGAGCCGATTTCGATACTGAACGACGGATCGAAGTAATCGTCGCCGAGGACGTAGGTGTAGGTTTTCACCGAGGAGGGGCCGACTTCCGGTTCTTCGCCGACCATACCCGGCGGGATGACACCTACCGGTGGCGCGGTAACGCCGGGCGTCACGCTGGGGGCCATTTCGGCGGCATGTTGCCTGCGTCCGACCAGCAGGTACCACAGGGCCAACGCGATCAGCACAATCACCAGCATAACCGCCAGAACCCGGATGAGCGTATTGAGCAGCCCGCCGGTTGCCTGCGCGGCTGCTTCCTCAGCTTCCCAGGCTGTCAACAGGCCCGGCAGAGTCTGCTGCAGGGAGCGTAGCGCCGGAAGATTGTCGCCGATGTTAAACCTTCCCGCCTCCGCATACTTCACCGCGGCATCCAGGTCGTCTTTCAAGAGCTGAGGGTTGTTGCGCCAGGGGATGGTACGGATTTTTGGCATATCGGTCCCGATGCCCAGACTCTCACGCAGGGCATTGGCGTCGTTGGTGCGCAAATAGTCTTCGGCGACCCCGGCCAGGTATACCGAGCGGAAGTCCTCCCGCATGTTGCCGGGATTGGCGTTTTCGTATTTCACCGGGAAGACGCCCCAGCCGAGCGTCAGACCAATCGCCACTCCTAACGCAATCGAGATGAGGATCTTGTACTTATCCCAGATGGGTTGGATTTTGACCATGACCTGCGCGAAAATTGTAAAAGCCTTGGCGAGCAGATTATCTAACATAGGCAGATTCCTCCCGTTTACGTGTTGCCATTGTCTACAAAAGATGATTGTGACTCAAGATAAGCCCAATCGCAGAAAGTGTTACTTATTCCTGACTGAAATCATAATATCACGAAATGTAAATAAATACAACTTTTTTCCTAAAAATCCGTTCACCAGGCACGTGTCGTCGACGAGTGGGGCGCAGTGCTGCCCGGTCAGCGTGTGCGCGCCGGAGATACTGCACAGGTATTCCATCAGCGCGACGGTTTCAGGGAAGCGTTCGGAGTGACTAAATTACTCAACTTTGCGAGTCTCCTTTGGCAAGGGGTGTTAACCGAAACGATCGACGATTTCATGACCACCCACATGCTTAAGAATGTAAGTGTTGCCGTCTTGTTGGAAAATGCAACGATAGTGCATATCCACATAAAACTCCCAATGATCAGCCAGATGATGAATGTTCAGCGATGGATGCCTGGGATTTTTAACCAGAAAGCGCAATTGCTTGTCGAATTTCCGTTGGATGTGTTGCGGTAAGCGTCGATAATCCTCGCGGAGTGTCTCTGTTAGAATGATTTTGACATCACTCATGCAGCCACTCCAGCGCTGTTTCGACGTTGTTTGCATTTACTTCCAGATAACGCCCAGCGGCTAAGTCTTCACTAGCACGTTGTAAACGTTCTTGAACTTCTTGTTTGTAAAAATAGGCGTATCGTTCGATGAATTCGAGCATCTCCTGGTATTTCTCATAACTCAACAGGACTTCGCGCTTGTTGCCTTCGTTGTCGCAAAAGATTTTTACATCGGCTTCATCGAGTAATGAATTTGTATACATTTTTTACTCCATCTATGGTGTCAGAACCACTTCGACGCGGTTTTCCTCACCTAGCTTGGCCGCCGGGATAAGGTTGCCGGGCAGGACTTCGCCGTTCAGCGTGAGCGATTGGACGCCGCGACAGACGCCGTGGGGGTTCTTGACTTCGATGTGCACGGTGCGCCCGCGGAAACGGCGGGTGGCGGTGAAGCCGGGCCACGTGGAAGGGATGCACGGATCGATGCGCAGGCCGTCCAACTCCGGGCGAATCCCCAGGATGTACTGGGTGGCGCTGAAGTAGGCCCACGCCGCCGCCCCGGTGAGCCATGAGGTGCGCGTGTTGCCCGCGCGCGGCGAGAAAGTAGAGTAGGTCGTCTGCGCCTGGACGTAGGGTTCGCATTGGCGGATTTCGGCGCGGTCGTTATAGGCCGCGGGCATAGCCGCGCGGTAATAGGCGTAAGCCTGGTCGCCGTGACCGAGCAGACATTCGGCCATCACCCCCCAGCCCTGGGTGTGGTTAAAGATACCGGCGTTTTCCTTGATGCCGGGGTTGAAGACCAACGCGCGCATCACGTCTACCGGCATGTTGACGAATGGCGGCGCACAGAGCATCAGGCCGTAGGGCGTCGCCAGGCGCTCTTTGACGGTTTGCATACAGCGTTCCGCCTGCTCTGGCGTCGCGCTGCCGCTGATCACCGACCAGACTTGGGTGTTCAAGTAGACCTGACCCTCCGGGCTTTCCTTTGTTCCGTACACCGTGCCGTCATCCCCGATGGCCCAGATGAACCAGTCGCCGTCCCAGGCACACTTCTGGATGTTGGCTTCCAGCGTCTCGCGTTGCGCCAGCGCCCAGGCCGCTTCTTCCGGCTTACCGAGCCGCTCGGCGATTTCGGCGTAAACCGTCAGGCCGAGCCGCACCTGGAAGGCGACGAACAGACTTTCGCCGTAGTAGCCCAACTTGAGGCAGTCGTTCCAGTCCGCGTGCAGGCCGCAGGGCAGGCCGTGCGCGCCGGTGCGCTCCAGGTTGAATTCCAGCGCGCGGCGCAAATGGCCGAACACCGTCGCCTCGCCCTTGTCGGCATAGGGCAGCACCTTGTTGTAGAAACTCAGGTCACCGGTCTCGCCGACCATCGCGGGGACGACATTAAAGAACCACAGGCAGTCATCGGAGCGGTAGTACTCGTCGGGAGGCGGGGATTCATGGCCGGGGCGATGGTCGAATGGCTGGATGACGGGGATCGCGCCGCCACTGGATACTTGCCCGGTCAGCATCAATTCGAGGCGCGCCAGTGCCTCTTGTGGGATGGCGGCGGACACGCCCAGAATGTCCTGCACCGAATCGCGGTAGCCCAGGCCATCGCGCTCGCCGTTGTAGACCAGGCTGGCGGCCCGCGACCAGGCGAAGGTGATGAGGCAGTTGTAGAGGCCCCATACATTGATCGTGTGGTTGAAATCCTCGTCCGGCGTCTGAACCGTCAGGCTGCCGAGGCGGGCATGCCAGGCCTCCTTGAGTTTTTGCAGTTCGACGGCGGCGCGTTCGAGCGAGCCGTACTCCGCCACGGCACGCTTGCCCACCACGCGCGCGTCGCCGATGCCGAGCATCACCAGCACCTCCCGGCTCTCGCCCGGTTGCAGCGTCAACGTGGTGTGCAGCGTCCCGCAGGAATTGTCACCGTAAGCGTGGCTGTTGCTGCATTGCCCTCTTTCCACTGCCAGCGGGTTGTGATAGCTGCGGTACGGGCCGAGGAACGCTTCGCGGCTGGTGTCGTAGCCGGTCAACGGCGCGCCGATCAGCGCCATCCACGTCTGGTTGAACTTGTGGTGCAGCAGCGTTTCCTCATCGCGGGGCGTCAGGTTGTCCTCGATCGCAATGCGCAGCAGGTTGTCGTCCGTCAGTGAACCGCGCACGATAAAGAGCGAGTACTGCAGGTTCACCGTGTCTTGGAATGTCATCCACTGATTGGTGAACTCGCAGTAGGTGAACACGTCGATTTCACGCGGGCGGTCGCTCTCGTTGGTCACTTTGAGTCGCCAGTACTCGAAGGTCTGTCCCAGGGGGACGAAGTACGTGGCCTCGGTCGCAATGCCTTTGTAGCGCGACTCGAAGATGGAATAGGCTGTGCCGTGGCGGCAGGTGGACTGGTACTGGTCAAGTGGCTTGCCCACCGGTTGCCACGAGGCCGACCAGTAGTCGCCATCGGCCTTGTCCCGCAGGTAGAAGTAGCGCCCCGGCTGATCCATCGGGATGCTGTTGAAGAACAGGCGCAAGAAGCGCCCGCGCGCGCCCGATTTGTAGAAGCCATAGCCGCCCGCGTTGTTGGTGATGATGGCGCCATACTCGGTGGAGCCTAGATAGTTGCTCCATGATTGCGGCGTATCGGGCCGGGTGATGACGTATTCTTTCGCCTTGTCGTCGAAGTAACCGTATTGCATGGATAATTCCCCCCTTCGGATAAAATTTTGATTATATGGCGGTAAGTATACGCGAAATGCACGCGCGTCAACTGCACTAACGCTGGCGCAATTGCTGTGCTTTGGCCTGTAAATCGCGGAAGAATTCAGTATCGACCACTTCTTCAACGTTTCGTTGACGCTTGGCTTCGTTGATTTCGATGCGCAGTTCGGCGACCTGGCGGCGCAACGATTGCTCGCGCTGATCGATTTGCGTCACCATCTCGTTGAAGGTCTCGGCCAGTACGTCGAACTCGTCGATGTATCGCACTGCCGCCGGTCGGGTAAAGCGTTGCGTGTAATCGCCCTGGCCCACCTGCCGGGCTACCTGGCCCAAGGCTTCCACCGGGCGTGCTACCGTCTGTGTGGCGAAGTACACAACGGCAAACAAAATGACATACGCGACGATGAACGCAGTTGTAACCCGTCCGGCCACGGAACGCCGCACTTGCCGGACGTAACTCGCCTCGAAGTCGATGCCGATGGCGCCGACGCGCTCGCCCGCTGCGTTTGTCACCGGCATACACACCGTCACCCATTCGCCCCACTGATCCGTTGTGATCGCCAGCCGCCCAGATGCATCGCTCACTACGTGCAAATCGGTTAGCCCAGGGTACAGGTCCTCGTAATCCTCCGCGTACATAAACGGGGCAGCCTTGTCTGGGTCGTAGCGCGCCCATAAATCCACGACGAAAATAATCTCATTTGGCCGGCTGCCGGCGATGTAGAGATAAGGCCAGGCTTGCGGCTCGAACGATTGCGTCAGTTGTAGCCAGTCGAGCAACGCTTCATAGCGCGGGTCGTCTGAGAAGCCGTCCGCGTTGGGCCGGCCCTCCGCTGCCAGTGCCACGAGCATGTCACCGTCCATACCCTGCGCTGCGCCTTTGATGGTGTTGATCAGTTGCTCGCGGATATAGGTCAGGGTTTGTTCATCCGAGAAGCGGTAAATCCAGTAGAAGATAAAGCCAAAGACGGCGCTAAAGAGCAGGGTGAAACCCACCAACAGCTTGACGCGCAGGCCGATAAAGCGTTTATTGTTCATCATCATTCATCATGAATGGATTCTGTACGTGCACGCCTTCATACGTTTGCCTGTGGTTGAGGTCTTCGGACCAGAGGATGCTACAGCCAAGCCGGGCGGCGCTCCAGACAATCATTGCATCCCAAAAGGAAAAGTGACAGTGTTGTTAAGCGTAGATAACGATATTCGTGTCGACGAATTGACCCGGCTCAACGCTCATGGAGAGAATCTCGCGTCCAGGTGATTTGGCCGCCGGTACCCAGATCCAGGCCGGCTTCCATCAGGGCAATCTGGCGTTGTTGCGCCAGTTGGTAGCGCGAACGACGTTCGATCAACTCCCGCAACATCTGCGTCATTAACCCGGACATCGATAGTCCTTCTTCGACTGCGATCAGTTTGATTTCCTTTAGCACGTCTTTGGGAATCGACAGCGTCACATTTTGGGTTTCCGTAGCTGTAGACATACTCCACCTCCACGTATGCAAGTGTATCACGCAAATACGTGAACGTCAACAGGGCCAGACTCCAAGGGTGCATTTCAGAATGGGGGCGACTTTTCTTAATTGCACCGCAGAGCACGCAGCGTCCGCAGAGTTGCCAGAAATTTCTCTGCGTTCTCAGCGAACTCTGCGGTTAAATCAAACGCTTATCTGGCTTTTGCCCCCGAATTGAAATGCGCCCAGACTCCAAAAGTCTCACGCGGCATCTGGTCAATCACTTGCCTGCGCAGCGCCAAATTCCCGCGAATGAAAGACCTGGGTGAAGACTTTTGTAGCCTGTATCAAATCTTGACGCGCGTTCGCGGGCGGGTATAATGACCCGCCAGAGGTATCATGACAGACTGGCGCACAACCATTCAGGATTTGCTCGAAAATAGCGCGCTGCGGCCGTTGATCTTCAGTCGTCACCGCTGGGTATTGATCGTTATTGCGGTATTGCTGGCGATTGGCGTGAGCGTGGGGGGTGGGTGGCTGATCGTGGAAGTGGGCGCGCTGCCGGCGATGGCGTTGCTGGTGGCGATGGGCGTAGCCCTGTGGATGCTGTGCGATATCGAAATTGCCTATTTGGGCGTGATTGGCATCATCACCTTGCTGCCGTTTGCCTCGTTACCGTTCAGCATCGGGTTCAAGCCGACCTTTTTGGATCTGGCGTTGCTGGGGCTGTTTGCCGTCTGGTTGCTGCCGTATTTCCTGGGCGAGGAACAACAGTTCGAGGCGACGCCGGTGGGGGCGTTGGTGCTGGTCTTCGCCGTGATGGCGGTGGGTACGTTCGTCGCCGGTCTGGGCCACGCCGCCCTGACCGTGACGCTGATCCGCCGTTTTGCCGAAACACTGCTGAGCCTGGCGTTGTTCTATCTTGTCGTCAACACGGTGCGCGATGTGGGTCGCTTGGGACGCTTGATGCGTTGGCTGATCCTGGGCGCGACTGGGGCGGCGGTACTGGGAATTATCCTGTACTTTTTGCCCGATCTGCTGACGATACGCATTCTCTCCGCGCTCGGTCGGTTGGGGTACCCCACCGGGGCGGGCGTGCTGCGCTACATCCGCGATGATCCATCCCTGATGCAGCGGGCCACTTCTACCTCTGTCGATCCCAATGTGCTCGGCAGCCTGTTGAATGTTGCCATTGCAATGACCGTCCCCCAGCTTTTTGCCAAACGCCCGCTGCTGCCCCGCTGGATGACGGTGGCGTGCCTCGGCGTGATGGGGCTTTGCTTGGGGTTGACTGTTTCGCGGGGGACGATGGCGGCAGCGGCGCTGGCGGTCTTGTGCGTGAGCGTGTTGCGCTATCGCAAGCTCTTGCCCTGGATTGCGGTGGCGGTGCTGCTGGTGATGGTGTTACCCTGGACACAAGCGTATATCCAGCACTTCGTCGAGGGGGTGCAGGCGCAGGACTTGTCGATGAAGATGCGTCTGGGTGAATACAAGGACGCCTTCATCCTCATTGGACGGTATCCGTGGCTGGGGGTGGGGTTCGCGGGCGCGCCGGACATCGACATTTACACGGCAGTCGCCAGCATGTACCTGACGATCGCCGAACGCATGGGCTTGATCGGTCTGGCGGTCTTTCTGGCGATTGCGGGGACGCTGCTTGTGCGCTTCTGGCGTTGGCGCAAAGTTGCCGAACGTGTGCCGGATCTGGAGCCGTTGTGGTACGGCATCCACGCGGCCATCGTTGGCGGTTTGATCGCCGGTTTATCCGACCGCTACTTCTTCAGCCTCGACTTTCACCACTCGGTTACCCTGTTCTGGTTGATTGTCGGCCTGGCTACCGCCGCCGTACAACTGGCTATCGCGCAGAACCAAAAGAGTCTCGATGTGAAACGTGATGCGTAATCCGTGATATAATCCGCCATTCGCCATTCGCCATTCGCCCATTCTTCTTGCCGTTTCATCAGCTTCGAGTATACTGGATATAATCACAACGAACTCAAGTTATCAGGAGGCCCTCGATGAAACTTTCTTGCTTGCAGGAAAACCTTTCCAAGGGATTGAGCATTGTTGGGCGGGCGGTTCCCTCGCGCACGACGATGCCGATTTTGGGCAATGTTCTTTTGGCAACCGATCACGGGCAGCTTAAACTGGCGGCGACGAATCTGGAATTGAGTGTAGTGCACTGGGTGGGCGCGCGGGTCGAAACCGACGGTGCGCTCACCGTTCCGGCGCGCAATTTCATCGATCTGGTGAACTCGTTGCCGCCGGATCAGGTCGATCTGACGATGGACGACGCAACGCTCTCGTTGGCGTTGAGCTGCGGCATGGTGAACGCGCGCTTCCGGGGCATTTCCGCCGACGAATTCCCGGTCGTGCCGGAGCCGGAGCAGGGCGACGGGTTCGCCGTGGAAGCCGCCGACTTGCGCACGGGCCTGGTGCAAGTCACGTTTGCCGCTTCCACCGACGAGAGCCATCCGGTGCTCACCGGTGTGCTGGCGGAATTCGAGGGCAGCACGCTGACACTGGCGGCCGCCGACGGTTTCCGGCTGTCGATGCGCCGCATCCCGCTCATCCATCCGGTGCCCTCGCCTTTCAGCGTCATCATCCCGGCGCGGGCGCTTTCCGAACTGATGCGCATCATCGGTGCGCAGGAAGAGCCGGTGAACATCTCGACGACGCACCCGCACAACCAGATCCTCTTCAAGCTGACGGACACGGTGCTCAATTCGCAGTTGATCGACGGCAACTTCCCCGACGTGCGGCGCATCATCCCCGCTTCGTCTAAGACGCGGGTGGTGCTGGGGCGCGAGGAAATCCTGCAAGCCTGCAAGCGCGCGGCGATCTTTGCCCGCGACGTAGCGAACATCGTCACGCTCTCCATCCAGGCGGGCCGCATCACCGTCTCCGCCGACTCCGCCGAATCGGGGCAGGGCTCCACCGAGCTAATGGCGAACGTTGAAGGGGACGGGTTGGACATCGCGTTCAACGTGCGTTTCTTGATCGATGTGTTCTCGGCGCTGGATACGCCGCAAGTGGCGTTGGAACTGAATGCCCCTACCAATCCCGGTGTGGTCAAGGCGGTGGGCGACGATGACTTTGTGCATGTGGTGATGCCGATGCACTTGGGACGGCGGTAGAAAAGCGGTCAGCCATCAGCAGTCAGCCATCAGGTTTTGGCTATCAATACAGATGATCGCGAAAGTCTGGCAGAGTATGAAGGCTGAAAGCTGACCGCTAATAGCTATCAGCTAATCGCGGGACCAAGAATGAGGTCAGGGCGGCTTCGTTTTTGGTCCTGCTTTATGTTCAAAATACAGATTGGACCATTTTTGAGGGAGTGAATTGCATATATGACGGCTAAACGACTTGCCCCGGAGGCACTGTATCGCGCGTGCGATCCGGGGGCTTTTGCTTTTACAACGACCGATGAACTGCCCTATGCCCCGACGATCATCGGCCAGGATCGTGCGGTGGAGGCGATTCATTTTGGATTGGACATTCAAAGCCCTGGCTTCAACGTCTTCGTGATGGGGCCGGCCGGGACGGGACGGCGCTCGATTTTGTCGCGCATTGTCCACGAGCAGGCCGCTCAGGCGGCAACGCCCAACGATTGGGTGTACGTCAATCACTTCACCGAGCTGGGGATGCCCAGGGCGATCAGCCTGCCGCCCGGTCAGGGGGCGGAACTGCGCGCGGATATGGAACGCTTCAACAGCGGTCTGATGGATCGCTTGTTACAGGCATTCGAGACCGATCAGTATGCCGAAGCGCGGGAGACGCTGGAACAGCAGTTCCGCGCGGCGCAGCAAGAGGAGTTGACGGCCGTGGATATGGCCTGCCGCGAGCGTGGTTTCGCCTTGGTGCGTTCGCCGTCGGGGTTGTACATCTCCCCCGTGCGGGATGGTGAATTGCTCACGCCGGAGGCGTTCAGCCAACTGGCGACCGAAGACCGCACAGCGGTCGAGCAGAACCTTGATGTGCTGGATGATATGCTCAATAGTGCCATGCGCCGTTTACGTGAATTCGAGCGCCGCACCCAGGCCGCCATCGAGCGTCTGGACCGCGAAGTGGCAAATTTCACCGTCAGTCCACTCATCGAAGAGCTGCGCGAGAAATACACCGATCAGGAAGAAGTGCGCGAGTATCTCTCCGAAGTGTTGCGGGACATCATCGAAAATGTGAGCACGTTCCGCAGCGAGGGCGACGAAAACCCCGAAGATGACAGCACCTCGTTGTTGGAGATTCCGGTACATCAACGTTACCGGGTCAACTTGCTGGTGGATAACGCGCACACGCAGGGCGCGCCGGTGATCATCGAGGATGTCCCCACGTACGACAAACTCTTCGGGCGCATCGAATACGATGTACGGCGCGGGGCCTCGGTGACCGACTACACGTTGATCCGCCCAGGGGCGCTGCATCGCGCCAACGGCGGCTACCTCATCCTCGACGCCGAGGCGCTGATGGACGAACCTTACGTCTGGACGGGCCTGAAGCGTGCGCTGTTTGGCGGGCTGATCCGCATCGAATCGCCCGATGGTCAGCAGTTGGTGCGCACCGTGACGCCCATCCCCGAGCCAATTCCGTTGCACGTGAAGGTGATCCTGCGCGGCTCACCGCAAATTTATTATGCGCTGTATGCCTACGATGAGGATTTTGCCAAGCTGTTCAAGGTGTTGGCCGATTTTGATTCAGAGATGGACCGCACCCCGGAGTCCGAGTTCACCTACGTGCAGTTTGTGCGGACGTTGTGTGAGGATGAGTCCTTGTTGCCTTTCGCGGCGGACGCTGTGGCGCGGTTGGTGGAATATGGATCACGGCTGGCCGAACATCAGGAGCGTCTGAGCACGCAGTTCGGTCAAATCGCCGACCTGGCGCGTGAGGCCGCATATTGGGCCAGGAAGGCGGGACATGCCGCAGTGCAGCGCGTCGATGTATTGGAGGCCATGCGCCAGCAAAAACGCCGGGTGAGTCTGGGAGAAGAGTATGCCCATCGCGCGATTGCGGAAGGCAGCCTGATCATCACCACATCGGGTACGGCTGTCGGTCAGGTGAACGGGTTGACGGTTTCATCGCTGGGGGGCTATGTTTACGGATTGCCGAGCCGCATCACGGCGCGCGCATACGTGGGCCGGGGGAACGTGCTCAACATTCACCGTGAGGTGCAATTGAGCGGGCCGTTGCACGGCAAAGGATTGCTGACACTCGTTGGCTATTTCGGCGGACAGTATGGAATCGATCACTCGCTCTCGATGGAAGCCAGCCTCAATTTCGAGCAGACGTATGACGACATCGACGGTGACAGCGCTTCGTCTGCGGAACTGTACGTGTTGATCTCGGCGATTGCCGAGGTCCCCTTGCGGCAAGACCTGGCGGTGACGGGCGCGGTCGATCAACACGGACGTGTGCTGCCCATTGGGGCGGTCGATGAGAAGATCGAGGGTTTCTTCGAGGTATGTCGCCAGCGCGGTCTGACGGGTACGCAAGGCGTGATCATTCCTGCCACCAACGCGAAAAACCTGATGTTGCGCGAGGATGTGGTCGAGGCGGTACGGGCGGAGCAGTTCCACGTCTACACCGTGGAGACGGTGGATGAGGGCCTGGAGCTTTTGACCGGGCTGCCGGCCGGCGAGCGGGATGCGGAGGGGGCCTTCCCTGAAGGTTCGGTCCATGCACGGGTGGCTGCGCGTCTGCGGAAGTTTGCGGAACACGCCAAGAGCGAGCGCGACGACGACGATCCGCCGGCTTCAGACGATCCCCATGATTAGGCTGTGATTGCCGGTGCGGATTGGGTGCATTTCAATTCAGGGGCAAAAGCCAGATAAACGTCTGATTTAACCGCAGAGTTCGCAGAGAACGCAGATGGATTTTTAAATCTCTGTGAACTCTGCGTGCTCTGCGGCACGATATAGGGAACGGTCGCCCCAATTCTGAAATGCACCCCCGGATTTCGCGCTGTTGACAATGTATCGCTTTGGTAGTTTAATGAGAGTAATGCAAATTTTTCGTTCCGCTACTGATACCACACAATTTGTTTCTTAAGCCTGGAGAGGAGGGCGATGGCATGACAAATCTGTTGAAAAACCCGAGTTTTGAAGGCGGTTGGTGGCGCAAAACCCATGTCGGGCAAGAATTCGGCGAGATCTTCGTGCCAGAACATTGGGTGGCTTTCTGGAAACAAGGTGGGCCGGTTCCGCATGATCCGGCCAACACCGTTGGATATGGAAGACCCGAAATGCAGTTGATCGACCGGGTACCCCCGTTTCTCGATCCATTACGCATTAAAGACGGCAATCGCGGGCTGAAATTCTTTACTTTTTACCGGATTCATGATGCCGGTGTTTATCAGCGTGTCGAAGGCATAACGCCGGGAACACGGCTACGGGGCACCGGCTACGCGCATGCCTGGTCCAGCGGTCAGGATAACGCCCGCATCAGCGATGGCGCCGGCGAGGGGCCCTTTTTCGTCCGCGCGCGTGATTATGACAAGGTGGACAATGTGCGCAATTTCACCTTTACCATCGGCATCGATCCAACTGGAGGGACGGATCCCTGGGCCAGCACGGTTGTCTGGGGCGAAGGGGCGCACATCTATAACGCTCACGCCCAGGTGCCGCCGGTGGAGGTGGTCGCGCAGGGGACGGCTGTGACGTTCTTTGCGCGCAGCGTCGTCCTGTGGCCGTTCAAGCATTGCGATGCGTATATGGATGCGATGGAACTTGTCGTGGTGGACGGCGGCGTGCTTCCCCCAGAGGAGCCGCCTGTGGTGGAACCACCCACGCCGTTGAGCGTGTCGATCACCTCTGAGGCTGCGATCCAGGGCGAGCCGTTCGAGATTACTGCTGTGGGGGGCCCGTCGCCGGAGCAGACGACGTTGCAGATTACGGGCGGTGAGGTCTTCTGGGGACAAACCACCCGCACAGCGACGCGCACGACCTGGCGAATGGTGATGGTGACGCCGGGCACATACTCGGCGCAAATTGCTGTGCAGGGACAGGTGCTCCACACGCTGACGTTTAGAGTCCTGGCGCGCCCTGTGCCCGACGCGATTCCGCATGGTTTTGTGCCCCCGCGTGAGGCCTACGCCCGGACGTATGTACTCCTGCCACCAGGGGCCGGCGATCCGTGGCTGCGCGCGGCGCTTGATAGTGGTGTATGGAGCAAGTACCACTGGACCATCGGCGGCAGCGCCGATGATGCCGGCGTGGGGCCCCGCACGCGCAAAGTCATCGCCGTCAACCCGCAGGGATGGCCGGGCGATCTCGAGGCGTTCTTCAACCAGTATTATCCTGGTGTGGATTATGTTCCCATCGTCGCCGCCACGCCAGAGGACCTGCGCCGGATTTTGAGCAATATGTAGAGCAACGCAAGACGCCCCGCCTGCTGCGGGGCGTCTTGAAATTTCGCTGTCAATGCACTAATCGGCGAGCACTATTCCTCTCGTATTTCAACGCTTTTGAGGGTATAGTAAAAGGCCAGGGACTCGTTCATTCCTTCTTTCATCCGCCGTTGCATTTGATCCATAACGTCGATGAAAAGCAAGTCGACTTCACCTTTGGGGCAGATGATACCGAGATGAGGTTTACCTTCGGTGTGGTTTAACCCCCATTCACCGCCAAATTTGCGGCGGAAGGTTTCGCCTAAGAAAGTCCCCCAGGCCATTACGATCTCTTTGGAGGGACGCGGGAACTGTCTCAAGTGCCGATCGATCCACTCATCCAACATTTGCAAACCCACAGCGTTATATTCGACATCGGCGTCGGCAAAACGGCTTAGCCCCAGGCGGGCCCGTTCGGCCATTTCGATCAACTGGCGCGATTGCGCTGATGGGAGCAATTGCAAGGTGTTCTGAGCCATACCTACCTCTGGTGTTTATTATAGCATAACTCACCTGTGGGGACAAACACAATTTCACGTAGGATGCACTTTTGTATTTCGACTCTTTTGCATATAATCAGATGTATAGATACGTATGTCCGGCACATCCGTGTGCTGCTGCATCGACTCAGTCGATCGCAAAATCGTAAAGACTACAAAAGGGTCAGCGTGTATTGTGTCTTGCAACCCTGTTGGTGAGCTTACATACTGGCGCAAGCAAACGCCTGATTAAGACTTTGGGAGTCTGGCAACTGTTTAAATTGTGATCGACTGCGACTACCAGCCTATCGCCTACCGGACTAAAGACTACGAGACTGTTATCTTGGAGGAGCCAACAATATGGAATTGACATGGTATGGTTTGGGATGTTTCCGCATTGTCGAGCGTGGGTATCCGGCTGTGGTGATGGATCCATTCAACGAAGAGGAAACCGGACTGGTGCTACCCCGCAGTCGTGCGGAGATTGTCACCTCAAGTGCGATGCTTGATGAGCCACGCCAGGCGCGTTGGAAGGGATTGCGCGGTGTCGTGCGCACGCTGGCAGGACCGGGCGAGTACGAAATCGGTGGCTTGTTCATCACCGGCGTGGCGACATTCCGTGATCGCAAGCGGGGGGCTGAAGCCGGCCAAAACGTCGTGTTTTCGGTGAACGTCAACGGCGTGGTGGTGTGTCACCTGGGCGAATTGGCGCATACCCCCACTCAAGCGCAAGTGGAAGCGATGGGATCGGTCAATGTTCTGCTCATTCCCGTGGGTATTCCGGGTGGGCTGGTCCCCGCCATGGCCTCCGAGATTATCAGCATGGTGGAGCCGGACATCGTCGTGCCGATGAATTACAAGACACCCAATCTCAAGTTGGCACGCAATCCGGTCAATCGCTTCTTGAAGGAGATGGGCGTGACATGGGGCGATCCGCAACCCAGTCTGAAAGTGCTTGCCGGTAGCAGCGACGCTGAAGAAACCCAGATCGTACTTTTAGAGCCTCAGCAGGGATAACGAATAGCGAATAACGAATGACGAATAACGAATGATGAATAACGAATGACGAATGACGAATGACGAATTACGGACCTTTCGGAGGGAACATGCAAAAACAAGGACGGTTGTTGATCGTAGGATTGATTGTGGTGTTGGTAGGCGTCGGTTTGTATTTTGTGATCCAGGCTTCGTCCAAGTCGAAACCGGCGCCGATCCGGATAGAGGACATCCAGGCGCAGATGGATGCCGGACAATACACCGCGGCGCGGGGCGCTTTGGAAAAACTCGTTGCGACCGACCCCCAGAACGCCGAAGTCCACTTTATGCTCGGTTTGACGTATTTCAACCTGGGTGAATATCCCAAAGCGCAAGCCTCATTTGCTCAGGCGATGGCGCTCGATCCGCAGCGGGCCGCGGCGGTGCATCACAACCTGGGGGTGCTGGCCTATCAAACCGGCGAGATGGAAACGGCTGTTACCGAGTTCAAAGCCGCGTTAGCAGCCGATCCCAACGACCCGGATAGCCACTATCAACTCGGTGCGACTTATCTACAAATCGCCGTATCGCAGTCGGATCCGACGTATTTACAGCAAGCCGAGACTGAGTTTCAGCAGGTGTTGAGCTTAGCACCGGGCAAACCGGAGGCTCTGGTGGGCCTGGGGACGCTGTACTTGAACCAAAATCGCATTGCCGAAGCCATTGAGCTGTTGGAGCAGGCGGTGCAAGGCAACCCGGAGATGCGCGAGGCGTTGTTTGCCCTGGGCCAGGCCTATTTCGCCAGTGGTGATGTGGCTGCGGCGAAGACGACCCTGCAAAAGTTCCTGGATACCCAACCGCCAGAGCAGTGGGCCAACGAAGCGCGTGAGATTATGAAACAACTGGAGCCATAGATGGGACCGGCTGCCGGCAGAGATTTGCTATCAGGTGTGCGGATTCAGGACTAAAACCGGCGATCAAGCGGGGTGTTCATTTTCAGTAGTTACAGAGGGGCATGGATTGACTTTACTGCAAAAAGGGAAATTCACCACAGAGGCACGGAGAACACAGAGGAATCTTTATTTTTATCTTGAATGAAATTGATTTTCCGGTTAGCAATATCAATTTTATCAAAATACAGTTAAATAGAACTCCGTGACCTCTGTGTCTCCGTGGTGAAAATCTTGGTTTTTTCAGTAGACTCATG